>Ga0115572_10000850_pt1 | contig 25221 bp, 28 predicted proteins | sample COGITO_mtgs_1206_FD_88681 | JGI IMG/M metagenome (GOLD analysis project Ga0115572, IMG submission 88681) | Pelagic marine microbial communities from North Sea - COGITO_mtgs_120607 | ecosystem: Environmental > Aquatic > Marine > Epipelagic | place: Germany:Helgoland, sampling site Kabeltonne... | reverse complement strand
CTTCCGGCGTTATCCTTGGTGGAGGGGGGTGGATTCGAACCACCGAAGCTCGCGCGTCAGATTTACAGTCTGATCCCTTTGGCCACTCGGGAACCCCTCCGGAAGGGCGCACATTCTCTAGATGTACACCCTCTGTGTCAACACTGTCGGTTAGGGAATTCTGCCTGTCAGGCAGATGGCGAGTTTCGCAGAAATAACGTCGTGCGGGCACAATCTCCCACTCAGGCACAGCGGCGGCCGCGCCTGTCAGCCACATCAGAGGGATCGAGCCCCCCTTTAACATGCCAAAACGCCTATGAGGCGCCGAAAATCGGCTTGCTGGTAAACCCTTACGATACGCTCGGTTGTGATGCTCCCACCCAAGCCTAGCTAACGCATCCTACCTAGGCGCTTGGGTTATCCTGCCGTCGGTCAGCTCTTCATCTGAGCAACAGCCAAGGAGGGCCGAATGCGGGAGGCCAAATTTCTCCTGGTAGTCAGGGAGAGTGGCATCCTCCACGAATGACAAGGCCGCCCCTTCCCCCCGGGTGTCAATCTCTGCGAAGCAAAACCCGCCTCACTGAGCCTGATATGCTCCCCCCCGACATCCATCGCATCTGGGAGTGAACATGAAAGCTGAACTTCAAGAATTGATGAATAGGTTGCGGAAGCTTCAAGGAGCAATCGACTTTGGCAATGCACCAATGGCTGAGCGAGAAGAGCTAGCGGGTGATGTGACAGACATCATGGATGCTCTGTTCGAAGTGATGAAGACGCTACCCGACGAGTAATCCAGACACCGATATCTTCCACCATTCGAGGCTCTTGAACCCGAATATGGGGGAGTCGCTTGGGGAGTGGGTGTATCTGAACACCCGAAAAACCCTACTATACAGGGACATACAAGAAAAGAATTGGAGCTGGCGAGAGGAATCGAACCCCCGACCGGCTGATTACAAATCAGCTGCTCTACCTACTGAGCTACGCCAGCTAAGCGCTAAACAAGCGGTGGATAGAATGCTTGCCCCGTTTGGGGTGCGAATCATCCCCTCAGCGGACTGACTCGTCAAGCTCAGATGACAACCACGCCCTCAATCCGTCGAGCACCAAATGGGGGCGATGCGTTCCTTGTAGTCCCAGTGCCATCAGTTCAGGGCCGGTGCCGCCAGTAACCACCAGTCGATAATGGGGATATCGACTGATTATTGATTGAATCGCACCGTGGGCGGCCTGCCAAACCCCTGCGTTGACACACTCTGCCGTATCACTGCCGGGCGATATCGCCGGCGCCACCAATGCCTTCACGTCGATCAGACGGGTATCCTGGGTCAGCGATTGCCGCATGAGATCAACCCCCGGAACAATATAGCCGCCCTCGTGGCGACCATCGGACCCGACCACATCGATGGTGATCGCAGTGCCCGCGTCGACAACACATAACGGCTCTTTGTCGTCACACCAAGCGCCGAGCATCGCAAACCAGCGGTCAGCACCGATGGACTCTGGAGGCTGATAGGCATTGGTCAGTCCAAAACGTGATGCCTCCGCAACGCCTTGCCGCACTGGAATATCGTTCATTTTGGACAGCCTTGCGGTCAGGTCGCCATCAAAAGAGGGGCCCGCAACGCTAGTCAGCGCAGCCTGCGACCATGCCACCCCCGCCAAAGCCTCGCACAACGCCTGCGGGTCAGACGCGGTTCGCCCGCCCTGATCCAGCAAGCCCCCGGTATCCGCCAAGCGCCACTTAATGGCGGTATTGCCCACATCGAGTAACAACCAGGGGAGTGCCTTGGTCATGACGCTGGGCCGATGTCCAGTAGGGTCGCCTCACCCCCCGCGATCGCCAATTGGCCCGCCGTCGACTCGATCAACAATGCGCCGCAGTCATTGACGCCGCACGCAATGCCGGCAATCGGAGGGCTGCCGTCTATCACAACGGATCTACCCGACAGGTAATCACGGCGACGCCAAACGGTCTGCCAATGAGCAAACCCCAACTCGGCAAATTGCATCAACCCACCGGCGACACCTGCCAATACAGCGCCCGCCAACGCATTGCGATCCACCTCTGCGCCAACCACTGAGCTTAAATCAGTCCAAGGGCGCTCAATGCTCGCGCCCTCCTCTTCCGGCATATTAACGTTCAAACCGATGCCGATCACAACAGACTGCCTACCCGTCACGTCGCCCAACACCTCGACCAGTATGCCGCCCAATTTTTGCTCGTTGTAATAAAGATCATTGGGCCATTTTAATTGTAAATCGGCATCGAAGTGCGTCGTGATTTGCTCCGCCACCATCGCACCAACCGCCAAACTGAGACCCGCAAGCACCTCGAGCGACCCGTCAAAACGCCAACCGATCGAGCAGTAGAGGTTGGCGCCCGCCGGGCTGCACCAACGCCGGCCACGTCGACCTCGCCCCTGGGTTTGCTGCTCAGCAAGCACCACCGCGCCATGCAACGCCGCCTGGCCTTTTTTCTCCCGCAGCACATCGTTAGTGGAACCCACCGTGTCATACACAGCGACCTGCAAGACCTCTCTGACCTCTGTCGGAAGCGCCTTGATCACTCGATCAGCGCAGAGTAAGTTGTTATCCATACCCGGCATCATACCGCTTGTCGCCAAAAGCCATATGCCCCTTTTAACGCGGCGGCATCACGCCACACACGAGTGCCTAAGTGAAATGAATCGCCTTTCCAAAAGAGTGAGCCTTCCATGGCGCCGGCAATAACACCCGTTAAAACAAGACTGCGGCAGCTCACCATGCTGCTCACACTGACCATCGGTGTCTTGCTGATTGCGCGCCTATGGCAATCAGATCTGTCAGTAGCTCGGTTACTGGATGCGGGCCGGGGCACCCTTTTTCTCCTGCTCGCGTTAGGGCTCATGGGCACTCGCCGTCTGAGTCTGATGATAACCGGGTTACTGTGCTGCGCTGCGCTGCCGCCCCTGATGTCGGGCGATGCACCGGGACAACCAAGTGATTGGCTAGCGTTGCTGACCTTGGTGCTGTGTGTGGGGTTGTCACTGGCACCTGCATCCCGCGGCGCTGACGGGACAGCAACCTAGCCATGCTTTTTCAACAATCATTGATGACTCCGCTCGGCACGTTACAACTTGAGGCAACGGAGCAGGGTTTAAGCGCTATTCGCTTTCCCCATTCCGCCGCCCAGCCCTTGGACACAGCAGAGACAACGCCGGTGCTAGACCACGCCATCGAGGAGCTCACCGCTTACTTCCGGTCAGCGCTCACGGTATTTACGGTGCCACTGGTGTGGACGGGAACGCCCTTTCAAGAGGCCGTATGGAGCGCACTGACCCATATCCCTTATGGCCAGACCGTCAGTTACCAGGAGGTCGCACACGCCATTGGTCGACCGCAATCGGCAAGACCCGTCGGCGGAGCAGTAGGGCGCAACCCGCTGCCCATTATCGTGCCCTGTCATCGGGTGATGGGCAGTAACGGTGCGCTGACGGGTTTTACGGGGGGGCTGGAGTTTAAAGTGTCACTACTGAATCATGAGGGGCACAGTCTTTCCTGATTCACTCTCTAATGATGCACTAACCATTACTTTGCTAGGCATTTAAGTCAGGAATCATTTCCCCTTTCAACCGTTCGATGGCCTCTTTCAGCCGCAGCTTTTCTTTCTTCAAGCGTTGCACCAGTAGCTGGTTTTGCCAGGGGCGCGACTGCAACTCGATAATTTTTTGATCCAGAGACCGATGCTGCCCCTCCATGAGCACGAGTCGCTCAGCGGATGAGAGTTCATCATTTGCGGCGGCTTGATCCTGTCCAATGTGATCTGTCATGCATCGCTCTGCATTGCGTTCAGCGCCTATCTATCCCATGGCATGAAACTAAAAAGCGTCACTGCCACGGCATCCCAAACCATTACCCAGTCGACACGCGTCACGGGGAAACCGATGCCATCAAACATCTTGCTCGCGAACTAACGGTGCGTAATCCACTTTCGCATCAGCGGCCGCAATAAACTTAGGCGCTTTCAAGCTATCCCACTGGTTATAACGAATACCCGCGCCTTCTAGGGTCGTCACACGCCCCCCTGCCGCACGCACTAAGGCGTCGCCCGCAGCAAGATCCCACTCATAGCAAGGAGACGTCCTGGGGTACACATCAGACTCCCCTCCCACCAAATCGCAGAATTTCAGCGCACTACCGGCGTCCAGTCGCTGCGTCCCGGTTGCCAGCGGTGACAACCGATTCATCATCACTTGAACGCGCTCTTCTCGATGCCGCGCACTCGATGACATGACTAAGGGCGCTGTGGTGTCCAGTGGACGGGTTGTCAGCGCCGCGCCGTCGTCCTGATCAAAGAGACCATAACGCCGCGCACCCCATCCAGGGACACCAAAGTCCGTATAGCCCCGATTCGGCGCAGCAATGAGGCCCAGCACCGCCTGAGCCTCAATGATCAGTGCAATGTTAATCGTGAACTCACCGGTACCCTCTATAAATTCCCGCGTGCCATCCAAGGGGTCAATCATCCAACACACTGGCCAATCTCGGCGGCCAATCAGTTGCTCGAGCGTAGACTCCTCGGACAGGGTGGGAATATTGGGGGTGAGTGCGTGCAGCGACTGGCAAATCAGTCGATGAGAAGCATGGTCTGCCTCGGTCACAGGACTCGCGTCAGACTTTTGACTCACGGCCACCTCACTGGCCACTGCGTACAGATCTAAAATACAACGCGCGGCATCCGCTGCTATCCCACGCAAAGCAGCACGCAACTGATCAAAAGTCAGATTTGTTTGCTGCAGCATCCCATCGAGTTCAGGGTTACCGCTATAGTGGGGCTTATTCATTCCTACAGGGTAGCACTCGATGGCGCTAACTGTTGCAACCAATCTGGCGGTCGAAGCCGTTGACTGGTCACAGCTCGACACCATTTTGCTCGACATGGATGGGACGCTGCTGGATCTTGAGTTCGATAACCATTTTTGGGGCACGGTGATCCCCGAACGATGGGGTCAGGAACGCGGTCTCGATGTCGCATCCAGTCAAGCCACTTTAGCGCCGATGTTTAAAGAGGTCCGCGGTACCCTTGATTGGTACTGCCTCGATTTTTGGAGCCAACAATTATCACTTGATATCCCCACCATCAAAAGCGCTTACGCCGAGGGGATTCGCTGGCGACCTCAAGCCGAAACGTTTTTAAGACACTTGCAAAAGAGCCACCTCGATGTGGTGCTGATCACCAACGCTCACCCGGCCACACTCGCGATGAAAGTGGATCGGTTGCCCCTTGCTCAATGGTTTCATCACATGGTGAGCTCGCACGACTATGGCGCGCCGAAAGAGACCACTCGCTTCTGGGATACCCTAATGGCTGAACGACCTTTTGACCCTGAGCGGACCCTCTTCGTAGACGACTCCGAGTACGTGCTAGACGCCGCTTTAGCCTATGGGATTAGCCACCTCATCACACTGCGGCAGCCTGACTCCACCGTCGCACCGCGAGAGCAAACCCGCTTCCCCGCCATTCATCACTTTGAGGAAATACTCCAGGGCCTGCCAGACATTGACTGACCACGACGACAAAGAAGTCAAAATCCGCATCGATAAGTGGCTGTGGGCCGCGCGTTTCTTCAAAACGCGTACGCTTGCTAAGACAGCGATTGAAGGCGGTAAAGTGCAAGCGTCGGGGCAGCGCATCAAAGTGTCTAAAGAAATCGTGGCGGGTGACGTATTGCGCATCCGCCAAGGCTGGGATGAACGCGAAATCGTGGTCAAGGCAATCAGTGATGTGCGGCGATCTGCACCCATAGCGCAAGCGCTGTACGAGGAGACCTCAGGCAGTCTCGAGAGACGCTCACGAGCAGCAGAGGCACGGAAAGCCGCCGGCGCGTTAACACGGCCCTCACAGAAGCCGGGCAAGCATGAGCGCAAGGCCCTTGAACGGCTTCGCAAGCAGTTCGATGCGCCTTGATTTAGGGCGGCGCCGACGCGCGCACTTGGGGTATGATCTTTCACATGATTGAAGAACTGCCAACAACGCGCCCCGCTTCTCCCTTGATGGATCGACTATCAGGCGACCTGAGCCTATTGGGGCAGCTCGAGAGCGACGAGCTTGTTCGCTTGGCAGACGAGCTTCGCCACGATTTGCTCTACGCGGTAGCGGGTACCGGAGGCCACTTTGGCGCAGGCTTGGGGGTGGTTGAACTCACTGTGGCTTTGCACCATGTGTTCAATACGCCCCACGACCGGATCGTATGGGATGTCGGCCATCAGACCTACCCCCATAAAATGCTGACCGGTCGCCGCGACCGCATGTCCACCATGCGCCAACTAGAGGGTCTATCCGGCTTTCCCAAGCGCAGTGAAAGCCCCTTTGATACGTTTGGCGTCGGTCACTCTTCCACGAGCATTTCTGCGGCCATGGGCATGGCGCTGGCAGCGCAACAGCAAGGCATTGACCGAAAAGTCATTGCCGTCATTGGTGATGGTGCGATCACCGGTGGCATGGCATTTGAGGCCTTAGCCCACGCCGGACACGAACGACCCAATATGTTGGTGATACTCAACGATAATCAGATGTCGATCGGCCACAACACCGGTGGTCTCGCCACCTACTTTGCTAAAATTTGGGCCAGTAAGACTTACATCGCAATGCGCGAAGGGTCGAAGAAATTACTCGGGCATGTCCGCGGCGCCTGGGATTTAGCCAAGAAAACCGAAGAACACATGAAGGGTATGGTGGCACCGGGTACCATGTTCGAGGAACTGGGCTGGCATTACATCGGCCCGCTTGATGGCCATGATCTTCCCCAGCTCGTGAGCACGCTGCAGATCATGTCGGAACTCAAAGGCCCCCAGTTTTTGCATATCCGAACGATCAAAGGAAAGGGTTTCGCGCCAGCGGAGCGAGATCCGATCGGCTATCACGCCATTAATAAATTAGAACCCACTAAACCCGTGAGTGATGCCGTGGCGCCGATAAAACCCAAAGCGCCGAAGTACCAAGATATTTTTGGACAATGGCTGTGTGACCTGGCAGCACAAGATGATCGCGTAGTCGGCATCACCCCAGCCATGTGCGAGGGATCCGGCATGGTTCACTATGCCTCACAATTCCCTGACCGGTTTTATGATGTCGCCATTGCTGAGCAGCACGCCGTTACGCTGGCAGCCGGTATGGCGTGCGACGGCCTCAAGCCGGTACTCGCTATTTACTCCACTTTTTTACAACGCGGCTATGACCAACTGATCCATGATATCGCCCTGCAAGATCTTGATGTCACCTTGGCTATTGATCGGGCCGGTCTCGTGGGCCAGGACGGACCCACACACCACGGCACGTTTGACCTGTCCTATTTGCGCTGCATTCCGAATATGGTAATTGGTGCGCCCAGTGACGAGAACCAATGCCGCCACATGCTACAGAGCGCCTGGTTGCATGAGGGGCCCGCAGCGATTCGTTACCCCCGTGGCGAGGGACGAGGCGTTCCGATCGATTCAAGCCTTTCTGCCCAAAGCATTGGCAAAGGCGAAGTCGTCCGAGAAGGCAGAGACATCGCGATTCTGAACTTCGGTGTGTTGTTGGATCAGGCATTACTGGCTGCCGAAACGCTGAACGCCTCGGTCATTGATATGCGCTGGGTGAAGCCACTCGATGAAGCGTTGATTCTCTCAGTGGCGGAGCGTCATCATTGCCTGATTACACTGGAGGAAAACGCCATAGCGGGTGGGGCCGGTAGCGGGGTCGCTGAGTTTATTGCCCAATCGGACGTCGACTGCACCGTGCGCCACATCGGGATACCCGACACCTTTATTGCCCATGCCGGGCAAGGGGAATGTCGCCAGCTCGCCGGACTCACGGCTGAGGCCATTGTGGCTGCCGCCCAAACCAGCACACCGATCGCTAACCAGCACACTCTCTGACGATTCATCACAGCGGACAACACAACGTGCCTAAGTCGACTCAAGATAAACCCACTCTCAGTATCTCAGCACAAATGACCACCCTAGGTGAGCTCGTCGAAAAGCTTGAGGATCCCGAGATTGAACTAGAGGCTGCACTCGTTCTTTATGAACAGGGCATTGCGCTCAGTGCCTCGATCCAGAAGACGCTAGAAACGGCTGAGCAACGTGTTGCACAGGTGGCCGCCAACGGATCACTGCTGGAAGAAGAGGACTCCCCTGGGGAGGATTAACGCGAGCATGGAACCCTTTGCATGGCTCACCTGCCCTGACCCCAAACTCTCAGACGCGCTCGCTTACCTCGCGCAAAATCCCGGTAAGCAATTGCGCAGTCGCCTTACCCTTGCCTGTGCTGAGCTGATTGCGGGTGGCCCGGTTCCCGCGGCGACTATCGTCGGTGAAGCCATTGAACTACTCCACACCTATTCCCTCATCCATGACGACTTGCCGGCAATGGATGACGATGATTTGCGGCGAGGGCAGCCCACGCTGCATTGTGCGTTTGACGAAGCGACAGCCATTCTCACGGGAGACGGACTGCAAGCCGCCGCCTTTCAGCGCGTTGCCGATAATGAATCGCTCAGTGCCGAGCAGCGGCTCGCCATTATCAAAATTATTAGTGTGGCCGTGGGTTTTAACGGCATGGTGGGTGGTCAAGCACTAGACTTGGCAGCGGAGCAGCAAGCCATATCAGTGGAGGCGTTGCGAGCAGTCCATCATTTGAAAACAGGCGCATTGATCTGTGCGGCCGCCGAGGCGGGCGCCGTCTGCGGTCACGCCACACCCGCTGAACGACAGGCACTGGTGCGATTCGCTGAAGCGATCGGCTTGGCCTTTCAAGTCACAGACGATGTACTGGATGTGACCGGGGATAGTGCGCGCTTAGGTAAGACCGCGGGTAAAGATCAGCGCGCAGAGAAATCAACCTACGTCAGTACGTTGGGGTTAAGCGGGGCGCAGCAAGAAGCAGAACGCCTGTTAATCGAGGCGACCGATGCCCTCAGTACTTTTGGTGATCGCGCAACGCCGTTGCGGTCCCTCGCTCACTCAATGGTCAAGCGGGATACTTAATCCCGTTAACGGTGGCGCCATTGGCCGCAGGCAATGATCAGGCGGGACCGATCACCAACAGAGCCAGCGTCATCATGATGCCCGCCATCGCTCCTGCCGCCAGATCATCCAAGACCACCCCCCAACCGCCGGGCAATCGTCTTTCTAGCACGTTCACGGGCCAGGGTTTCACAATATCGAAGAGTCGGAAAGTCAAAAAGGCCCCCACCCCCAGTAAAGGTAGCGAGACGCTGAACGTTAACAAAGAGAGGGGGATTAAGACGGCGAGCCATACCCCCACGACCTCGTCGATCACAATCGCGGGGTGGTCAATCACGCCCCAGGCCTTGCCGGCTCGCTCAGCAGATCCGATTGCCACAGCGCACGCGACAAACCAAATCAGCCACTGTAGAGAAGCGCTAATGCTGAGCAACGGATAGAAGCAGACGATACCGAGCAAACTCCCCATCGTACCGGGCGCCACGGGCGACAGACCCACGCCAAGACCACTGGCTAACAGCGTCGTCAGATTCGTCACCGATGCAGGTGTATCCGTTCGCTCATCAATGGCCAAAGTGATCGTACCCCCTTAGGGTCGGCATGCCGTCACAGCTTACCCCGCTGCCCGCCACCACTCGACCAATTTCCGTGCAGCCCTCGGGTAAATCAGCGCTGTGCGGCAGCGTGAATAACAACTCGTAGTCATCCCCTCCGCTCAACACGTAGCCTAACTGTTGAGCGGGATCGATCACAGCACTGAAGGCAGTCGATCGCGGCAAGAGACGGTGATCGATCTGCAGCGCAACACCACTTTTTGTCGCCAAATGCGTGCTATCGGCTAGGAGGCCGTCCGAAATATCAATCGCTGCCGTAGCCAATTCTCTCAGGGACTCACCTAATGCTATCCGAGCGGTGGGACGTAAAAACCTTGCCTTTAAAAACGCCGCATCAGCCGCATTGGATGCCGCGAGGTCCCCCCGCAATAGCGCCAGGCCCGCGGCGGCATCTCCCAAGGTGCCACTCACACACAGTCGATCACCCGGAGCCGCGCCACTGCGCAGCAGACTATGATCAGTGGGCGTCGCACCCATCACTGTCACGGTAACCACCAAAGGACCGCGCGTCGTGTCGCCACCCACTAAAGGTAGCCTAGCGTCAGCCGAGGCGGCTCGCAGCCCTGTGCAAAACGCCTCCAACCAGGTGGTATCAGGCTCGGGTAGACTCAGCGCTAGGACCATGGCTCGAGGCGCCGCACCCATCGCGGCAAGATCACTGGCAGCCGTCATCACAGCACGGTAAGCAATGTCTGATGGTCCGCAGTCGGGTAAAAAGTGCACGCCCTCGGTGACCGTATCGGTGGAGACCTGCAGTACCCACCCATCGGTAATATCGATGATCGCGGCGTCGTCCCCTACACCCAGTAAAACGTGATCTGACGCATCCATTCCACTGAAGAACTGATGAATGAGATCAAACTCAGTCAGCGCCATCAGGCTTCTTTGGCGCGTTCTACCGTGCGCAGTTCAGACGCCACTTTATCGAGTACCCCATTGATATAGCGGTGAGATTCGGTCGCACCAAATTTTTTGGCTAACGACACGGCTTCATTGATGACCACTTTATACGGCACATCAATGCGCTCCTTGAGCTCAAAGGTACCCATGCGCAATAAGTTTCGCTCGATGGGATCAAGGTCATCCAACGCGCGATCAAGCAACGGGGAAAACAGCGCCTCGAGTGCCTCAACATCCTGCATCACACCGCGCAGGATCGCCTGAAAATAGTCGCCATCGGTATGGCGAAAATCATTATCGACCCGGAATTCAGCGTCAATATCGACCAGCGAGGCATTGGAGAGTGTCCATTGGTAGAGCGCTTGCAGGCCAAAGTGGCGCGCTTTGCGCCGCTGTGCCGCGAGTGTATTCGCCTGCGACATCAGCTGCGCAGCGCGCTGAGTAGGTTGACCATCTCGACCGCGCTCAACGCCGCCTCAGCGCCTTTGTTCTCGGCATCGTCCCTCGAGCGAAAAACCGCCTGCTCCAGTGTATCCACGGTGAGCACGCCAAAGGCAACAGGCTTTCCAGAGCGCAGCGCCACTTCGCCAATTCCCCGAGTACACTCACCGGCAACATATTCAAAATGTGGCGTCCCCCCTCTAATCACTGCGCCCAACGCAATGACCGCATCACAGTCGGCTCTCTCGGCGGCCGCCAGACACGCCAAGGGCACTTCAAACGCACCGGGCACTGTCACCACACGTACTTTATGATCCGCGATACCCAGCTGCTGTAGCGCCTGTTTGGCACCCGCCAGCAACCCATTCACAATCCCTTCGTTCCAGCGAGTAATCACAATGACGTACCCCCCGTCATTGCCCGAGATGTGCTCAGATGAGTTATCGATACCCTTAGCAGCGCTCGATTGTGACTCGACCATATCCTTTGACCTTTCAGTTGTGCTCAGGATCGCCGGGCGAGATAAACTCGACCACCTCTAACCCAAAACCCGCGAGTGCATTGTACTTAGTGGGTGAGGCCAATAGCTGTATCTGCCCCACACCGAGATCCCTCAGAATCTGAGCGCCCATGCCAATCTCATTGTAACCCTCCGCCCCCGGCGATGGATCCACCTCGGTGTCACCCAATAAGCGATCAATATCATGCATCAGGTCTTCGGGTAACTCGGGTTTGCTGAGCAACACTAATACCCCAGCATCCGCCTCAGCGATGGCCGTCAAACTGGCATCGAGAGACCAACTCGCCACTCCATCAAGCGACGTACCAATCAAGTCTCTCAAGACGGCAGTGACGTGCACCCGCACCAGTGTCGGTGACGAGGCATCGATCACTCCCTTGCTCAGCGCCAAATGCACACGACCATGCGTGGCATCTTGATACGCTCGCATTTCAAAACGACCAAAGCGACTTTCCAAGATGCCTTGCCGCTGCACAGTGACGGTTTTTTGGTTAGCCAGCCGATAGGTCACCAGATCGGATACCCGTCCCACTACCAGCTCATGTCGGGTAGCAAAGTCAGACAGAAAGGGCGCATCAGCGACCGCGCCCTCGCCATCGAGTACCTCTGTGAACACGGCTGCGGGGGACAGTCCAGCCAACGTCGCCAGATCGATCGCCGCCTCAGCTGGCGCAGTGCGCGTCAGCACGCCCCCACTCGCCGCCGCAATCGGAAAGATGTGTCCGGGCTGCACGAGATCAGCTGAACGGCTGGCCGGATCCACCGCAACACGGACCGTCCGGGCACGATCGGCCGCGGAAATACCGGTATCAATCCCCGTCGCCGCCTCGATCGATAACGTGAAAGGCGACAGGGACTCATCGCCCTCTACCATCAAGGGCAAATCGAGCTCCGCACAGCGAGCTCGCGTCATCGCTAGACAGATCAGTCCACGAGCCTGCCGAGCCATGAACGCAATATGATCGGCCTCACAGTGCTCAGCACTGACCACCACGAAACCGGTCATGCCACCTGCGCTGTGCTCATTCAGTAACAGACACGTTTGGCCGTGACGCAGTGCGCTCAATACCTGGTCGATATCCGCATAGTCTTCAGCCGACACTAGTTGGCCTCCGTGCTGGGGCCGAACTGCATGAGGCGCTCGAGATAGCGCGCAATCACATCCACCTCAAGATTCACCGGGCTGCCGACGCGATAGTCACTGAAGACCGTCTCCTCCCAGGTTTGCGGAATAATGGTGAGTTCAAAATGACAGCCCTCCACCTGATTCACGGTCAGGCTCGTTCCGTCGACACAGATACTGCCCTTCATGGCCACATAGCGGGCCAGCGTCTCTGGTGCAGCGATGCGGACGCGCCAAAAGCGCGCATCCTCGACAATGTCATCGACGTGACCCACACCATCGATATGTCCGCTGACCAGATGGCCACCGAGTGGCGTACTGAGCGTCAGCGAGGTCTCCAAATTAACAGGATCGCCAACGTGTTTCGTACCCAGCGTGGTCAACGAGAGACTTTCCGGTGAGACATCGGCCCAATACCCCGCTCCAGTCAGCTCGGTGACGGTGAGACACACACCGCTGGTGGCAATGCTGTCGCCCAGCGACACCCCTTCGAGGGGCAGCTTCCCGCTCTCGATGCACAAGCGGATATCTTGCTCGCCCGACTCAATGGCAGCGATATGACCCACGGCCTGAATAATCCCTGTAAACACAACGGCTCCTTTTTCGTGTATCCCAACGACTATTGACTGCGCAGCCCGGCGGCGGCCATTGGGGTCGCTATGATACGCAGATCCTTACCCGAGCGGGTCACCTCTTCAATCTGAAATTGAGGGCTCTCTGCCAGCGTATCCATCGCAAACCCCGCCATAGGCTGAGCGGTATCGCCGAGCAGACAGGGGGCTTGATAGACCACGAGACGATCGACCCAGCCTCCCTCGATCAGTGCGCCCGATAGCTGCGGACCCGCCTCAACTAAAATATTGTTGAACGATTGCGTGCCAAGGTAATGAACCCACTCGCTGAGCACAATCCGCCCATGCTGATCCACAGGCAGCTGATGCTGCGCAATCGATGCGTCCACTTCGATATCTGGTGCAGTGATCACGGTCGTCGGCGACCCGCGCAACACGCGCGCGTCAACCGGTGTACGGCCTTGGGAATCTAACACCATGCGGTGCGGCGGCGAGCGCAGTGCCCGTTCGCTTTCTTCGCTGCTGAGTAAGGCCTGCTCTGGACGCACAGTGAGCTGACAATCATCGGCGAGGACCGTGCCAATACCCGTCACAATCAGATCAGACTCGGCCCGCAATCGCTGCACGTCCTGCCGGGAGGCCTCGCCAGTAATCCACTGACTCTCACCCGACGCCATGGCCACTCTACCGTCTAACGACGCCGCGACTTTTAGCGTGATCTGCCCCCAGCCCCGTCGCATACGGTGCAAGAACCCCGCTAAGTGCTGCTCGGCCTGATCCGCCAACAAACCCACCTCAACGACGATACCCGCCGCCTGCAGCAAAGCGATGCCTTGTCCTGATACGCTGGGGTTAGGGTCTTCGATAGCCACCACCACGCGCGCCACACCGGCATCGATCAAGGACTGGGCGCAGGGGCCTGTGTGGCCTTGGTGACTGCAGGGCTCGAGCGTGACATAGGCGGTAGATCCTTGTGCATCGACGGCGCTTTGCAGTGCCATGACCTCTGCATGCTCTTGACCCACCGGCTGAGTGTAGCCTGATCCAACCACCTCACCATCGCGCGCAAGAACACAGCCAACAGCGGGATTCGGGGCAGCCCAGAAACGCGCCTGCCTCCCTAGCTCGATCGCGCGTTCCATCAGCGCACGATCGGCGGACTCGGTCACAAATTTTCGCCTTTTTGCGGCTCAGCCTCTAGCGATTCAATCGCATCACGAAACTCAGCAAGATCTTGAAAGCTGCGATAGACCGACGCAAATCGAACATACGCCACATGATCCAACACTTTGAGTGAGCTCATGACTTGCTCGCCCACCTTTAAAGATTGGATCTCACGTTCGCCCGTAGCGCGTAAGCGATGTTTAATTTGATCGATTTCCGCTTCGATATTCTCGACCGACACGGGGCGTTTTTCGAGTGCCCGCAGTAGCCCGGAACGCAGTTTTTCCTCGTCGAAAGGCTCTCGGCTGCCATCCTGCTTGATGACCCTCGGCAAGACCAGTTCAGCCACCTCGTAACTGGTAAAGCGCTCAGCACAACTGAGGCACTCTCGCCGACGACGCACCTGCGCCCCCTCGGCGACTAACCGGGAATCAATCACCTTCGTCTCGTCGGTGCTACAAAAAGGACAGTGCATACGATCGACAGCGCCTCAGGCGGCGCTGCTCCTGTTAGCGAGCGTAAACCGGCAACTCTGCACACAATGCCTTGACTTGCTCGCGCACTGCGGGAATCACCTCGGCAGTATTGCCGCTCTCAAGCGAGGCCAAGACATCACAGATCCAGCCAGTCAGTTGCTCCGTTTCGGCAACACCAAAACCACGCGTCGTAATAGCCGGGGTGCCCAGTCGCAACCCCGAGGTCACGAAGGGAGAACGCGGATCGTTGGGTACCGCGTTCTTATTGACCGTAATAAACGCCTCGCCTAGGGCGGCATCGGCGTCCTTACCGGTGTAGTCTTTGCCGATCAAATCGAGCAACATCAAATGATTATCAGTGCCACCCGACACAATTTTGTGCCCCCTCTCGACAAAAGTAGCCGCCATCGCTTGAGCATTACAAATAACCTGCTTTTGGTAATCAATAAACTCAGGCGCCATCGCTTCTTTGAAGGCAACGGCCTTGGCCGCAATCACATGCATTAACGGCCCGCCTTGCGCACCGGGAAAAATGGCCGAATTAAACTGCTTCTCCAGCGCTTCATTACTGCGCGCCAAAATCAGTCCCGAACGCGGACCACGCAAGGTCTTATGGGTGGTGGTGGTCACGACATCGGCGTGCGGGATGGGACTCGGATACACCCCCGCCGCAACCAATCCGGCAACGTGCGCCATATCAACCAGTAGATAAGCACCTACTTCGTCGGCAATTTCGCGAAAAATCGACCAGTCTAACGTCCGACTATAAGCCGAAAACCCGCCAATAATCAGTTTGGGTTGATGGCTACGGGCCAGATCCCGCACGACGTCGTAGTCGATTAGGCCAGTGCTATGGTCAATACCGTACTGGACGGCGTTATAGATCTTGCCCGAAAAATTAACCGACGCGCCGTGGGTTAAATGTCCTCCGTCCGCAAGGCTCATGCCGAGCACCGTATCACCGGGCTTCAGCAGTGCTTGAAACACGGCGATGTTCGCGCTGGAACCGGAATGCGGTTGAACATTGGCAAAGTCGGCACCAAACAAGGCTTTAGCGCGCTCGATGGCCAGCGTCTCCGCCTGATCAACAAACTCGCAGCCGCCGTAATATCGCTTACCCGGATACCCTTCTGCGTACTTATTGGTTAACACAGAACCCTGTGCCTCCAGCACCCTTGGGCTGCAGTAGTTCTCTGATGCGATGAGCTCGATATGCTCTTCCTGACGCACCGTCTCAGCATGCATCGCCGACCAGAGCTCGGTATCAAATGCTTCGATGGTCTGTGCGTCGCGATCAAGATATTGCGACAAGTGCGTAGCGGCTTGATTCATAATGTGATCCTACAGGTTAGGTGGGAGCAGACTTGCTCCCATTGTGGCGCGATAAAGTAGAATGTTAGCGGAACGCGACGCAGGCGTCAGGATTTTGTGGAGAAAGCCTCCACAAATACCGCTGTCCGCGGCTTTAAGCAAATTGATTCATCCCAAGGGGCAATATTGTGCGCATCAGTATATTCGGCAGTGGCTATGTAGGCTTAGTGCAGGCGGCCGTCTTCTCCGAGGTGGGCCACGATGTGATCTGCATGGACATCGACCAAGACAGAATTGCCCGCATTCAGAAGGGCGATATCCCCTTCTTTGAGCCAGGGCTCGGTGCGTTACTGCAAACGGGGCTCGCGCAGCAGCGGCTGCGCTTCACCGGCGACAGCCAGGACGCCATCGAACATAGCGATTACCTGTTTATCTGTGTAGGGACCCCCTCCTCACCCGATGGCAGTGCTGATTTGCAGGCGGTCATGGCCGTCGCCACTGAAATTGCGCGCCATATGACGAGCCGCAAGGTGATCGTCAATAAATCCACGGTGCCCGTTGGTACGGCTGATCAGGTACACACCTGCATTGCCGAGGGGCTCTCCGCTAGGCAATCCAGCGTTCCTTTTGAAGTTTGCTCCAACCCGGAATTTCTCAAGGAGGGATCTGCGCTAGCCGATGCGTTAAAACCAGATCGGATTATTGTCGGGGCACGATCTGACGAAACCGTGTCTGAGTTCCGTCGACTCTATGAAGCCTTCAACCGGAACCATGACCGGATGATGTTTATGGATCCACGCAGTGCGGAGCTGACGAAATATGCTGCCAACGCCATGCTGGCGACCAAAATCAGCTTTATTAACGAAATAGCCAATATCGCCGAAGCCGTGGGGGCTGACATCGAATCAGTTCGACAAGGAATGGGTTCCGACTCCCGCATTGGATTTCAATTTATCTATCCCGGTATGGGCTATGGTGGCTCTTGTTTTCCCAAAGATGTCCGAGCACTGGATCACCTCGCCAAAGAACACAGCACTGGCGCGCAACTGCTGTCTGCCGTGCACGCGACGAATGAGCGCCAAAAGCAAAAACTGTCTGATCATATTCTCGCGCGACTAGGACCGAATCTCACCGGTCGAACCGTGGCCGTATGGGGGCTCTCTTTCAAACCCAATACCGATGATATGCGTGAGGCCCCCAGTCGCGTTTTAATTGAAGCGGTCTGGGCAGCGGGAGGCCGGGTAGTGGCGTTTGATCCTGAAGCGATGGACGCCTGCAAGGCAATCTATGGTGAGCGTGACGATATGGCATATGCCCTGACCAAGGAGGCGGCACTCGATGGCGCCGATTGTCTTGCCATTTGTACCGAATGGAAGGCATTCCGCTCGCCTGACTTTGAGGGCATTAAGCAACGACTCGTCTCTCCTCTTATTTTCGACGGTCGAAACCTCTACGATCCCCACTTCATGGCAGCACTACAGATCGAGTATTACGGTATTGGTCGGGGCTGCTCAATAGAATCGTCAGACTGACCCAGACACCTCGCACCGTTGCACCGACTCAGCGCTCCCCTTATCCGCCCGCATCCTTCGCGGCGGGTGTGGTCTCGACGTCTTGGCGGTGAGTCAGCTGCGCCCCGACCTATTACGGCGCTTTTTTGCCTCGTGCCCACTAACCTAGGCAAGCAGATCACTCTTTGATTCAGTACACTCTCCAACCTTAGAGCGGTCCAAGCCTCAGCGGCAGAGACACTGTGCCGCCAACAATCGTTCGCTCAACCGATATGGAGCCAAATCGTGGCGCAATACGTTTACACCATGAACCGAGTGGGAAAGATCGTCCCACCCAAAAAAGAAATTCTCAAAGATATTTCCCTCTCTTTTTTCCCCGGTGCCAAAATTGGCGTGCTGGGCCTCAACGGTTCTGGTAAATCGACCTTGCTAAAAATAATGGCGGGGATTGATACCGACATTCTCGGTGAGGCGCGAGCACAAGCGGATATCAAGATTGGCTACCTGCCACAAGAACCCCAGCTCAATCCTGAAAAAGACGTCCGTGGCAATGTCGAAGAAGGGCTTCAAGAAGCGATTGACGCACTAGCCGGCCTTGAGAAGATTTATGCCGACTACGCCGAACCCGATGCCGACTTTGATGCGCTCGCAAAAGAGCAGGCTAAATTAGAGGACATCATTCAGGCAAAGGATGCACATAACCTGGAGACGCGCCTCGACATCGCCGCCAACGCGCTGCGCTTACCACCATGGGAGGCCGATGTCGGCACGCTGTCTGGCGGTGAACAAAGGCGAGTGGCGCTAGCTCGGCTGCTGCTGTCTGAGCCCGATATGCTGCTGCTCGACGAACCGACCAACCACCTTGATGCCGAATCCGTCGCATGGCTTGAACACTTTTTAGAGGACTTTAGCGGCACCGTGGTCGCCATTACTCACGACCGGTATTTCCTCGATAACGCCGCGGGTTGGATCCTGGAGCTAGACCGAGGCCGCGGCATCCCCTATGAGGGCAATTATTCGGTTTGGTTAGAAGCCAAGGAGCAACGGTTAGAACAGGAGCAGCGTCAAGAGGCCTCGCACCAAAAAGCGATCAAGGCAGAATTAGAGTGGGTTCGCTCTAACCCCAAAGGCCGCCAAGCGAAAAACAAGGCAAGGCTGCAGCGCTTCGACGAGTTGAACTCACAGGAATTTCAGAGCCGTAACGAAACTAACGAGATTTACATTCCGCCTGGTGCTCGCCTAGGTGACAAGGTTATCGAAGTCGCCGGTTTACGAAAAACCTTTGGTGACCGGCTGTTATTCGACGAGGTCAACTTCGTCGTCCCCAAAGGCAGCATCGTGGGCATCATCGGTGCCAATGGCATGGGAAAATCCACCCTATTTCGCATACTCATGGACTTAGAGACGCCTGATGGCGGCAGCGTTGTGGTCGGTGATACCGTGGAGCTCGGTTATGTCGATCAGTCTCGTGATGACTTAGACGGCAGTAAAACCGTCTGGGAAGAAGTCTCTGATGGTTTAGATATTATCCGTATCGGCAGCTATGAAGTCCCCTCTCGTTCCTACGTAGGCCGCTTTAACTTCAAAGGCTCTGATCAGCAAAAGTTTGTGAAAGACCTCTCTGGTGGGGAGCGCAACCGTCTACATTTGGCCAAATTATTGAAGCAAGGTGCCAACGTACTACTGCTTGATGAACCCACTAATGACCTCGATGTCGAAACCCTTCGTGCGCTCGAAGAGGCGCTGCTGGCCTTTCCGGGTTCAGCGCTGGTGATCTCCCACGACCGTTGGTTTCTGGATCGTATCGCGACGCATATTTTGGCTTATGAAGATGACGGCAGTGTGGTGTTTCACGAGGGTAATTACACAGACTACGAAGTCGATCGCAAGCAACGCCAAGGAGCCGATGCAGCAGTGCCCAGTCGGGTGAAGCATCGTCGACTCAAATAGTTGCTCAGTACCCTTCACCTGGCAACACAACTGTCGATAATGATGATGCCAGGGCGATTCAACCAAGGCTTTCTTGCCGTCACGCTGCCCTGTGATCGTCATCGCTGACCGACGCGGGACGCGCGCAGGATCAATACGGAGACTGATGGCGCGGGGGCTGCTCATGAAATGCCCTCCCTCGGCCCCTATGAGCAGGCCTCTAAGGCTTCAGACAAGCGCGACACTGGCACAACCTCAAGGTTAGGAATCGGTTTTTTGGGCGCATTGCCCTTCGGCACAATCGCGCGTTTAAAACCATGCTTCGCCGCCTCCGCTAAACGCTCCTGGCCACTGGCCACGGGTCGAATCTCGCCCGACAAGCCGACCTCTCCAAACACCACCCAATCTTGGGGCAAGGGTCGATCACGGAGGCTCGACACCACCGCGAGTAATAACGCTAAGTCGGCCGAGGTCTCCATCACCCTCACGCCCCCTACGACATTCGCAAAAACGTCCTGATCGCCCACTTGAATGCCACCATGCCGATGTAATACTGCCAGCAACATGGCCAATCGATTCTGCTCGAAACCGACCGTGACGCGGCGCGGGTTACCCAGAGAGCTGTCATCAACCAATGCTTGAATCTCTACCAGCAAGGGTCGAGTCCCCTCCCATACAACGACCACCGTCGTGCCGGGTGCGAGGTGGTCAGATCGATCCAGAAAAATAGCGGAGGGGTTGGTCACCTCGCGCATGCCCGTGTCGGTCATGGCAAAAATACCCAGCTCATTCACCGCGCCAAAGCGATTTTTTTGACCGCGCAAGGTTCGGTAACGCGTGTCATGATCGCCTTCGAGCAGGATCGAACAATCAATCATATGCTCGAGTACTTTAGGGCCCGCCAAGCTACCGTCCTTCGTGACATGGCCGACTAAAATCAGCACCGTCCCTGTTTGCTTGGCATAGCGGGTCAGCTGCGAGGCACAGTCTCGCACCTGCGAGACACTCCCGGGCGCTGAGGTCAGCGTATCGCTATGCACAACTTGAATAGAATCAACGACGAGAATCTTAGGTTGCAAGGATTCGGCGGAAGCCAAAATGGCATCGACATCTGTCTCTGCCATCAATTGCAGTTGATCCGTGGGTAACTGAAGGCGATTGGCTCGCAGCGCGATTTGCTCTGGCGACTCCTCCCCTGTCACATAGAGGGCCGAGTGCGACGAAGCCAATCGACACAGCGTTTGTAACAGCAGTGTGCTTTTGCCCGCACCGGGATGCCCCCCTATCAGGATGCTGGCGCCCGGCACAAAGCCGCCGCCTAAAACACGATCGAATTCATCAAAACCCGAAGCCAACCGCGGTAAATCGACGATGGAAACGTCTTCCAGTCGCTTAACGGCCGCTAAACTCCCGGCAAACCCGGTGCGCGTCGCCGCCCGCCCGCTCGATGCTTTTTTAACCGCTGGTGCACTCAGTCGAAATTCGGTCAGCGTATTCCATGCTTTGCATTCCCCGCATTGGCCCTGCCACTTGGGGAAATCTGCCCCACAATCATTGCAGACAAACGCTGTTTTTGCCTTAGCCACGCCAAACTCCTGAGAAACTGATCCTAAAGGCTGTATTGATGGAGGTAAGCCGGTATCCTATCAGACCATTTAGTTTGCGCTTGATCACCATGCCCTCCGGTTCACTCATTCCCGACCGTCAATTGACTTTCTCGCCTGAACTGGCCGAGACCATCGGTCTAGAAGAGGCTATTTTACTGCAGGCCCTGGGCACGAAACTGATAGATCGTGACGGCTGGACAACCATCGTGCTGCTGGAACTCCAGCAAACGCTGCCCTTTTGGTCGGTAGATCATATTACTCAACTGAGCGACAAATTAGTGGCGCTGGGTATTCTGGCACGCTCAGGTCACCACGATCCCACGACCTTGGTCCTGTCGGCAACGGCCTTGGCTGTTCCCGCAAAGCGCATCGACACCGAGCCCGCTGCCCCGGCCCATGATCCGCGCCCCGCGTTCGAAGCGCATAGTCGCCATTGGCAGCCCAGTGATGCCTTGATTGATCTGCTGGTAATGACTCAGGGGATTCCCCGCGCCTTCGTCAACTCAATCGCTTCAGCGTTTCTGCCTTCTGAGAACGGACGCGATGTCGATACTCAGTTCCGACAACACGCCCTCGCGCGATGGCGCGCACAACAAGGACTCACCACGGCATTTGAGATCACCACGCCTGCACCCTTTGGTAAAGACTGGCAGCCGAATCAGGATGCCCTCGACATTCTCGAGCAAGCCGGCATCGATCCGGGATTTGCCGACTCGGTGAGAGCGGAATTTGTGCTCTACTGGAGCGAACGGGGCGGTCCGCCAAAAGAAATCAATACGCGTTTTGTCGAACACGTGCGTCGTCGCTGGTTACGTCATACCAGCCAGATACACCACAGTACCGAACCGATACGCATACCACGACACTGGCAACCTGACGTAGCGGTCTATGACACGCTTAGGCTGGCCGGCATTTCGGAGCAGGATGCCAAAGCATTGTTACCGGAATTTGTGATGTACTGGATAGATAGCAACGAGGTGCACACTTCTTGGAACAGTAAGTTTCTGCAACATGTGAAGCGCCAAACTCAGAGCGCGCACTATGGAGGTCACGATGGCGGAGAAAAAGGACGCGGCGGCACTGGCGCAAGCCATCGTTCAAAGGACCGAAGTCTCAACGACGACCTCACCGACACCAGCTGGGCCAACTGAGGCCTCAGAGCCTCCCGACGCGCAAGGCATCGAGGCCATTAACCAGGTCTTCGGGCTGTTTCGACTGAACTATCACAATCAATACTACGCCGCGTGGTCTGATTCAGAGCAGGTCAAACAGGTCAAACGGCTTTGGCTTGAGGCGCTTGACGCCTACCCCACCGCCGTCATCTTGCGCGCGGCCCAACATGCCATCGAAACCAGTGACTATTTGCCGACGCTCAACCGCATGATTGACGCCTGCCGGCATGGCATGAGTGATTTAGGCTTACCGTCGCCTTACGACGCCTATCGAGAAGCCTGCCTCGCGCCCTCGCCTAAAACAGGAGCGGCCTGGCGACACCCTGCTGTTTACCTAGCAGGCTGCGACTGCGGCTGGTTTTTGTTAGCCAATGAGGCAGAGTATCGAACCTGGCCCCTATTTCGCGAACACTATGAGCGCTGGGTCAGTCGCGCGGCACGAGGTGAGATACTCAAGGGGCCTGAGCGCGTTAGCATTGCGCCCGCTGATGACAAGCCTCCGAGTACCGAAGAACAAATAACGCATTTAGAACAATTACGGAGAGAGACCGGTCTCTAACCCTCAGTGGTGCCCCCAACATCAAGCCAACAAGCAATAGCCTCTTTTACTCGCGTTACTTGATCGACAACCCTCTGATGGTTGGCCCGCAAGCCTGCGACATTCGCTTCTTTGCAAGACTGCTCGAGCTCACTGGCCGCGGCCGACAACGTCGATGCATACAGAGTCGCACTGGCACCTTTTAATCGATGCGCAATCTGTTGCAGCCGGGCTCGGTCATCGGCTTCGACGGCCACGGTACTGGCATCAAGATCGGCCGACAATTCGTCGACAAAGATTCCCAGCAACGAACACACTCCATCGCGGTTGCCGCCCATCAGCTCGATGAGCGCTTCAAAATCAATGGGGAGCGCGGTAGTTTGCATCGACTTTAGGGAACCCGCCTACCATGACTTAACGGCCGGCATAGCGACTGCTTGGGGGCACTAGTAACCCGCGTAGTCATCGCGGGCGAGATTTTCAAAGCGCGTAAATTCCCCCTGAAAGGCAAGCCGGCAGGTGCCGATGGGGCCGTTTCGCTGCTTACCAATAATAATCTCAGCAACACCCTTATCGGGCGAATCTTCGTGATACACCTCATCACGATAAATAAACATCACCACATCCGCGTCTTGCTCGATCGCTCCCGATTCACGTAAATCTGAATTAACCGGCCGCTTATTGGGTCTTTGCTCCAAGGCTCTATTGAGCTGTGACAAAGCAACCACGGGGCAGCGGAATTCCTTGGCAATCGCTTTCAAATTGCGCGAAATTTCGGAGATCTCAGCAGTACGGCCCTCGTTGGAGCCCGCCACTCGCATTAATTGGAGGTAATCGATCATGATCATGGCAAGATCGCCATGCTCTCGCGACAAGCGACGGACACGTGACCTGACTTCGGTCGGCGTCAATGCTGGTGTATCGTCAATAAAGATTGAAGTGTCCTTTAGCTTGGCCATCGCCGACGATAATTTAGGCCAATCGTCTTGCTGTAACTTTCCCGTGCGAACACGAGACTGATCAATTTTACCCAGAGAAGACATCATTCTGATCACCAACTGCTCAGCTGGCATCTCCATCGAAAAGACCACAATCGGTTTTTCTGTGTGCGCTGAGGCATTCTCGACTAAGTTCATCGCAAAACTGGTTTTGCCCATCGACGGTCGGCCCGCGACAATCACTAAGTCGGAGGGCTGAAGTCCGGATGTCTTTTTATCCAGATCGATAAAACCGGTCGTAAGACCCGTAATATCACCGCCCGTGTTGTAGAGTTCTTCGATGCGCTCCAAAGCGCCGGAAAGCAGCGGCGCCATGCTCTGTGGGCCACCCGATTTCGGCCCGCTCTCAGACACGGTCATGATCAGTCGTTCCGCCTCATCGACCAATTCGTCTGCGCTGCGTCCCTCTGGGTTAAAACCGGCGGTGGCAATATCTTGCGCTGCACCAATGAGTTTGCGAAGCAGCGCACGTTCTCTGACGGCGCGAGCGTAAGCGCTGACGTTGGCCGCTGTTGGCGTTTGCTCTACGAGGTCGGTCAGATAGGTATGACCCCCTGCCGCGTCAAGTTCTCCGGTAGCGAGTAGCCGGTCGGCAACCGTAATGACGTCAATCGGTTCATTGCGATCCACCAGCAATGCGATCTGACGAAAAATGGCGCGGTGCTCTGGACGATAAAAATCGCTGGCATTCACTTGCTCAGCAATGGCGTCCCAGCTCTCTGGCGCTAACAAAATACCGCCGATCACCGAGCGTTCCGCCTCGATTGATTGGGGTTGCATGCGGATCCGGGAAATATCCGGATCCTGAGAGGTGACCGAGTTCAAAACGCTGCCTTTTGTTGTGCACCATCGTATCGATCGCCGTGACACTGGCTCTGATCGAGCCGGCCCATCATCAGCCACCGGGCTGAATAGAGTACCTGTGACAACGGCAACGCGCCAGCAGATATCGGAAGTTGCGGGGCTTATCGCCCCGGCGGGGGCTATTCTGCGATGATATGGATCGCGACCGACGTCGACACGTCGGCGTGTACCTGAATCATAATCTCAAATTCGCCCAATTCACGGATGGCACCCTCAGGGAGACGCACTTCTGCCTTGTCGACATCACAACCGGCGGCTGTGAGCGCATCGGCGATATCGCGGGTGCCCACTGAACCAAATAGCTTGCCTTCTTCTCCAGCAGTCGCAGCAATCTCGATGGCCGTTAACGCTGCCAACGCATCGCCTCGCGTTTGCGCTGCGGCGAGCGTCTCGGACGCGGCTGCTTCAAGCTCTGCGCGGCGTGTTTCGAACTTGGCGACGTTATCTTCTGTTGCGGCAACCGCTTTCCCTTGCGGGATCAAAAAATTGCGACCGTAACCGGGTTTCACGT
>Ga0115572_10000844_pt1 | contig 25350 bp, 23 predicted proteins | sample COGITO_mtgs_1206_FD_88681 | JGI IMG/M metagenome (GOLD analysis project Ga0115572, IMG submission 88681) | Pelagic marine microbial communities from North Sea - COGITO_mtgs_120607 | ecosystem: Environmental > Aquatic > Marine > Epipelagic | place: Germany:Helgoland, sampling site Kabeltonne... | reverse complement strand
TCTTTGGCGTCGAGACGGTGTACGAAAAGCTTTTGGTCTTGTGCAACTTTAAATTGCTGCCCTGCTATCTCTACAATTGCGTACATTTTAATCTGTTTTTGGACGGCAAATATAGCGTTTTTACAGTAATCTACAAGGCCCTAAGACATTTCCTATCTGCGCTCTCTATCAAGCAAATGATCTAAGGAATACTTCCCAGGACCTGTCATGGCCAAAAGGAGATATCCAAAAAGGTATAGTAGTGCCTTTTCCATTTTACCAAAGGGATCGTCGGCATGAACGACAAAAGCGGCGACACCCATCGCTATGATCGGAAAAAGAGTCGCCCAACGGGTCTTAAAACCCATAATGATAAACAAAGGAGCCACAACTTCTGCGATGACAATCAACACCAACGAAAGTTCTGGGCCCAAACCGATGGGGTTTCCAAATTTAATTTCATCCGCAAACAACCGTTCCCATTTACTCAGTCCATGGGTTAAAAAAAAGCTGGAAAGTACAACTCTCCACACCAGTAATCCCGAGTGCAAATAATACATAACTGATTTTTTTAAGATTTGTACTTGTCAAGATACCAAACTATTGTCTGTTTTAGAGCTTCGTCAAAATTTGCTTTGGGCTCCCATTGAAGTTGATCTTTCAGTTTTGTGGCATTAATAGCATATCGAAAATCGTGTCCTTTGCGGTCAGTCACATAGGTGATTAAGCCCTCTGAGGCGCCTTTGGGGTTCCCCAAGAGTTCATCGGTATACTGAATAAGTAAGCGTACTAGATCTATATTTCGCAATTCATTATTTCCTCCAACAAGGTAGGTCTCACCAACTGTTCCACGATGAAAAATAGCATCCATGGCTTGAACATGGTCTTTGACATAAAGCCAATCTCGGATGTTGGTTCCCGCTCCATAAACGGGTAGGTTTTTTCCTTCAATAATGTTTTTAATAAAAAGTGGAATCAGCTTTTCCTCATGTTGATGGGGCCCATAATTATTAGAACAATTAGAAATTAAAACCGGGAGTTGATACGTATGATAATACGCACGAACAAGATGGTCAGAACTTGCCTTGGAAGCCGAATAAGGGGAGCGAGGATCGTAGGGAGTCGTTTCGGAAAAGAAACCATGCTCTCCTAAGCTTCCAAAAACCTCATCGGTAGAAACATGATAAAAAAGATGCTCCGCCAATGTTACCTCCCAGCGGTTTTTTGCGGCTTCCAAAAGATTCAGAGTTCCCAACACGTTGGTCTCTGCAAAAACAGCAGCATTGGCTATGGAATTGTCCACATGAGATTCTGCCGCCAGATGAATGACATGATCAAAGGCGTAAGTATCAAATAGCTCTTTGATAAAGCTTCGATCCCGAATATCCCCTTGGATAAAAGTACAATTATCGGCATTGGATAGCGCATCCAGAAGCGAAAGGTTTGCTGCATAGGTCAAGGCATCCAAATTCACAATATGATAATGGGAGTAGTGTGTTGCCATGTGCAACACCAAATGGGAACCAATAAATCCGGCACCACCCGTTATCAATATGGTTTGTTTTTTATCCATTTTGCAACTGATTCAAGCAATCGGCAAGGGCTTCTTCCCATGACCTCATTGGAGCTTTAAGATAGGATTGAATTTTGGAAGTTCCTAAAACAGAATGCTTCGGTCTTGGGGCTCGAGTTGGGTAAGCCTCGGTCGGGACTCCCTGCACCTTTTTTTGGAGTCTGGACTGTTTTAGTATTGATTGGGCAAATGCACACCAGTTAGTAATTCCTGTATTGGCCACATGAAAAACTTCTTTTTGTGAGGGGTAATGCCGAAGTAATTGCAAGGCAACGGTAGCGAGATCAAGTCCATAAGTAGGATTGCCCCATTGGTCATTAACAACCTTGAGATTCTGATCGGATTCGGCCAATGCTATAATGGTTTTAACAAAGTTTTTCCCAAAGGGACTAAACAACCAAGAAGTACGAATTAGGATTGTTTGGAAAGCAGCCTTTGCAATCAAGGCTTCTCCTGCAGCTTTGGATTGCGCATAAACTCCTTGTGGTGAAATAGTGTCACTTTCTATTAAAATATCACTTTTTACTGAATGAAACACATAGTCAGTTGAAAAAAATATCGTTTTCAAATGATACTGACTTGCTATTTGCAATACATTGTCGACTCCCTTTTCATTCACTGCATAGGCTTGCTCGGCATTGTCCTCTGCTTGATCAACTTGAGTGTATGCAGCTGTGTTTACAATCGTATCGATTTGGTTTTTTTTGACAAAGGTTTCTATAGAATGAAAATCGGTGATATCCACTTCATTTCGCCCTGGAAAAAAAAAGATCCACTCAGGAAAATTTTTGGCTTGCTGTTGAAAACATTTTCCCAGTTGTCCTTCACCCCCCGTGACCAAAATTCTACTCATAGTACAGATTGTCTTAATCAAAAACCACCGCTTTCTTTAACAATGGATTCTGTCCGTCTTTTTCAGAAAAAATCAAATCGGAAACTGGCAATTGCCAATCGATTGCTAGGTCTGGGTCATTAAATTGAAGGCTTCGTTCACTCGCTTTGTTGTAGTAATTATCCACCTTGTATTGGAATACTGAGGATTCGCTTAAGGTTATATAACCATGAGCAAACCCTCTTGGGACAAACAATTGTGTTTTATTTGTCCCACTGAGTAATTGGGTAAAAACCTTGCCAAAGGTTTTCTCGTTTATTCTTAAATCTACCACAACGTCTAGTACCTCTCCCTGAACCACTCGCACTAACTTAGCCTGTGCAAAGGGTGCTATTTGATAGTGTAATCCTCGAATGACTCCATAAGTCGAATGGGTCTCATTGTCTTGCACAAAAACTATCTGACGCCCCAAGTTTTCTTCAAGGACTTCCAAACGGAAAGTTTCCGAAAAGGAACCTCTTGGATCTGAGTGAACGCTTGGCTGAAACAGCAAAAGATCTTTAAAATGGGTTTTGGTGACTGTCATCAGGAATCGTAACGATGGATCAAATACTGTCCATAAGGTGTGGATTTCATTTCTTCTGCCTCCTGCAATAATTGCTGTCGACTTATGAAGCCTTTTTTAAAAGCGATTTCTTCCAAACAACCAATTTTTAATCCTTGGCGTTTTTCGATTGTTTGGATAAACTGAGTGGCTTCCATCAAGGATTCGTGGGTGCCCGTATCTAACCATGCATGGCCTTTTCCTAAGGCTTCAACTTGTAAATTTCCCTGATCCAAGTAGTGCTGGTTGACATCTGTAATTTCCAACTCTCCTCGACTGCTGGGAGCCAACTGCTTGGCAACTTCAACTACCGAGTTGGGGTAAAAATAAAGTCCTACTACAGCATAGTTGCTTTTTGGAGTGATGGGCTTTTCTTCAATTGACAGGGCTTTCCCAATCTTGTCAAAAGCAATCACCCCATAGCGTTGCGGATTTTCTACATGATACCCAAAAATAGTTGCTGTGGTCACGGCTCTCCCTTGAGCTTGCTGTAGTTTGGAATCCAAGTCAGCTCCATAAAAAAGATTGTCTCCCAATATGAGCGCCACGGGATCGCTTCCAATAAAATCTGCACCAATAATAAAGGCTTCCGCAATACCATTGGGATGTGCTTGTTCTGCATAGCTCAATTGAAGCCCCCATTGGGTACCCTTACCCAAAAGACGTTTAAAGGAAGGGAGATCTGTAGGGGTTGAAATAAGTAGCACCTCCCGAATACCTGCTTGCACAAGGAGCGAAAGGGGGTAATAGACCATGGGTTTGTCATAGACGGGAAGTAATTGCTTTGATAGTCCCTTGGTGAGAGGATACAGTCGGGAGCCGGAACCACCGGCAAGGAGGATGGCTTTCACTTAGTTCTCTTTTGAGAGTTTTTTACGAATATTGGATGAGGAAAAGTCGTGATTGCGACTGTTGTAATACAACTGGATTCGGTTTGCCTCACAGTAGTTCTTTCCTATAAAGGATTTGTCTTTGTGATCTTCCCCAATGATGTTAATATCAATTTTAAAGCTTCGCAAAATTTCATCCAAATCTTTTTCGGTTACATAGGGCACCGCTTCATCAACAAATTTGCAGGAACTTATCTCAATATAGCGTTCAATAACACTCTGGACTGGTTTGTTCTTTTCTTTACGATCAATGCTGGGGTGTAATTGCAATCCTAGAATGGGGTAGTCGCAAATGGATTTTGCTTCTTCCAAAATCTTGACATGTCCTGCATAAAAAAAATCGAAGGTAGAAAATGTAATGCCTGCGATATTATTTCTAGGATTTTTGGGTCTCATAAAATTTTTATTTAAAGATACGAAGATTGCTGTAGAGCTGCATGTGTTGCTGAACTACCTGCTCAAGAGTGAACTCTTTTTCAAAATACTTTCTGGATTCCTTCCCCATTTTTTCTCTTAGGCTTTCATCTTGGACTAGCAAAATCAGTTTTTCCTGCAACCCAATACTGTCTTTTATGGGTACTTTAAATCCATTCTTCCCCTCAATAACACAATCGTCACAACCTGGCGCATTGGTGGTTAAAATGGGGCGCCCAATCGCCATAGCCTCCACAATGGCTTTGGGCAAGCCTTCTCGATAGGAGGGCAAACAATAGATGTGACAATTTTCGAGGGCTTGTTTTATTTTATTAGTAAAACCCTTCCATTCAAAATAATCATCAACTTTCATATCAAGTAATTCTTGTTCTGAGATTGCCGCAGGATTTTGTAAATCAATTCCTCCGTATAAATGAAATTTAATTTTTTCATGATATAACTCATACATCTCCTCAGAGGTCTTTTTGAGTTCAATAATTCCTTTATCCTTTAGCATTCTCGCTGTACATACAATAATGATTTTGCCTTTTTGGGGAGGGTCAACCTCAATGAAATCGGATGAATCAACCCCTGAACCCCTGATAAAAGTATGGTTAGAGGAAGTGATGAGTCCAAGATTTTGGTAAACTTCAAAATCCACTTTGTTTAAGAAAATGAAATGCGCTCTTTTCTTAGGAATGAATAACGTAAGCATTCGTTGTATTGCTCTTTTCAAAAAGGGACTGTTCTCACCTGTAAAAGCATATCCTAGCCCTGTAACAGAGTTAACTATCTGAATGGGTCTGCGAATGAAAAGAGTGGCTAAGCTGCCATATAGAATTGGTTTGATAGTTATGTTGTGAATAATTCCTGGCTTAACATCTAGCATCAGTGAATGAATTTTTCTAATTGTGTTTAATTCTTTTAATGGATTTATCCCAGATCGATCGATGGGAACCCTTAAAAATTTAAACTCTAGAAATTTGTTTTCAACCTCTGCATCTAGTCTGTCTGCTGCAACAAAAACATCAAACCCAATAGCAATAATAGCTTGAGCAACTCTAGCAAAATGATTTTCAAAGAAATAAAGATCATTTGTGATGTAAAGAATCTTTTTGTTTCTCAATTTATTCAACGACATAACCATATCTCAAGTTATTTTCTATAATCTAAAAAAACACATTTTAGTTGCTGTAAATGAAATTTTCATACTCCTCTACAGTGTATTTGAATTGAAATCTTTGCTTTTGTTTTTTAGCTTCCTCCTCTCGGGTTTCTTGGGAAGGGGGTTGAATTACCTGTTTGAGTAGCCGTTCCAAAAACTGTTTTTCCGAAATTACCGTTTCCCCTAAGGAATAACCGTTGAGTATGGAAGCCGCATCGCCTGCTTCAAAAGCAATAACTGGACATCCGTTACAAGCGGCTTCTGTCACTACATTAGGAAATCCCTCAAAATAAGAGGTAAAGAGATAGACTGAGGCTTTTTGATACAGTTCGTTTACAAAAGGAACATTACCTAATAAAAGTACTTGGTCTTGTAGTGTATTGGGGATATGACGTTTGTCCCATCCTCCCCCAGCAACGATTAATTTATGATCAGGGTGTTCTTTAAAAAAGGAAGTAACAATACGCATCAAACGATCAACTCCTTTAATAGGATCGTATCGGCCCACAAGGAGGAGGAATTTTGAGGGAATATCAGCGGGAAGTTTTCCTTCGGAACGTTCTTTTTTAGCCAATCCATTTTGGATCACTTTCGTTCGTTTGGAACTAAAGAAAAACCGTTTGTGAACCTTTTCCGCTATATAAGCACAATAAATTATCTTGGAAGCCAACATACGACTTGCTAAACCAAAAAGATATAGTGCTGCTTTTTGTTTTACTTGATGGGGAAGAAAGTTGGATTGACGAATATTCCATACCACTTCTGCAGAGAGACAGTAGCGAAAATTCAGATAGTGTGCAAAAAAGATTCCTCCATACATCCATCCTAAGAATTTTAGATTGGATTTATAGTTCCTAAGGAAAGTAATCGTTTTTTGAGGTTCTTTTTTCCATAGTAGCACCGAACAACAGGAAACTGTTTTATTATAAAAAAAGTTAGTTTTTTCCCCTTTGGTGACTAGAACAGCTTGTTCTATTCCACGTTTGTCAAATTCCTCCACCAACCGAACTAAAACAGTCTCTGCACCCGCATTTTCGAGTGTTGGAATCACATGAACTAGGAAGGGTCGCATCTAGAGTCTTAAGTATCCTTTTTCTTTGGGGTAAAATGCCTTTACATCAAATATAACAGCATTGGGTTGTACTATTGTTGCTAAATCAAGTGTGTTAAATTCCTCATGCGATACTGCCAGTATCACAATGTCAAATTTAGTAGTATCGAGTTTTAAAAGTACATTGTGACTTTCATAAAGTCGACACAAGTCCGAAGCAGAAGCAATGGGGTCATATATCGAAGTTTGAATCCCAAAGTCTTGTAACTCCTTGAAAACATCCACCACTTTTGAGTTTCGGATGTCCGGGCAGTTTTCTTTGAAAGTAGCTCCTAAAATTACCGCTTTGGCTTCATCAAATTTTCGCCCTGTTTTATAAAATTGTTTGATGATACTCCCCACAATGTGCTCCGGTATGTAATCATTAATTCTCCTTCCTGCTAAAATCATCTCTGGGTTGTGTCCAATTTCTTGTGCTTTAAAAGCTAAATAATAGGGGTCTACGCCGATGCAATGACCGCCCACCAATCCGGGTGAAAACTTTAAGAAATTCCATTTCGTTCCGGCCGCTTTAAGTACCTCTTGGGTGTCAATTCCCATTTTACCAAAGATCATCGCTAGCTCGTTGACAAAAGCAATATTGATGTCTCGCTGGGTGTTTTCTATCACTTTTGCGGCTTCGGCTGTTTTGATGGTTGGGGCTTGATAAATCCCTGCTTCGATTATGGAGCCATAAAGTTCTGAAAGCGTTTGAAGACACTGTGGGGTGGATCCTGAAACTACTTTTTTGATTTTGGTAATGGTGTGTTCTTTGTCACCAGGATTAATTCGCTCTGGGCTATAGCCGATTGTGAAATCTTTATTAATGGTAAGACCTGATTTCTTTTCCAGTATGGGAACACAGATCTCCTCTGTGACCCCTGGATAAACGGTAGATTCATAGACCACAATGGCTCCCTTTTTCAAAATAGCACCAATCGCTTCTGTGGCTTTGATGACTGGAGTAAGATCGGGAATTTTATTTTCCGTAACAGGTGTCGGTACTGTTACAATCAACACTTCACAATCGGCTAGATTTTTCGATTGGCCGGTTAGTACAAGACTTTTGCCAACAACTTTTTGTAAATCCTCATCACTAACTTCGTTTGTATCGTCTTTTCCTGCATTCAGTCGATCAATGCGAGAGGTGTTGATGTCTAGCCCTATCACTTGGTATTTCATTGCAAAGGCACATGCCAAGGGCAAGCCTACATAACCGAGACCGATAATTCCTATTTTCATTGTTTAGGTAATTTTGTGATAATCTTTAAACCAATCAACAAATAATCCGATTCCTTTTTGAATTGAGGTATTTGGTTTATAGTTATAATTCTGCATAAGACTGTCAACATCTGCATAAGTACTTGGGACATCTCCCTTTTGAAGTTCCATAAAGTTAACTTTAAATTTTTGCTTGAATGAATCTTCAATAGCGTGTACAAAATCCATCAATTTGACAGGGTTATTATTTCCAATATTGTAAATTTTGTAGGGAGCAGCCGTAGGGTTTGTTGCTGACTTATTGCTAGGAGCTGTTACAGGGTTTTCTATGATTTTTGAGACTGCAGTAACAATATCATCTATATATGTAAAGTCCCTTAACATATCGCCATGATTAAACACATTTATAGGCTTCCCTTTCATCATAGCATCACAAAATAAATACAAAGCCATATCAGGTCTACCCCATGGCCCATAGACCGTAAAGAAACGAAGTCCTGTTGTTTGAATTCCAAACAGATGGGAATATGTGTGAGCAACCAGTTCATTTGATCTTTTTGTGGCGGCATACAAAGAGATTGGATGATCTACTCGATCTTTCTCACTAAAAGGTAAATTTTGGTTTCCTCCGTAGACAGATGAACTGGAAGCATAAGAAAGATTTGTTATTTTATATTCACGACAGGCATCCAAAATATTTTGAAATCCAATGATATTACTTTCAGTGTATGCCGATGGATTTTCAAGAGAATATCGAACACCTGCTTGGGCGGCTAGATTACAAACAGCTTCAGGGTTTGTTTTTTCAAAAATTGAAAATAATTCCTCTTTTTTGGCAAGATTACATCTGTAGAAAGTATAGTCTTTGTGTTTTGATGAAACTGCAGCACCCTTATCTAAAACCGTTTCTTTATCAATTCCTGCTTTATCTAATCGATTCCATTTTAAGTCTATATCATAATAATCATTGATGCTGTCTACCCCAATTATTATGTGTCCCATTGCTGAAAGTTTTTCAACCAAATGAAATCCAATGAATCCTGCGGTGCCTGTTATTAGTATTTTCATCAGTTTAAATATATGTTTTTACTGTATTCGACTGACAGGATTCGATCATAATTAATCTTCTTGGAGTTATTTTGAACTTGTATCATTTAGAAAATTTGATTTTGTTAAAATGAGCCCATTTTGCCAAAACATAGAGTCTCCAAATATGCCTTGAAAAGTCTTTTTCTCCTTTAAAATGAGCCAAAAGGGATTTTTTAAACTTGTTGCACTCTAAATTAGGAATACTTTGCAAGAATTTATCATTTAATTCCTTGGTAATATCACCTTTTAAATCGTTTTTTATCCAATCATTCAGAGGAATCGCAAATCCCTTTTTAGGTGCCTTAAAAAGCTTAGCTGGTATATAGAAAGCAAGTATCTTTTTCAAGATAGCTTTCCTGTTGAAAAGCCTTAATCTGTGTGTAACAGGAAGAGATCTTGCAAACTCGACAACTCTGTAGTCCAAAAAAGGGCTTCTAACTTCCAAAGAGTGAGCCATGGACGCTCTGTCAACTTTTACGTTACTATCATTTTCTAACCAAAGTTTTATATTGTAGTCCGCCATTTTTTGAAGCCCTCTTTTTGACAACTTGAGATATTTAAAATAGTATTTAAGAAAGACAGCAGAATGGTTATGAAGATAATCAACACCCCCTAAAAATGTTTCTACTATAAAATCCTCTGGGTTTTTCAGCCCAAAAATTTTTTTTAAGATTTCTGGTTTTTTTGATAAGAGATGAAAAGGTATTAACGGAACTATAAACTTCCGTAATGAATAAGGAATCCATAGGATTTTGCTCACCAAGGAGTAGTTAATAAAATGATCATATCCCAAAAAACTTTCATCACCTCCATCACCGCTTAAAACGACAGTAATATGTTTTTTTATTTTTTTAGATAAAATTAAAGAGGGGATTGCGGAAGAGTCTGAAAAAGGTTCATCATAGGCTTTGATGAAATCTGGTAAAGTGTTTAATAGGTCTTGGACATCAATTTTAATTGAATGATGGTTTGTGTCGAGATGTTTTGCGTATTCAAATGCCTTGGGGGACTCATCGTATCGCGATTCTTGGAACCCCAATGTAAAAGTTTTTAAATTCTTTACTTTTAACTCATTGACCAACAGAGAACATATTAGACTCGAGTCGATTCCCCCAGACAAAAAAGCCCCTAAAGGGACATCTGACGCAAGCCTTATTTTTACAGCATCAATAAGTAGTGCCTTTAATTGCTTTATGTTTTGATCGAAGCTCTTTCGTTGTTGGGGAACTCTTTGTTTGAGATCCCAAAAACGGCTAATTGATAAAGAATGTTTTTCGTTGTCGTAAATTAATTCTGACCCCGGCTGAAGCTTTTTGACATTTTCAAAAATGCTCAATGGGGAGGGGATATATCCCGTAAGTAAGTATGCTTCTAACCCTTCAGAAGAGATTTTTTTTGGATGGCTCAATACTGAAAGTTGACTGCTCAGTTCAAAGGTCTCCTTATCAAAAAAATAATAGAAGGGTTTTACCCCTATTCTATCCCTATAACAATATGTTTTATTTTTTGATCTGTCATATATGGCAAAGGCAAACATTCCATTTAATTTATTAATAAAATCCCTCCCCCAAAAATGAAATGCTTTCAAAATAACCTCCGTATCAGTATTGGTTTCAAAATCGTACCCATTGGTAATCAAGACATCTTTAATCTCTAAATAATTATAGATTTCACCATTATAAGTGATTGACATATTTTGATAATGCATTGGTTGATTTCCCCTTTGATCTGTATCTAGAATCGACAATCTGACATGACCTAAAGTAACTTGATCGTTAACCCAGTAGGATTGATTATCAGGTCCTCGATGCTTCATGCCCTTTAGTTTTGATATAATTTCATTGGCAGAAAGTACTTTATTTGATAAATAAATTCCACACATTAGATGATCATTTTTTTTATTATCCGAATCCAAGGTCTAGGAATCATATTGGCCAAAACTTGGTAAATCAAAAGATATATATTTTTTGTAAGTGGTATACTCCCCCTTCTAATTCTAAAGCTATTTTTAGCTTGAAGAATATACCTCTTGCGAGAAATGGAACCTACACTAATTATGCGTCCAACTAATATTTGATCGAGTATAATCAGTTTTGAGATTTCTGAAAGCCGAATCCAAGCATCATAATCTTGTGTTGTTTGATAAATTTCGTTATAGAAACCTACGCTTTTAAATAATTCTTTTGAAATCATCACAGAAGAATGCACAATTGGATTCTGAAACTTTATCATTTGCATGATTTGTTCCTTTGTGTAGAAAGGTGTAATACTTTCATGTCCATTATCGAAAAGCCTAGCCCTAGAAGCCACCAAACCAATTTTTGGATTTTGTCTAATAGCTTGGACTTGCAATTCCAACCTTTTTGGATAGGAAAAATCATCAGCATCTATTCGGGCAATAAATTTTCCTTTAGAAAGTCTAATTCCATAATTCAAACTTGAGGTAAGTCCCGTATTCTTTTTTTTAAAATAACAAATTCTTGGATCCTGGTAAGATTTAACAATAGAATCTGTTAGATCTGTTGAGCCATCATTGATGATCAAAAACTCAAAGTCTGTAAAGGTTTGACATAAAATCGAATCAATAGCTTTTGCAATGAAATCCTGTCCATTATAAACAGACATAAGAACAGAGACTAAAGGGGGTTTATGCATTGGACTGAATAAATTCTGCATATTTAGTGGCGACTAAACGAATATCTAACTCTTCTTCGATTCTAGACAGCATTTTTTCTTTTAATGTATCTTTATTGTCTAAAACATATCTAACTCTTTGGGACCATTTATCAATATCAATTGATGGGATATGATTTGCATCTTGCAATGGCATATAATCAAATATTAGTCCTTCTTTTATAATTAGAGATTTGTCTTTTATTAATTCTGCGGCTCCACTTTCCTCAGGTGTCAAAACAGGAAGTCCACATCCCATCATTTCAACCACCGAATTGGGGCATGGATCAAAAATACTCAATGACAAGCCTAAATCTGCATTAGAATACAATTTTGGCAATTCTTCAGATGGGATTCTGCCATGGAAGACACAACAGTCAGTATTCAATTTATGTATACACTTTTTTGTGAGAATGTCCATGTCCCCAATAATATGTAATTTGATTTTAGGATATATTTTTTTAAGACTCTGGGTTAATTTGATTGCATCTTGTAATCTTTTATGAAGTCGAAATGATGCCGTAATAATTAATTTTGGGGTTCCGCTTAATTGATTTCTCAGAGTAAGGGGTTTAAATATATCTGTAGGGATACCATTTCGAATTATAGTTGATGGTTTTTGAGTTTTTCCAATAATTCTCTCGTGCATTTTTTTTGATAAACTGCTTTGATAAACAATAGCATTTGAATGGTTGATTAATTCCATATTCATTCGGTTTAAATACCGGTTTAATGGAATTGTCATAAGTTGAGATATACAATCGGGAATGTTCTTTATTACAGGAACCTTAATATTTTTTCTCTGCAAAAGCAGATTGTAAAAGTTTGTAGAAGTTAACAAATAGTAGTATACACCATCAAGTCTTCCTATAATGATTTTATCACTCTTAAGATATAATCCATTTTGATTTATCGAAGGATTGATTATTTCATATGGTGGTAAATCAAAAAAAATTAATCTTTTGGTGAGTCTTGACATGAAATTCTGTGGACCTCCAGGCATTTTCTTTATATATTTATTAGATATGCAAAATCCAATGCATGTTGTGACTTATTCCCTGCCATTTTATTTTTTTTCAACAACAAATAAGATCATGTGCCCCATATTATTGGTTAAGGCACTAAAATCCTCTATTTTAATAATAACCCTTTTAATGGTTCTTTTCCAGAAAGGATCTTTTAAAAAAATTTTTGGTTTGGATTCCTCAGAATTAGAGATCGTTTTTTTATTCAATTTAGAATTTGATCTTTTCAATTGTCGGTAGCATTTAATCCAATTAAGCTTATAGGATTTATGAAATCTAAAACCACTTTGTTCAAGTATTTTCCGAAATTCTTTTTCGCTAAACATATATTGGTAAAACTCTCCTTTACCTATTGAGGCTACCTCACCGAAATAGTTTGCTCTTTTTTTATTCCAAAAAGGAACACTAATAAGTAATTTGCCTCCCTTTTTGAGAACTCTGTATGCTTCTTTGATTATAGGTTCTGGTCCATCTTCGAAATGCTCCACAACACCCCAACTATAATAAGTGCCAAAATATTCATCTGGAAAATTAAGGTGAAACACATTCCCCAATTCGATTTTTAAATGAGGTTTAAGCTTTTTTACTCTTTTGATGACTTTTGGAGCATAATCTACTCCATATATATTGTATCCTTCGGAATCAAAAATATCTACCCAGTGGGACAGACCACATCCCCCTTCTAGTGCTGGGTGTTTTTTGTCAGTATGCTTTTTCATAATTGCATACTGCTTAAATGCTGTTGCGTAAAATTTGGTTTTCTGATAGGAATTTATTTTCCATATAGAGTCCCAATAGTTTTCATCAGCCTTTTGTTCTAGTTGTTTTACTGCCATATTTATCTCTTATTAACCACCGCATAAATTTCACCCCAACGCACATCAAAACTTTTTACCAATAACCCTGCAGATTCAATTTCTCTAAAAAAGGTTTCTTTGGTGTATTCTATAAAATGTGTCTTATCTAGGCGATACTCCACTCCGTATTGTTTTTTTAACAATACAACCCAATGTCGATCGATCATTGGTACACGTATTAAATAGTGAGCTTTATTTACCCATTTAATATTAAAATTTAAGGACTTTAAAAATGTTATTCTGTCTTCAATATGTTCCAGAACATTTGATAAGGTAACACAATCAATATTTTGAAGATTTGAGTAGTCATATTGAGTTGCATCTGCATTTATGAAAATAAGGTTATCTGAAGATTTGTTTTTAGCAATTGTATACAAGCTCCTATCGATTTCAATCCCATAAGATTTATCGACATAATGACTTATTTTTTGGGTCATTTGACCTGTATTACATCCCACATCTAAAATCGTCATTTTAGGTTTTAACTTAGTAATAAACCATTCGGCATAATTTACAATATCATGTTTTGGATGTTCACTGTCTGATGCCAGAGGGGCATACTGACCTATCAATAAATAAATAAAATTGTCAAGTTTTAATATTGGCTTTATAAGAAGCTTTGCAGTGAACCTATTAAAAAAAATAAATTTTATTATGGATTTTATCATTTAATTCTTTAAGAGTGAATTTGGAAGAAAGCTTAAATCATCTCTGTTTATAATCTTCAAATAGTACATTAACAGAAACATTATTATGAGTTGACTTATGATTTTTAAGCCTAAAGATATTAAGTTGTCTACTTTGATGTCAATTAGTTTATCATTGGTATAATAAAAAATTAAAGAAAAAATAATTCCGTACAATAATGAAGTGAATGGGAAAAATAAAAACGTTTTGAAAAAATCATAAAACCCTTTCAAATATATAAGAAATATAATTACCCAGGTGATTCCTGTTCCAAATATAGCTCCCTGAATTCCAAACTTTGGAATTAGAAAAAGGTTTAAAATGAAATTAAATAACGAAAAAATACCCGCTAAAAGAAACAATTTATTTTTTTCAAACACATCGATTAACGGAGAAAATGTAAAAGTCATATTTTTAAAAAAATAAAAAAATAATCCTGTTATAATAACTTGATAAGCAGGCATATATTTTTCATTAAAAATAATCATTAGTATTTCATTTACATTCAATGCTAAAATCGTGAAAAATGGAATACTAACAAGAATTGAGAATTTGAATAAAGCCCTAATTTTATTTAATATTTCTTCGTTTATTTTTCCAATAAATTCTTTTGAAAATATACTTGTCAAATAATTTTTTAAAATAAAAGAGGGGTTTATGAAGGATAAATAACTAACGATGCCTAATGAGAAGGAATACAAAGCAACTTCTTTGTTTGAATAATAATATGAAATCATCAGGTTGTCTACAGCTACATCTACCATTATAAAAAGTAACACAGCAATAGTTTGTGATTTAGCATACTTAATGATCCTTAATTTGTAATGATGCTGAAGTGTTGTTTTGGTGATTGTTTTGAGCTCTTCTTTGAAAAAGATAATAAAGTTCCTAAAAAAAGCTAATAGAATAATACTTTCTAAGAGAATCCACAAAATAATGATTTGGGATATGTCATTATCTATACTTAAATATACGAAGCCGAAAAGCTTGACTACATCATAAAAAAATTGAATCTTTGTTTCAACTAGGATTTTAAATACTGATGTATGAAAAGATGACCCAAAAAAAGTGTTCAATTTCGTTAATATGAGTAGACATAAGATATAGGAAATGTTCAATTTGGTGAGTTGAAATTTATTTACGATCAGTTCAATATTAAAAATAACAACTGTGCAAACAAGCAACAATGAAATAACCCTATACTTCAAAGCTTCTATCATTAGTTTGAAAGAGTGATTTCTTTCGCCCTTTGAATTCATTTCAGGTATATACCTAGTTATTACATTATCTATTCCTAAGTGAACTAATATTCCGAGTACTCCCAATGCTGACTTAATTAAACTAAACGAACCAAAACTTTCGATTGACAAGTTCTGAGTTAAAAAATATAAAATACAAAGTCCTGATAGCAACTTTACTGCCTGAGAAGCATATATGTATACTATGTTTTGAACGTTATTAATCTGCATGAATTTCTTGCCATTTATTAAAAATATGTATTTGAAACTCTTGACCATTTGAAATAGGAAGGATATTTGTGACAGGTGAACTAAACCCCTTTTTAGGACGATAAACTAGCTCTTTTGGCAAATATCTTTCGGCTACCTTTTTGAGAATATATTTTGGAATATTATTTTTATGAATCAGTTTGGGTGATATCTTAAATGCATACTCCACTAATTTAGTATTTAAAAATGGTACTCTAGCTTCAATGGAATTAGCCATAGAAGAAAAATCAGCTCGCAACAATGCATATTTTAAGAAAGAATTAAAATCAATTGCCATCAAATCTTTGACAGTTCTAATTTCATCCAAACCCATTTCATTCATTATATCTTCATATAGTCGATAACAGGTGGTATTTGAATCAATTTTAAGTTGATCTTTTATTTCTTCTTCAGAAAATCTGTTAAGCATTATTTTTTTGTAACGCTCGACTTCATTTTGGTAATTCAGTAACATGTTGTTTTTTACTACTTTTTTAGGATTTAATATTAGGTTTTTACAAGAAAATGAAGACTTTAGGTATTGATTATACCAATTATAACCTCCAAAAAGCTCATCTCCTCCATCACCTAAAAGAGTTACTTTAAATCCATATTTTGAAATCTCCCTGAAAAGGGCAAATGTGCTAAAAATACTACTACACCCGATTGGTTGATCATAAATAGAAAATAAATGATCAACACTTTTTTTTGAAATATCTTTAAAATTTATTGGTGTTAAATCAAGGTTTAAATAACGACTGATTTTTTTTGCATATTTATAGTCAATATCGTTATCACCTCTGTTTATAGTGAAGGCTTTAATTTCTCTATTTGATTTTTGAGCCATTGCAAGTATAAGAGAGGAATCTAGACCACCACTAAATGCAAGACTAACTGGGACATCAGAAATTAAATTTTCATTAACACTTTCAAATAGTAGTTCTTCTACTTGATCTATTACTTTATTTTCATCATTTTTTGAACTCTTTATATCTAAGGACCAGTATGGTTTAATTTTTTGTGATTTATTTTTTAAATCATAAGTCAGATAGTGGCCTGATTTTAACATTTTTATATCCTCAAAAATAGAGTTAGGTTCTAATTCATATCGGTGATAAAAAAAAGAGGCCTTTGCTTCCTCTGAAATTTCAAAATTAATCTTTGAAAAATATTTCTTTATTGCTTTTAATTCAGAGGAAAAGAATAAATCTTCTTCAGACTGATAATATAGAAGTGGTTTAATTCCAAATTTATCTCTCGCAAGAAAAGCAATACCTTTTTCAGGGTCGTAGATGAAAAAAGCAAACATTCCTTCTATAAGATTCAAAGCCTCTTCAATGCCATAAAACTTGTATAGTTTGATCAAAAGTTCAGTGTCACTTTTTGTTTCAAAATGAACCCCCTTGCCTTTTAAGTCTTTCCTAAGTGACATAAAATTATATATTTCGCCATTTAAAACAAGAATCTGATTGCCATCAATGAATGGCTGATTTGATCTTTCATTTAAATCGATAATTGATAGTCTGTTATGCCCCAAAGCAAGATTAAGTTTGAATTTATCATGCGTTTCGAAAATCACCTTTTCATTGTCTGGTCCTCGATGCTTTAGGGAATTTACAGCCGAAGTAAATAATTCTTTATCAATTGATTTTCTTCCTAAATACCCTGAAATTCCACACATAAACTTAAATAACTTTAGCTCCTAGAGCATTTGAATAGTTTTTAGCACTTAAACCTAGCTTGTTATCTATCCTGTCTACAAATTTCTCAGGAATTTTATTTTCCCATTTTTTATCTTTAAATCCTATGGAAAAAATATAAATACTAGCTTTATCATTGCAATTCGCGCTAATGTATCTTGGTATAAATCCATTTTCTAAGTACATCCTCTTTATTGATTCTGGAGAAAATCTCCAATAGTCCTTATAACCACTACCGTGTATCTGTTGTAAAAATGGAACAATAATAATCAAAATGTCTTTAGACATTTCTGATAGGTTTTCAAATGCCTTTTGAAAATTGTAAACATGCTCCAATACTGTATGGCAAAAAACAACATCAAACTTGTTTTTTAAACTATTATCTAAATTTGCCTCTAAATCTAAATAGAATTCATTTTTCAAGCCCTGAAAACCTTTCTGGTCTTCTTTATAATTTGATATTTTATAATTCCCTGAATTTGAAAAATAATTACTGTAGAAAGAGCCTTGTTTGTCTGAATCGTTCCATCCGGATACATTTACAATATCTCCCGAAAATAACTTTGCATATTTCTTAAGTTCAAGATTTGAAAACTCTCTTGGTCTACCAAATTTTTTATAAGATTTAGAATATTTTCTTAAATAGTTAAAAAAATATGTTTTTTTAATAATTGATTTTAATATTTCTTTCATTTTAGTTTATTTTATTCTCTTTTTACCAAGAGCATATAAAGTTATAATCCTAATTTGTTTAATTAATGGATATATTAAACTCTCAAAAAAGAGGGTGTTGATTAAAAAGCTATATAAAATGGACTTTGTAGTTGAATTATTATTGACCTGATCAATAAACTTTAGTGCTTCTGAACCCTGATATATTTTATTTCTAAATATTAATAGTATTCCGTCTTCAATGTGAAATCCTTTATCTTTTAGTTCATTTATCTCATCTAAATGCTCACGCGCATTATTGATTTCAACACTATATTTTTTTCTGATATTAATAATTGACTTATATGATTTACAATATGGACAATCACCATCATAATAAATTACGATATCTTTCATAGGCAATGATTTATTAATTCTTTTTGATATAATGTTTCATTATTGAAACTATCTGTATAAACTCTTTTAAATAAAACTCTGTATCCAATGATTGTGTCTGGAATAATATTGTTAGGTTGATGTATATGAGGAGGAGTAATCGAAAAGTGATAATTATTCTTAGTTATATATGTATTAAGATATCTATTCAAAAATTTAATGAAATTTTCTTTTTTCATGGGATCATAGGAATTGACCCCTGAAGAGAAATCTTTATTTTGAATTGAATTATAAATTAATAAATCATTTTTTTTATTGATTGATTTAAAATTAAAGGCTGGAATGAAAAAATCAGAGAAAAAAAGCTTGGAAAAACCTACACTTCCGTAAGTACCTACATTTGTTGGCTCGTCCAAAAGATAGGAGAATCTATTTTGTGAAAATATTTTGTCATAAGGTTTGAAAAAGTTTCCTGATGTTTGATGAAAACGATTTCGGCTATCTATTAACTCTACTTCATATTTCTCTACAAGTTTACTATCAAACCAAGCCAAGGAAAGTGGTCTAACAGCAATTATGCTCATAAGGGCTATTATAGCGAAGCCAAAAGGATTTATAGAGTATAAGTCTTTTAATAGAGGTTGCGAATTTTTTTGTAAAAAAAGGATTAAAAGGCAAAAATTTAATACCATCCATTTCCAGAAAAAAATTCCTGAAGCCAAATAAATAAATAAGTGAAACGAGCCTAACACAAATAAATATAAAGTTACCAGGTTCCTTTTGGCTAATAAATAAATTGAAAAAACTTCAATTAAGACAGTCATCAAATTTAGTGGTAAACGTATTGTACCAATAAAAGTTGATAAACGCATAAGGGTTTCTTTATCTATCCATAATAGCCATCCCATTAAAATGGATGAATTGAATAAGTTTTTTAAATCGTTGTATAGAATCCAGTCATAAAAATTGTTCCCAATTTCTAGTTTTGCAAGCCCTGGAAAAAAATAATAAGAAATTTGTAATGCGATAAGAGTTCTCCAAAAACTTATTTCACTAATAAATTTTTGTTCTCTCAATACTAAGAAGGATAAAAACAAAGGGAAAAAAATCAATAATGGGTATAGATCTGTAAATGAATAACTACCCAAAGGATAGAAATATTGATTTATTGATAATTTAATAAGAAAAATAAGGGGTGCAACAAAAAAAGGCCTGTAAATAGAAGCTATAAATAGAAAAATTAGGAGTAAGCGTTCTAGCACAAACCATGAATCAAAATAAAAATTATAAGTATTAGCAGAAAATTTAAAAACAATCAATAACGAAAAGACAATAAAAACGAATCTTAATTGTGACCCATATTTAAATGAATTCCAAGAAGACTTCCTAATTAGGAAACAAAAAAATAAAATTGGTGTTGTAAGAAAAAGATTTTCTACTTGACTAAAGTAACTTATTAAAAATGAATTACTTTCATAAATACTGTCTCCCGTTTTGACTGCTAAATCAAAATATTTCCTTAAAAATAAAAGGAAAATATAAATCTTAAGACTATCTAAGTATGGATTTTCTTTTCTCTGTTTAACGGTGTTTAGGATATACTTAATTTTCAAAATGAAATATTTGAAATTATATTTTGTACCCTTTTTTCATAAGTGAATTCTTTTGCTAGTTCAATAGCATTTTTTCCATACTCTAAATATTTTTTATCACTTAAAATATCAATTATCTGACTCGAAACATGATCATTTTCGAAAATTAAAATATCATTATTTTTAACTATTTTCTCAATTGTAGGTATTTTTGATGCCAATATTGGAACCCCCGAGCTCATATATTCAAATAATTTAATAGGCGAAGTTGTACTGTAATCCATTACTGGATTTTTTTCATTTAAATCATACAATAACAAAAGTAAGTCAGAGGAAGCTAAAAATTTTGGGACTTCTTGTCCAGGAATAAATCCTACAAAATTTATGTTTTTACCTATCAAATATTTCTTTTTAATTTTTTTTATTTCACTATCGCTTCCCCCTATAATTTGAAAGGTTATATCTTTTTTATGTTTAAGTTCGTTACTTATAGAAATAATTTTTGAAATTCCTTTACCTTGTTTTAAACTACCTATGTAGGTGATTGTTTTTTTTGTTTGTTTTTTAAATGAATTAATTTTTTTATGTTTTTCAATTTCATTGAAATAACATTCTTGCACTGCATCTTCTAAAACAATAATTTTCTCTTCATCAAAACCCAAAACAGATAGTTCATGTTTTATTTTTTCATGAATTGTTACAATTCCTACTAAATAATCTGAATTCGAGAGCTTACTTAACTCTACTAATTCTGAAATTGTAGATGGTGAAGAAGCATGAGTTTCAAGTACTGTTGGGATACCATACTTGATATTATTTATTGCAACAAAGTAAGATCTAGAATAACAAAGATCTAACGCTTGATTACTAAGTTTTTTTGATATTTTTTTTTCTGCATTTGATCTCCCTAAAAACTTTTCACCAAAGATCTTTTCTAAGAAAAATATCACCTTTTGGAAAAGAATATTATTATTGTAAAAGAACAATGAATGGTCTTTTTGGAAGTGCATCTTTAAAGGCTCAACATTGTAATGTTTTTGAAGATTTATTTTTTTTAAAAAAGACTTTTCATTCTTCCTTAAAACTGTGTAGAATTCAACCTGATGGCCTAGCTTCTGGAAAGCATCAGCATGCCTAATTGTATTTATACTATTAGCAAACATTGACGGAATATTACCACCACTTGCAACTGCAACTTTCATAAAGCCTTCCCGATTGCATATCCATCAACCAGATCAATATTATTAACTATATTCCTACCATCAAATATTTTGATGGAGCGCTGTTCGATGATTCTATTATTGCTTATGTCAATAAACTCTTCCCATTCAGTCAATACTGCGATTGCATCTACATTTTTTAGGGCAGTATTTAAATTTTCATGAATTACTAATTGTTCTAAATAATTTTGATTAAACTCATGATATACCTTTAAGGTATAAATAATATCATTATGAATTTGTTTAGCAGAAACCATAGGATCATACACATCAAGAATAAAACCATCCAAGATTAATTTACACGCCACGTAAATGGCTGAAGATTCCCTTGAATCGTTGGTGTCTTTCTTAAAAGACCAACCCAGGATTGCAACTCTTTTTTCTTGCTTAGTTTTAAAATAATCAATGATTTTTTTTGCAAAACGGTTTTTCTGGTAATCGTTGATCTTGACCACTTGATGCCAATACTCTGCTACTTCCTCTAAACCAAAATACTGACAGAGATACACCAAATTCAAAATATCTTTCTGAAAGCAACTCCCACCAAAACCAACCGAGGCTTTTAAAAAGTATGGTCCAATCCGGTGATCCAACCCAATCGCCTCCGAAAGCTCGTCAATATCAGCACCTGTCTTTTCACAAAGTGCTGACAGGGAATTAATCGAGGAAATTCGCTGGGCCAACATCGCATTAGACGCTAATTTAGCTAACTCTGAAGACCATACGTTCGTGGTCAGAATTTTTTCTTTTGGAATCCAGTGGGCATAAATTTCAACCAAAGCCTGAACTGCGGATTGGCCGGAAGGGGAGGGATTACCTCCAATCAATACACGATCTGACTTGAATAGGTCTTGAATCGCTGTTCCTTCAGCTAAAAACTCTGGATTTGAAAGTATTTCAAAGTGGATGTCAGAGGAATTTTCTTCTAAAATATCTTTGATCTTTTCTGCGGTACGAACTGGAAGCGTTGACTTCTCAACCACAATTTTATCTGATATTGCCACCTCAGCAATTTGTTTGGCACACGATTCTACATACTTAAGATCTGCTGCCATCCCGGCCCCTTTCCCCTCTGTTTTGGTGGGAGTATTGACAGCCATAAATATCATTTCCGATTCATGAATAGCAACATTTATATCTGTAGAAAAAAATAAGTTCCTGCCTCTTACTTGACCAACAACTTCGTCAAGTCCAGGTTCATAGATAGGCAACGAGTCTAAGGGGCCATTCCAAGCGTCTATTCGCTCCTGATTCATGTCCACAACAGTAATCTTTATTGTTGGACACTTTAAGGCAATAACAGCCATAGTAGGGCCTCCAACATAGCCTGCTCCGATACAACAAATATTTTTAACCTTCATACAACAAAATATACTTTTGATTTGGGATAAATGTTCTAGTCAAATAAAAATGAACTTCCCTATCAATTAAATTTTGAATTTTTATCTCTAACTGAGTAATATACTCCGTATTGATGGTTTCACCCACTAAAAAAACTTCTATGTTGCCTGAATCAATACCTTTAGCATATTCTCCAACCAATACAATTTGCTTAACAGCTCCCATTCGCTCCAACACACTTGAAACAATATCTTCTAGTCCCAAATGTTTCATCACTACTTTTTGAAGTACGTCAAAAAGGGGGTGTTTAGTATTGGCTCTGTAATGAATTTTATTGTTAGATCTAGATTTTTGAAGATAACCTGCTGCATATAAATGATTCAACTCTTTCCGGATGGCATTTGTTGACTCTCCCATCTCAGTAGCCAGACCATTAAGGTATCCTTGATTAGCTTGGCTAATAAAAAATTTAATCAACAAACGTAATCGGGTTTTGGATGTAATCAATTCTCCAAGCATGGTGTTGTTTATAAAACTAGTACCAAAAGTATCTAATTTTATGTTAGCCTGCTTGTTTTTTGAATAAAACTTTCACATTACAGGTTAGAACAATACTGATCAAGTGTACTCTGCGCCTGAGGATAGCCACTATCTCTAGATGTCCTTAACAAGGGACAAGCTCCCGCCTGATCACCAAATTTTAAAAAAATTAGAGCTTTGATGTACTCACATTTTCCATTCAACGGATTCAATTCGTTAATAACTACATCAATTTGCTTGAGTGCATTTTCTAAGTCTCCCAAGATATAGTAGGAAGTGGCGGCATTTTCCCTGTACGAGTATTCCAAGGGGTCGGCAGCAATGGCTTTTTCAAATGCTTTTACAGCCTTAATATGATTTCCTTGATTGAAATAGTTTAATGCTTGATTTGAATTAGTAAGTCCTTCTTCGATACGCTTGGAACCAAGGGAAATAAGCTTGTGAATTTGGTTAATATTGGAATCTCCAGAAAAAAGATCTTTAGCTTGTTTCGCTCGAACGGCTTGCAAACTATCCCCAGGAGGAAATAACTGACTGGCGGCAACTAAATAATTTTGCCACTTTGATTTTGAACCATCCTTAGTTAATAAATCAAAAGCTTCGCTGAGCCCATCTTTGTCTTTTGTTTGTATTAGAATGTTAATATAAATACTCGCATGTAGATCGTTGGACGGTAGATTTTCAAAGGCTACTTTTGCAAACTTTTTTGCTTTTTGTTGATTCCCTTTTTGGGAATAAATCTGACTCATTAGAATCTCACTATATCTCAAATAAGGATTGGCTTCCACACTTTTTTCGAGATGTTCCAGGGCCTTATCATACTTTTTGTAATGGTTGTAGTAACGTGCCTTGATGGCTTCAATGGGAATGGTTGTTACTGTAATATTGGGCATTTGAGGGATAAAAGACTCAATTTGATTTAATGGAATATTAAATTGATTCGAATTAAAGTCTCGTAGAATAGTCATTTGTGCTTTGAGGGATTTATAGGTTGTATTAGCAATAGACACAGAGGGTACAATTAAAAACAAGCCCAACAAAGGAACCGCAAAAGACAAGGCTTTTGCATTACTCGTAGAAGCTTCTGGGGTTTCGGACAATTCCTTGTGCTTTTGATAGTAGAAATTTATAAAAGCAAGAATCAGTGCCCAAGTGCACAAAACCTGTGGTCGTGCAATAGGAAAGTTTAGGTTCGCATCAATGGTATAGATGCCCAAAGCAATTAGCAAAATAAAAACAAACACTAATTCTCGCTCCGGTAGCTTTTGGGCTCTGATAATAAGGTAGCAAAAGTAAACCGCACTTAAAAAGACTCCCAGATATAAAAGAAATCCAATAATTCCTAACTCAGCTCCAATTTGAATGAAATCACTGTGGGCATGGTAAGGGACCACGTAGCCCTTAATATCTTTTTTATCATAATCAATCGATTTGATTTTCCAGTTTCCAATACCTGTTCCAAAAATAGGATTGGACACAAGATGAGTTAAAACATCTTCATAATAACGCAAACGTTGATTGATAGAACCATCATTGGTAGTTACTGAAATAGTAGAAGCACGATCCAAGGCACTGACTGTTTTGGAATTTGAAAACAAAACTTGGTTAAATAAAACAGCGGCCAATAAGGGTATAATTATATTCAATGTGCTCTTTAATTGTCTAAAGTCATCATTCTTTTTGTACAAGTATAATTTCATTATTGTGTACAGCAAAGCTGTCATCGCAACAGCAATAAATGAAGCGCGACTTGAGATCATTGTCAAACAAAAAATAGAAGCAAAAATGAGTATCGGTAAAGCGACTTGGATGATCTTTTTCTGTTTGAATTGCAAAAGAAACAACACAAAAGGAATTTTTACGGCGATGGAGAAGGCTGTGATATTTCGGTTGGCCGTTACTCCTTTCAAATCTCCTCCTATAATAATTCCATTACTTTCAAACATGCCCATGGCCTGCACAATTACAGCATAAACTTCTACAGACAGTATAAAAATTAATACCCACGAGAAAAGTTTGTCTTTATCTTTAAAATTTTGAATAAATAACGCTAGATATACATACATAAAAAATGTGTTGGTATGTCGAGCCATATTGACCAAAACTTCTGTAGGATTGATAGCATAGAAATAGGATAGACCCGCCCAAATAAAAAACCCTAGATAAAATAGTGTAATTGCACTTTTGACCACTCTGGAAATTTTATATTCAAACTCTTCTGTACGAAATAAAATATATAATGTTGAAGCAAGATTGATAATTCCCATGGTAAGCCACTGTGGTGCGATTTTGTCCACCGCATCCAAGTTTGGGACAAATCCTAT
>Ga0115572_10000839_pt1 | contig 25415 bp, 23 predicted proteins | sample COGITO_mtgs_1206_FD_88681 | JGI IMG/M metagenome (GOLD analysis project Ga0115572, IMG submission 88681) | Pelagic marine microbial communities from North Sea - COGITO_mtgs_120607 | ecosystem: Environmental > Aquatic > Marine > Epipelagic | place: Germany:Helgoland, sampling site Kabeltonne... | reverse complement strand
CTCGGAGGCGGTGTTGTTCTTGGTTCATTAATTCTTGTAGGTGGTGATCCTGGAATCGGAAAATCAACCTTAATGCTTCAGCTCGCAATAAAAGAAAACCTGAAAGTGTTATATGTTTCAGGAGAAGAAAGTGAACATCAAATCAAAATGAGAGCAGAACGCATAGGTATATTTAATGATAGCTGCCATATACTAACCGAAACCAATCTAGAGTCTATTCTAACTCATGCTAATCAAGTAGCACCTGAAGTCTTAATTATTGATTCTATACAAACACTACACAGTACGCAAATAGAAAGTGCAGCAGGCAGCGTATCTCAAGTTAGAGAATGCACCGCAAGTCTACTACGACTTGCAAAAGAATCTCATATACCTACATTTTTAATTGGTCATATCACCAAAGATGGTTCAATTGCTGGCCCAAAAGTATTGGAACACATGGTAGATACCGTTTTGCAATTCGAGGGCGATAGAAATTATGTTTATCGACTGCTTAGGACAAGTAAAAACCGTTTTGGTTCAACGAATGAGATTGGAATTTACGAGATGTCCGGAGCAGGATTAAGGGCGGTGGACAATCCTTCGGAAATACTAGTTACAAATTCAGATCCTGAATTGAGCGGTATTGCAATTTCATCTACACTTGAGGGTTTAAGACCTTTTCTAATCGAAATACAAGCACTAGTTAGTTCTGCGGCATATGGAACACCTCAACGAAGTTCAACAGGCTTCGACGCGAAGCGACTCAATATGTTACTCGCTGTTTTAGAAAAAAGATGTGGTTTCAAGCTAGGAGCTAAAGATGTCTTTTTAAATATTGCGGGAGGTATAAAGGTAGATGATCCTGGTGTTGATTTAGCCGTAACTATGGCTGTTTTATCATCAAATGCAAACCTTCCTATTCCGCCAGGTATTGCTTTCTCAGCTGAGGTAGGTCTTTCAGGTGAAATTCGACCCGTTAACAGAATTGATCAGCGCATTGCGGAAGTTGAAAAATTAGGCTACAAAAAAATCATTATTTCCAAAAACAGTAAAGGTTTTGACACCAAAAACTATAAAATTGAAGTGATTCAATGTTCAAAAATTGATCAAGTCGTTAAGGCTGTGTTTGCTTAAAACTAAAAAATGGGAAAACTAATCATCGTTCCTACCCCTATTGGTAATCTAGAAGACATTACGCTTCGGTCCATAAGACACCTTAAAACTTGCGACCTAATTTATGCAGAAGATACACGGGTCACTCGTAGACTTTTAAGCCATCTAGAAATTGACAACCGTATTGTAGCATTCCATGCACACAACGAGCACCGAATTCTAGATAAATGTATTGAAACTATTGAGACCAATGACACAACTGTCTTGGTATCTGATGCAGGTACACCAGGGATTTCAGACCCGGGATATTTATTGATTCGTGAATGCATTAAAAATAATATCCCAATTGAATGTCTTCCGGGTCCAACTGCAATTATACCTGCTCTAGTGGGATCTGGTTTCCCAAGTGAGCGTTTTCACTTTGAAGGTTTTTTACCACATAAAAAAGGCAGAGAAACGAGAATCCAAAGTATTTCAGAATTGACCTGTACAATAATATATTACGAATCACCACATAGGATCGTTAAGACCTTGACTCAATTACTGAAGGTTTTAGAAGAAAACAGAAAAGCTTGCGTCGTTCGGGAAATATCAAAACTATATGAAACCTACCATCATGGGACATTTTCTGACTTAATAGATTATTTCACGCAAAATAAGCCAAAAGGAGAAATTGTTTTAATAATTGAAGGAAAATCTTAACGGAGCTCTTTGAGTTGTTTCTCTACTAGACTAACAGTTTTCTTTTGTGTTTCAACTTCAGCTTTCTTAAGAGATTGATTTTCAAGATTCTCTTTAATTTCAGATTTATTCTTTTCGATTTTCTTTTCAAAGTCCTTAATCTCTTTTTCTAACTGTTCTTTCCTCTTTACCAAGTCTTTTTGTTGTTTTTCAAGATCACTCAAGACTTTTTTCTCGTCTCGAACAACTCCTTCTACCCAATTATTGACCGTATTAGAGGCGAAATTCTCCAGCATTGATTCAATTACTTTAAATTTTTCAGGATGGTCTTTGCTATTGAGATAAGCACCACCTAAATCGAAACCAAAAGTAACAGTAACGATATTATTATTCGAGCTAAGTGCATATCCATAGGCATTAAGTGGTATTTTACCCATTTCTTTGAGCTCTACCATTAAGGCACTGTGTTCGTTCTTTGATTCTTTGTGCTTTCCCAGACCTTTGAAAAACTTTTTTAACTTTCCATCTACATAATCTTGAGAAGCATAAGGAATATCAACGTTTAACGCATTTACATTTTGAGCAATAGAAAAATCGGCATTTTTTTCTTTTACTTTAATAGTCTGGGCTACTAATGTTATTGAGATAAATAGTGATATGATTAGGCAAAGTGTCTTCATTTTTTTTACTACTAATTTAAACTTCTTTTTGGATAGAGAAATGAAAACATTCGTAATTTTGAATTATGCGCTTTAAAAATATAATTGGCCAAAATAATTTAAAATCAAAACTAACTAAAGAGGTTTTAAATGAAAAAATAAGCCATGCACAAATGTTTTTAGGCGAACCTGGATTTGGTGCGCTACCTATGGCATTAGGTTTTGCCCAATATCTTTTTTGTGAAAACAGAACAGAGGAAGACAGTTGCGGCATTTGTCCCTCATGCAAACAAGTGAACGAGCTGCAGCATCCCGACCTTCATTTTAGCTTCCCAACCGTTCAATCGATCAGCAAAACCTCAGATGGACTGCTATCAGATTGGAGAAAACAAATAAAAGAACAGGCATACTTTTCAGCATTTGATTGGATTAAACGCATTGATCCTAAGGAATCGAAACCTATCATCTCTGTTTTTGAAAGTTCAGAAATTCAAAGAAAGCTGAGGCTCAAATCCTATCAAGGAGGTTACAAAGTTTTAATTATGTGGCTACCTGAAACGATGAATGCTGCATGTGCGAATAAAATATTAAAGACTCTTGAAGAACCTCCTGAAAAAACACTTTTTCTTTTGGTTTCCGCCAATGCGGATGGACTTCTTGACACGATTCGTTCAAGATGCCAAATTATACAGTTACAGCGTATTGATAGTGCGCTTATTTCTGAGGAAATCGCCAGAAAATTTAATATAGATAAAGAAAAATGCCAATCAATTACTTCTTTTTCTCAAGGGGACTTATTAAGAGCTTATGAGATTGCCTCTTCGAATGAAGATGAAGATGCTCTCAAAGATGCTTTTATGGCTATGATGCGATCAAGCTATAAAAAAAATGTAATTGAAATGATGGACTGGGCGGAGTTGATGTCCAAAAAAGGAAGAGAACGACAAAAAATATTCCTAAAATATACCCTTCATATGCTAAGGCAATGTATTGTGAAAAACTATATGGGAGAAAAGCTAGTTCAGGTATCAAATGAGGAAGGTGCATTTATCGAAAGATTTTCTCCATTTGTTTCAGGTAACAACATTCGAGAATTTATGAAAACTTTTGATGAAGCATTTTACCAGCTTGAAAGGAATGCAAATCCCAAGATTCTATTTACCTTGTTGTGTTTTCAATCGATGCGTTTATTACACAAGCATTGATTGTTTTAAATTATATAATTTTAAAGTTAAAATATGGGTTGTAAGACGTGTAGTAGTGGAGGTGGAAAACCAAATGGATGTCAAACGAATGGCACTTGCAGTACGAGTGGCTGTAATAAACTTGAGGTCTATGACTGGCTTGCAAACATTGACTTACCCGGAGGACAACAAGCATACGACATTTTAGAAGTACGCTTTAAGAACTCGAGAAAAGATTTTTTCAGAAATGCCCAAAAATTAAACATTCAAGTAGGCGATATTGTGGTGATTGATGCCTCCTCGGGATTTGATGTTGGGGTCGTTTCAATTGTTGGAGAACTTGCGAAAATACAAGTCTCTAAAAAGAAAAATGATTTCAAACCTTTAGAAGTTAGAAAAATATTGAGAATCGCAGATCAAAAAGACATTGATCTATGGATTAAAGCGCGTTCTAAAGAAAAAGAATTGATGTATAAGGCTAGAACCTTAGCATTAAATATCGGTCTAGAAATGAAAATTTCAGATGTTGAATATCAAGGTGATATGTCTAAAGCAATTTTTTACTATACGGCAGAAGGTCGCGTAGACTTTAGACAACTCATCAAGGATATGGCTGGTGAATTTAGAATTCGAATTGAAATGAAACAAATTGGTTCTCGCCAGGAGTCTTCTAGACTCGGCGGGATTGGTTCTTGTGGAAGAGAGTTGTGCTGCTCCACCTGGTTGACTGACTTCCGAAGCGTCTCTACATCCGCTGCCCGTTACCAGCAGCTTTCATTGAATCCTCAAAAACTTGCTGGACAATGTGGAAAATTAAAATGTTGCTTGAATTTTGAATTGGACGCTTACCTAGAAAGCCTAAAAACCTTTCCAAAAAAAGAAATTAAATTAAAAACACTAAAGGGTGACGCTTACCATGTGAAAACTGATGTTTTTAAAGGAACAATGTGGTATGCTTTTCGAGGTGAAAGCGAATTATACCCAATGACTCCTAAGCGTGTAAAAGAGATTATCGAGTCAAATAAAAATGGAAAAAAACCAAGTGACCTGAAAGATTATCAAATTCAAGAAATTATTGTAGAAGAAGAAGTAGGCTATTCAAATGTAGTTGGACAAGACAGTGTGAGTCGTTTTGAAAAATCATTTAAAAAGCCAAAAAAGAAAAACTTCAAAAGAAAAAAAAGACCCAATAAGAACAAGGAATAAATGAGCTATCTAAAATTGTGTGCTTTAGTATTGATTCTTGCCGCAACAATATCTTGTGGGGAACAGCCTTATTTCATGGAAACAATTTCATTCGATGGGCAAAAATGGACTCAAAACATCATGCCAGAATTTAAAGTAAATTTTGAAGGAGATACCAGCTCTTACGATGTTATATTTACTTTCAGAACTTCCACAGATTATGCTTACAACAATTTATGGATCTATCTGACCACTGCAGGACCAATGTGTCCATCTATTAGCGAGAATACAGCTTTTTTTGGGAGAAAAGCCAAAGAACTTAAAATTGCTAAACCTAACGGAGAATGGCTGGGCCAAAAGTCTGGAACATTCATCGAAAACAAACTCTACTACATTCGAAGTAAATTTTGCAAAGGCACCTATACCTTTAAGCTCGAACAAGGTATTACCATCAAGGAGATGCAAAACATATCAGATGTGACTATTGAAGTAAAACCAACCTACTAAATTCTATGAGATTTAGAAATCTTACCAAAACAGAATTAGAAGCACTTTCTGAGGAGCTTGTGCAATTTCTTGTAGTTCAAGGCATTGATGATGACTTATGGCGTGAAATGAATCAGAAAAATCCTGAAAAAGCTATTGAACTTGTAGCGTTATTTAGTGATACCGTTTTAGAGAAGGTTTATTCCAAGGTCCGTTATCTGAGTTTTATTTCTGAACAAATTTTTTCTGTTTTTAAAATAGACGGAGGCACAATGCATGCTGTTGTTTTGAAAAACAAAGCCTCCAATGGCGCATTCAAAGATCTTCAACATGTGGTTGAAATCAGCACATCAAAAACTGCTGTACCTTATGAGGTAATGAGTGCAACTCGTGAATTAGGCGAAAAAATACTTGATGAAATACATCGTTTAACCGAGCAAGGTTGCCTAGTTGCAGAACAAGAGCTATGGATGCATTTCGAACGTTATCATAAAAACTAGGTCAATTAAGCATCTTTTTAGGAGAATTTTCGTTTTTAAAGTATATTTACTGACTGTTATATAATTTAGACAACAATGAAAACTCTTAAAACTATAAGCCTTTTTTTAGCACTAAGCATGACATTTTTTTCATGTATTGAGCATGAAGTAATTCCTCCTCCCGTAAATACTGTGGATCTTAATGCTGCTTTTATTGGGTTTGTCAATGGTACCCAAATAGAATTTACTCAAAATGTTCTCGGATACGGTGCTGTTTCGGAAAACGCTGAGGACATCAATCCCTCTCCAACATTATCGAAAATGACATACGGTACAAGAATCCAATCGATATACAACCCACAAGCAATTCGAGTGAAATTTGGTGCTCAAGAATGGGATGTGGCACAAAACGCATATCCAACTGTAAGTATGTTTAACGAATGGTTAAATCTCTATTCAAACACTCCTGTCCCTTTTTCTAACCAAGGATTAGCAGGAATAGAAGTTGAGTATACAGATAATAATGGCGTTACATGGGTCTCTCGTGATACCGACCCCAACCAATCCGCAACATTCGAATTTACAGGTTCTCAGTCTGACAATACCGGTGACTATTCATTCTTCAAATGTACCTTTACATGTTTGGTTTGGAGATACAACGCACAAACTGCCGCAGATGAATCCATAAATATCGAAAATGGTATTATCACATCGTGGTTTAAGAAATAGAATACTAATTTTAGTTGTATGAGTGACACGCTCAAAATAGCCATTATCGGAGATTATAATTTCACCTATAATGCCCACCATGCGACAAATTTATCATTAGATCACTCAGCAGACTTCCTCGAATTAGAGCTTAATTATTATTGGATTAAAATAGCGGATGCCTTAAAACACAAAGCAACTTATTTCGATCAGTATGACGGTATTTGGATTGCTCCCGGCCCGATACAAAATCCATTTTATCTTTCAGGGATTTTTAAAAAATTGACGGAGAATAAAGTACCCGTGCTTATCACAGGTGAGGGATTTAAGCTCTTTCTGGAATATCTAATTACCTTTAACCAGCTTACCTCCTTCCAAGAAAAACTGATATCTGAAAATTTAATTGCTGGTAATAGCTTTGAGCGTTTAACTGTTTCCCCTCAGAGCAAGGCATTTAAAAAGCTTTATGAAAACTTTTCAAATATTGAACTGACGTCATCTCGATATAGTATCTATCCGCAATTAACAAAGCAGCTAAAAACAAACTTTATTGATATCGAAGCTATCAATCAATTTGAAGATCCGGAAATCATAAGCTTAAAAAAACACGTATTCTTTATCAGCTGTGCTTTCTGCCCTCAAATATCTTCTACTAGAGACATTCCCCACCCCATCATTTATACTTTTTTAAAGATGGCTGTAGCACAAAAGACTAAACCTGCTTGAGGTAATTAGACTGAGTATAGTAAAGCATAGGAATGATTTTTTTCTTATATATATCCTCAAGTTTACGTTTATAATTAAGAATCTGCTTTTGATGTTTTGACTCTTCTTTTCCTGTCTTAAAATCAAGCACAATTATATCAGATGAACGAACGATCACCTTATCTGGAATAAATATCTTACCTGTCGGTAAAAGTATTGGGTGCTCATTTAGTACTTTCTCAACCCCGATATAAAGCTTGTTCTCTGAGGCAACTTTAAAGAAAGCATGAGCAGTATCAATCAACTGCCCTTTCATTGAAATTTGAACAAGTCCATTCTCGATAAGAACATCTAACGCACCCTCAATGGTTTCAAAAGTATCTACTTTAGCCATTAGAAGATGGAAATAAACACCAAATAATCGTTCTTCTTGTGAACTATGATCCTCTTTTAACCTCTCTTTAAAAGCAATTTGAAATACTGAAGACTCATTGACCACCTCTTTCGGAATATAAAAATCACCCATATCCTCGCCGCTTGATAGTTTCTTTGAGCGCTCGCCTATTTGATAATTACATATTCCATCTTGTTCGGTTAATTCAAAGGTTTGCATCAGAATATCATGAAAACGATGGCCCAAATTAGAGGCTCTATTAAATCTATTAAACACATACAATCGTCTTTCGGGTCTGGTTAACCCCACATATAGCAAATTCAATTTATCTAGCAGAATCAAATTTTCTTCTTCTAAAGCCTTCTCATGTATTTCATCTAAAATATTTGACTTGCTTAACGAAGTATATAATACCTTTCCGTCAGACTCAACAAAAAACTTAGACTCATTATGAATACTTAAACTGAAATCAACTTTTGGAATAATAACAATCGGGAATTCTAACCCCTTTGATTTATGAATTGTCATTATTTGAACAGCATCTTTACTTTCAGGCATCTTCAATGCAAACTTTGACTTATTGTCCTCGAAATACTCAATGAACTTAGATAAATCAGATTGACGATTGCATTGGAATTGAAAAACTAAATCTGAAAATTGATGTAAATAAGGATTTTCTACCTCTTTCCAACCCATTAATCTTATGAATTCTTGAACAAGTTGTACCAAATTCTCAAAGGGTTTAAAGAACTTTTTAGTACCACCAAAATAATCACTTAAAAATTGATCATCGTCAAAAATCTTTATGGTTTTTCCTGATTTATTGATTACTGGTTTTATGTAATTAAAATAAGGGTCATTTACTGTTTGATTCATTCTAAAATAAAGCTCAGCAAATTGTCGTTTCATTAAGTCCACAGTCGGTTTCATTCTCCATTTCAGAAAAGCAATGAGCAGACGCACCTCCATGTTTCTAGAAATTAAAAGTGATTCTTGAGAAAATACAGTAATTCCCTTCTTGGTTAATTTATTTGCAATTTTAACACCAAGATCATTCTTATCCGTTAATATACAGATATCACCAAGGTCATAGGAATCCTCTAATGATTCGTTAATAATTGCATAAATCTCCTCAATCATTTCATCAGATTCAGGCTTTCTTTTTTCAGAAACAATCTTAACAAAGCCGATTTTATTTGCCGCAGGCAATTGGGACACCGCATCATAAAAAGGCTCAAATTTTGATGGTAAGGAGGTCTTGAAATTTTTAAAAAAACTATTATTGAAATTAACAATCTCTGGAGAAGATCGATAATTCATTTCAAGAGGCTTTTTAACACCCATCTGACTAAAGTACTCTGAATGGTTTTCAATTTTTGGATCCGACTCTGGATTATATATGGATGGCAAGGCAACAAACTGCTCCGCCAAGCCATTATTAAATCTATATATAGACTGTTTTGGGTCGCCAACAATTAAATTTTGTTTCCCATTAGAGATGGATTCACGCAATAAAGGCAATAAATTCAGCCATTGAAGGCGAGAAGTATCTTGAAATTCATCTAATAAAAAATGCTCATACCGCGTTCCGAAACGTTCATAAATATAAGGCGCATCTTCTTGTTGAACTAACGAGCCTATCAATTCATTAAATTCGGAAATCCGTATGACTTTTGTTTTAATTCTGAGGTCTTTTAAAGCGTCCGAAACATACTTTAGCAAAGCCATATTGTAAAAATTGGCTTTGTATTTTGACAGCATCATGTATCGCTGAGCATAATTCTCATGAAATGCATTTAGAGCTAAAAGTTGTTGCTTGAGCTCAGAGGTAAATGACTTCGAATCACCCGGCTTTTCGCAAAGCGTAAAGAAAGTAGGAGTCAATAATGAAGCATCTCTTTTAAAAGTTGGAAACTTTCGATAACTCAGAATTTTATTCAGTGATTTTGTGGTGTTTGACTTTCCTGGAAGGTCTTCAGGGTTCAGATTTAAACCATCGACATAAACCTTTAGCTTATCATGTAATTCCAAGAACTTAGCATTAATCTCTTTAAGTTCATTGAAAATTAATCCAAACTCTTTTTCATCAAAATCAAAAGTTTCAAGAAGTGCAATGTAGGGCTTGTTTTTTTCATTGTTCAATGCTGCTGCAAATGCCAATAAATGTCTTTTAAAATTCCATTGACTTCCGTCTTGAAAATTTGATTTTGCATAGTTTTTTACAAGTTTCGTGAGTTTTAAGTTATCCACAGAGCCCACGCTGCTCAACATGAGCTCTATAACTTCGTCAAGAACCTCTTTCTCATTTAAAGAAATTTCAAATTCTGCAGGTAAGTTGAGGTCATTTGAAAATGACTTAATCAATCTCAGGTTGAATTTATCTATTGTGGAGACATTGAAGTTTTCATATCCATGAAGAATAGCTTTCAAAGCACTGGATGCTCTATGACGAAGCTCAGGTGCTTTTAATTTTATGATTTTTTCAAGCTCAGATACAATTGATTCAGTTTTAGTATCGTTTTCAGATGGGTCATATTTTGCAATATTAAACAAAGCATCGATAATCCTTGTTTTCATTTCAGTTGATGCCTTATTTGTAAACGTAATAGCAACGATACCTTTGTATTTGGCAGCACTTTTAGGAGCTAATAAGATAGACAGGTACTCTAAAACAAGCTGAAAGGTTTTACCACTTCCTGCAGAAGCACTTAAAACGCACAAGGGTGTCTTTTTTCTATCTATAGTTGAGAGCATGACATTCTGAAATTTCTGTAGGCTTAAAAATAGGAAAAACCGATTATTTTAGCTTAATTTTGATGTAATATGATGAAGAATATTTTTCTTGTTTTAATCGTTTTTAGCACCTTGTGCGGATGTAAAAAAAAGGGCTGTACAGATGAATCTGCTGAAAACTATAATGCAAATGCAACGCATAACGATGGCAGTTGCACTTACAGCGCAATTGATTCAATTAAAATTCTTATTACTCCTATTTACAACGGTACGGATTTATATTTAGATTCCGTTTATAATACTATTGAGGGATACGGTGTGAAATTTACAACTATCAGCTTTTTTTTGAGTCAATTAAACAATCAAGAAGACACCATCAATGTGGCTTCAATATATGACTTTAGAGAAAAGGGAACATTTTTACTAGGTGCGGCTAAAGATTACAATACATTTACTGAGCTACAGGGTCTCGTAGGTGTTGACCCCTTTAACAACCATAGTGACCCCTCAGCTTTCGACACAGGAAGTGACTTAAACATTGAAAATGCAGGAACGATGCATTGGAGTTGGAATACAGGCTATATATTCATTAATATCGAAGGTAAGGTGGATACCTTGTCAAACGAGGTGTTTAACCATAATTTTAGTTTTCATATTGGCACAGATGCTTTGCTTCAAACATGCTTCTTTGAAAACCTTTCTTGGGAACAAACTGGAGAAAATGAACACACCCTAAACCTACAATTAGATTTGTCTAGTTTTTTAGCTGCCGCAGGTAATTCTATAGACCTCAAAGATGAATTTTTAACACACTCCAATAATAGCCAACAGATGCTTTCTGATAAGGTAGTGGCCAATTTCATTAATGCGCTCAGTGTCCCATGATGCATAAGATTTTCTTTTTAATAGTAAGTATTATCTTATTTTCGGCTTGTCGAAAAGAAAAGGTCACTTTTCTACCAACTCCCTATACCATAGATATCCCATCGCATTTTCCTCAAATGACAATCCCTCAAGACAACCCTATGACTGAAGAAGGTGTGGAATTGGGGAGACATTTGTTTTACGAAACAAAGTTAAGTGGTGATGGAACAATGAGCTGTGCAAGTTGCCATCAAATAGGAAGCGGGTTCGCCGATAATGTTGCAGTTCCAGTTGGAATAGACGGTATTCCAGGCACAAGAAACTCTATGCCTTTATTTAATATGGGTTGGGATGAATTCTTCACATGGGATGGACGCAAGTCAACACTTGAAGCTCAAATATTGGAACCTGTCCCCAATCCAATTGAAATGCACCTTGAATGGAAGGAAGCAGTCAATCGATTACAGCTAGATGTGGCTTATCGAAACAGATTCTTTAGCGCTTTTGGAGAGGAAGGTATCGACTCCATGAAAGTAGCAAAGGCCATAGGGCAGTTTATCAGAACTATTGTATCTGGCTCTTCCACCTTTGATGTGATGTATAAATATGAAAATGGACTTTCTCTTTCCAATAGCGAAAATGAGGTGCTTCAAAATATAGAGGCAGAAACATGGGCCGGATATGACCTTTTTAAGAGCCTGAATGGTGCAGACTGTTTCCACTGTCATAATGGACCGCTGATGCGGGTCAAAAAATTTAGTAATAACGGTTTAGACCTCTCCTTTAGCGATGCTGGGCGTGCCCTTGTAACTGAAAATGATCTTGATTTGGGCAAGTTCAAAGTACCTTCTTTACGCAACCTGTCAAGTACTGGACCTTACATGCACGATGGACGTTTCAATTCACTTGAGGAGGTAATTGAGCATTACTCAACAGGTATTCAAATGAGCGCAACACTAGACCCAATGATAGAGTTTGGCGCTCAAGGCGGCGTGCAACTCGATGAGTTAGAAAAAGAGTGGTTAAAACAATTCTTACTGGCCTTAAACGATACCATTTTCATTAAAAATCCTAATTTTAAAGATCCATTCAATTAATCATGCCAGCTACAAGACATCTAACGACCGAAGAAAAGGCACTAAAAATAAATCTACAATCTGATATTTACGGTTGTTTTGCTGAAATCGGTGCTGGACAAGAGGTTGCTGCTAATTTTTTTAAGGCGGGTGGTAGTTCCGGAACTATAGCTTTTAGTCATTCGGCATACGACATGAAAGTTTCGGATTCCATGTATGGAAAAACGAAGCGATATGTTTGTGAAGAGCGCCTTCAAATAATGCTCGACACGGAATTTACAAATCTCAAAGAAACACTTCCTGATAAATACAAGGAGTCTAAATTCTTTGCTTTTTGTAATACCGTAGAATCATTGAATTACCACAAAACAAATCAAGGAAAGGGCTGGATTGGAATTCGTTTTCAGCTCCAACCAGAGGCAGAGCCTAACACCGTGGTTTTGCATGTAAAAATGCATGACAATAGCCACAAGGGGCAACAAGAAGCTCTTGGGATTCTTGGGGTAAATTTAATACACTCTTGCTATCACAGAAATAATGATATTGATGAATTCCTTGATGGCTTAACAAAAAGAATTCCTAGAGATCGTATCGAAATCGATATGCTAAGTATCACTGGACCAGATTTTAGTAATATTGACAATCGTGTAATTGCTTTGAACCTGGTGAAACGAGGAATTACAGATGCAACAATGTTTGACCTAGCTCAAAATGTACTTCAGCCAACAAATGCGTTATACAAAAAGAATATTTTACTAACAAGAGGAAGGTTTCGACCCGTTACAAAGGTACACATAGATATGATTGAGAATGGAAGAAAAGCATTCTCCGCTGAAAATGACGTTAAAGAAGATAACGTGGCTGTAGTATTTGAGTTGACGTTAAAAGATCTTACTGCTGATGGCAAAATATCAGTCCAAGACTTTTTAGACCGAGCAGACCTCCTTTCTTCATTAGGTTATACGGTAATGGTATCAAATTATCTCAAGCATTATAAAATGGTTGAGTACCTCGCTCCTATTTCAAGAGGGAATTTAATTGGTGTCATTCTCGGGGTATATAATTTAAATACCATTTTTGATGAACGTTATTACGACAACCTCCCTGGTGGTTTACTTGAGGCGTTTGGTCGCGGTTTTGGTCCGAATATGAAACTATACGTATATCCTGCCTTAAATGTTGAAGATGGTGAAATCTATGATCTAAATAATATTGAAATTGCACCAAACCTCAAAGGCCTTTTGGAATACATGAGGGAAAATGATAAAATGAAGCCTATTTTAGAATTTAACCCTAAACTGCTTCATATCATGTCAGATGATGTACTCTCCAAAATCAGAGCGGGGGCGTCAAGCTGGGAAGAGGATGTTCCAGAATCAGTTGCTAAGGCAATCAAAGCATTTGAATTGTTTGGCTACCAAAAAAAAGAACTTAAAATATAATGCCGCATATTAAGAATGCATTGCTTCGCTTTCGGATTATCGATAAAATGATTCGAAATAAATACAAATCATTTCCGTCAAAACAAGAGCTCAGAGAAGCTTGCGAAGAATCATTATATGGTTCAATTGATGGCGCTCATATTTGCAATAGTACTATTGAGAAAGATCTCTTCAATATGAAGATGGAGCACGATGCTCCCATTAAATACAGCAAAAAAGAAAGAGGTTATTATTATGAAAACCCGGACTACAGTATTAATGATATACCTTTGACTGAAGATGAATTGAGTTCTATAAAATATGCTGTCGATACCTTACATCAGTTCAAAGAGACACCTTTTTTTAAGGAGTTTGGGAATGCCATTGATAAAATCGTAGATCGTGTTTCAGTTGGAGATGAGAAAAATGAGATGTCTAAATACATTCAGTTCGAAGCAGCTGCTTCTGTAGGAGGTAATGAATTTCTACCTACACTTCTTGAGGCGATTCAAAGAAAAAACAAAGTTTGGTTTATTTACACAAGCTTTTTAAAAGGAGCTGGTAAGCCTAGAAAAGTTTCCCCTTTATTTCTTAAGGAATACCAAAAACGTTGGTACCTCATTTCCTATGACTCCAATAGAAAAGATATTCGTACCTATGCTCTGGATAGAATGGAAGAACCCAAAATATTAGATGAGCATCAAGATATACCTCAGGACTTTAATCCAGAAGAATATTTTAAAAACGCAATGGGCATAACGAGCTACAAGGGCGATGCACATTTAATAAAGCTTAGAGCAGGCGAAGTTGCATCTAAGTACTTGAAAAGCCAACCTATTCATAGATCTCAAGAAATCATTGAGGAAACAGATAAAGGCGAAACTTTTTTTAGCCTTAAGCTTTTATTGTCCGAAGAATTAATCAGAACATTGCTGAGCTATGGTGGTGAAATTGAAATTATAGAACCTAAGGAACTAAAACAATTAATTGTGCACAGAATCAAGTCTATGCAAAAGGTTTATGCCTTAAATAAATAATTCAACTTATTGTTACTTTTACAGTCGTAAGAAACGAGATATGGAAATCATTACTGAACAAAAAAATGGGGTATTCTTCATAACTTTTAATAGGCCAAAAGTTTTTAATTCTTTCAATAAAACAATGGCAATGGCCGTTCAAAGTGCCCTAGATGCATGTGAAAAAAGCGCAGAGGTCAGAGCTATCGTATTGCAAGGTGATGGTAGGGCTTTTTGCGCAGGTCAGGATCTTGCCGAGGTTATTGACCCTGAAGGTCCTGCATTAAAAAGTATTGTAGGTGAGCATTACAATCCTATAATTCAACGCATCCGAAATATACAAAAACCTATCATTGCTGCTGTCAATGGCGTTGCTGCTGGAGCTGGAGCCAATATTGCATTAGCCTGTGATATCGTTTTTGCAAAAAAGAGTGCCTCGTTTATTCAGGCATTTTCTAAAATTGGATTAATTCCAGATTCAGGAGGCACCTATTTTCTTCCAAGAATTATTGGAACACAGAAGGCAATGGCTCTTATGATGACAGGTGATAAGGTAAGCGCAACTGAAGCTGAAGAAATGCAAATGATTTACAAAGCTGTTGAAGATGAAGTCTTTACTGAAACTGTGGTTGCATTTTCGGAGAAAATTGCAAAAATGCCAACAAGGGCTCTTGGGCTTACTAAAAAAGCAGTGAATGAAAGTTTATCAAATACATTAGAAAACCAATTAAATCTTGAGGAGATGCTTCAAAATGAAGCAGGACAAACCCAAGACTTTAATGAGGGAGTCGAGGCTTTTCTCGAAAAAAGACCTGCAAAATTCATAGGAAAATGATTGAAACAATTGGCGTAGTTGGTTCTGGCACAATGGGCATTGGGATTGCTCAAATAGCGGCACAAAATAAGCACCAAGTGGTGGTGCATGATCATAACGAAAACCAACTATCTAAAGCAAAGGAAGGACTTGATAAAGTTCTGAAAAGGCTTGTAGAAAAAGAACGAATTTCTGATTCTGAAAGGAAGAAAATAAATGATCGTATTCTGTTTACAACAAACATAGGTGACTTATGGCCATGTGGTCTTGTGGTTGAAGCCATTGTGGAAAATATAAAAATTAAGCACGAAGTTTTTAAAAAACTTGAAGACATTGTTTCAGAACACTGTATACTTGCCTCAAATACTTCCTCACTTTCAATTGCATCTATAGGTGCTGCACTTCATAATGCTGAAAGAATTATTGGTATTCATTTTTTCAACCCTGCTCCGCTGATGCCTTTGGTTGAAATCATTCCATCGATTCAAACTACAAAAGAGACAATTGAAATTTCAAAATCTCTAATAACCGAATGGGGTAAAACTGTCGTGTTATGTAAAGACACGCCCGGTTTCATTGTAAATCGAGTTGCGCGCCCATTTTACGGTGAGGCCCTTCGTATCTATGAAGAAGGTTTAGCAGATTTTGCAACAATCGATTGGGCACTTAAAGATTTGGGGGGGTTTAAAATGGGTCCCTTTACATTAATGGATTATATCGGAAATGATGTAAATTTTGCCGTGACAGAATCCGTGTTTCAAGCCTTCTTTTATGACCCACGATTTAAACCTTCATTTACTCAAAAAAGATACGCCGAAGCTGGCTTTTACGGTCGTAAATCTGGACGAGGCTACTACCATTATGAAAATGTAGCCCTAAACAAGGAGGCCAATAAAGATGAGAAACTTGGACGAACTATTTTAGATCGTATATTATGCTTATTGATTAATGAGGCTGTGGATGCTGTCTTTATGGGAGTAGCTACTCCCAAGGATGTTGATTTAGCAATGACAAAAGGTGTAAATTATCCAAAAGGACTTTTACAGTGGGGAGATGAAATAGGGCTTGAAGTTATTTTAAATAGGCTCCAAGACTTATTTGATTATTACGGAGAAGATAGATACCGACCCAACCCATTACTTCGAACAATGGTAAAAGGAAATAAGAAATTTTTTAGCTGATTTTAGTATCTTTGCACCCTAATATAAATATACTATGGCCTATTTATTTACCTCAGAGTCTGTCTCTGAAGGACATCCAGACAAGGTAGCAGATCAAATTTCTGATGCCTTAATAGACAATTTTTTAGCTTTTGACCCAGATTCAAAAGTTGCTTGTGAAACTTTAGTGACTACAGGTCAAGTTGTATTGGCAGGAGAGGTGAAATCGAACACCTACTTAGATGTCCAAAAAATTGCTCGAGATGTAATCAATAAAATTGGTTACACAAAAAGCGAATATATGTTTGATGGTAATTCTTGTGGTGTATTTTCTGCTATTCACGAGCAGTCCACTGATATAAACCAAGGTGTTGAGCGAGCAATTAAAGAAGAGCAAGGTGCTGGTGACCAAGGAATGATGTTTGGTTATGCAACAAACGAAACTGAAAGCTATATGCCCCTACCATTGGAAATTTCACATCTATTATTGAAAGAATTGGCGGCACTCAGAAGGGAAAATAATGAAATTACCTATTTAAGACCCGATTCAAAATCACAGGTAACCATAGAATATTCAGACGACAATAAACCAATTCGAATCGATGCAATTGTAATTTCTACCCAGCATGATGATTTTGCTGGTGAGTCTGAAATGCTGGCAAAAATTAAAAAAGATGTTATCGAAATACTAATCCCTCGTGTTAAAGCCCTTTTACCAATGGAAACACAGGCATTATTTACGGAAAATATAACTTACCATGTCAACCCAACAGGAGTTTTCGTGATTGGTGGACCTCATGGAGATACCGGGCTTACAGGAAGAAAGATAATAGTGGATACATACGGTGGCAAAGGAGCACACGGAGGAGGAGCTTTTTCAGGTAAAGACCCTTCAAAAGTTGACCGATCTGCAGCATACGCAACAAGACATATTGCAAAAAATGCGGTTGCAGCAGGGTTAAGTGATGAAATTTTGGTTCAGGTAGCCTATGCTATCGGTGTCGCAAAGCCTATGGGTTTATATGTCGACACCTACGGAACAGCTAAGGTGAATCTTACAGATGGAGAAATTGCAAGAAAACTAGAGAACCTCTTTGACATGCGTCCGTTTGCTATAGAAACAAGATTCAACTTAAGAACTCCGATTTATTCCGAATCTGCAGCATACGGTCACATGGGTCGAGAATGCACTGAAGTAGAGAAAGTTTTTAAAGATGCTTCAGGAACAATTAAAAAAATGAACGTAAAATTATTTCCATGGGAAGAATTAAACTTCGTTGAAAATATTAAGGTCGATTTTAGCCTGTAAAAAGAATTGAAATAAAAATGAAAAGGACCTGCGGGTCCTTTTTTCATTTTACACTTTTTAGAATCATAAAACATGAATCAAGCTTAAATACAGAAAAAGTAATATTTTTACATTGGACCAAGACTTGTATATTTAAAATCAGCTATGCGCAAAATCGTTTCCTTTTTACTCATCTTAGTATGCTCCCTTAATTTATTAGGGCAAAAAGTTTCATTTTTTGACAAATTGACCGCAAAAAAACTAATTGGCGAAGGAAATGAATTATTCTATGCAGGACGGATTAGTGAAGCCATGCATACGTACAAAAGAGCAAAACTTAAAAATCCTTTATCAGGAGAAGCTTGTTATCAGCTGAGTGTTGCTGAATTTGAACTTCGAAGTTTTTATGACTCACATGAAAATGCAATTGCCGCTCAAAAATTAATTGAAAAGAAAAAAGATGGTGAATACTATTACTACTTAGGTAGAATTTATCATTCTGTTAACGAAACGGATTCAGCTCGATCTTTTTATAATATGGCTCAAGAGAAATTAGGTCCGAGGATATCAAAAGACTATGATCTTGACATTCTTATTCAGCAATGTGATTTTGTCCAGAAAGAATTAAAAAATAATGTTAAATATATCTGCAAACCTTTTTCGCGTGCTGTAAACTCGAAGTACGACGAATATGGTGCGATTCTTATTTATGATAAGCAAAGACTGTACTTTACGGCAAGACAACCCGAAACAACTGGAAATAACATCAATTATGGTGACCAGAAGTTTTATGAAGACATCTATCGCGCAGATTGGAACACGGAAAAAAAGAATTGGGTTATCAATATTTCGGAAATGGAAGATTACAATACCGAGGGTTTTGATGCTTTAAATTTTATTTCTAGAGATGGTAATTATGGTCTTCTCACAATTAATACTTCTGCAACTATAGAAAAATCAACCCAAAGTTCAGAATTATATGAGTTTGAAACTGACGAAGAAGACAGCTCTTGGTATATTGACCCTATTAAATCTGAATCTATTAATACAAGTTATTTTGAAGGGGCAGCAACGATTACAGATACCAGCTTTGATGAAGACGAAACGGCAACACAGACAATGATTTTTGTAAGTGATAGAAATGCTGAAAAAAGCTTAACTGACTTGTATTCTGTGCAACGTATTGATGATAAATGGGGAGAAGTAACCTCACTAAAAGAAATTAATACTACAGGTCGGGAAACAACACCCTTTATAACTGCAGATGGTAATTTTCTCTTTTTTAGTAGTGATGCGCTTCCTGGAATGGGAGGATATGATGTTTATTACTGCAAATGGGACAACAACAAATGGGGGAAACCTGTAAATATGGGTGCTGCTATTAATACGGTAAACGACGACACACATTTTCAATATTTCCCAGAATTTAAGATGGGAACCGTTTCAGCGATTACAGATTATGATGGCTACTTTAGCTATGATATATTTCAATTTGATCTATCAAATTCAAATTTCCCTTTTCTAAAATAGAATTTTCTATTTATTGCATGAGTATTATGATATGAACCGTTATTTTTTTGAAATTTCCTATGATGGTAAAGATTTCTTTGGCTGGCAATCTCAACCTAACGAACCAACAGTTCAAGACACCATTGAAAATGCTTTATATAACCTTTGCTCTTTAAAGCAAGTTCCTATCGTGGGCTGCGGAAGAACAGATACGGGTGTTCATGCAAAAAAATACTTTTTTCATGCTGACTTAAATCTAAAAATGAGCCCAAAAGACTTCATCTATAAATTGAACGCTGTGCTCCCCAAAAGTATTGCTGTACAGAACATTCAAGAGGTAGATCCAAAATTGCACGCAAGATTTAATGCTGAACTTAGAACCTACAGATATTTTATTCATTCAAAAAAAGATCCTTTTAAAAAATCATTCTCTTGGATGATTTCACAATCATTAGATACAAATAAGATGCAAGAAGCAGCTAATCTTTTGATTGGAGGTAAAGATTTTGAGGCCTTTTCCAAAAAACATACCGATGTTAAAAACCACATCTGTAAAGTTTCAAATGCATCTATTAGTGTTTTTGATAATGAGATTGTATTTGAAATTTCGGCAAATCGGTTCCTGAGGAACATGGTTCGTGCAATTGTCGGTACACTTGTCGAAGTCGGTCTAAATAAATTGAGTTTGGAAGATTTTAAAAATATCATTGCTTCAAAAGACAGACAAAAAGCGGCAGCTTCTGCTCCAGCAGACGGATTATATCTTTGGGATGTCGTCTACCCTATTGCGCTAAACTAGCACCTTCTGTCAAGACCTCGCGATTGACCTTTTTAAATAGACCTTGAAGTACACGCCCAGGACCAACCTCAATAATATGCCCTGCGCCATCTGCTAACATTTGCTCCATTATTTGAGTCCATTTGACAGCACCTGTAAGCTGCAACACCAAATTATTTTTGATTAACGCTGAATCCGATACAGGTTGAGCATTCACATTTTGATAGACTGGACAGATTGGATTGTTAAAACTTGTTGCTTCAATAGCTGCAGCCAATTCCTCACGAGCAGGCTCCATTAATGGAGAATGAAATGCTCCTCCAACTGGAAGAAGCATAGCTCTTCTTGCCCCAGCCGAACTGAGCTTTTCACAAGCCTCTTCAACAGCAGGTATTGCACCTGAGATCACTAATTGTCCTGGGCAATTGTAATTTGCCGGAACAACAACTCCATCTACCTCAGCACAAATACTTTCAACTAAAGCATCATCAAGACCTAATATAGCTGCCATAGTTGACGGTTCCTTTTCACACGCTCTTTGCATCGCCATTGCTCGTTTAGACACTAAAGACAATCCGTCCTCAAAACTTAATGATTTGTTAGCAACAAGAGCCGAAAATTCACCCAATGAATGCCCCGCGACCATGTCTGGTTGAAATACATCACCTAAACATGTAGCTAATATTGTGGAATGTAAAAAAATGGCTGGTTGTGTAACTTTTGTTTGTTTTAGCTCTTCTGCAGTCCCTTCAAACATTACTTTTTGAATGTCGAAACCCAAAATATCATTTGCTGCTTCAAACATGTCTTTTGCCTGCGTAGAGGCTTCATATAGATCCTTGCCCATTCCTGAAAATTGAGCACCTTGACCAGGAAAAACATAAGCTTTCATATTTCTTTTTTTTCACAAAAGTAAAAGAACTATTAGAATATTAAAACTGTCCATCTGAATGATACTTTCCGTTTTTATAAACTTTTACCTTCATAATAATACCATCTGCATCATACTCATAAACCTTACCATCCCATAAAGACCCGTTTCTAAAAGTTCCATCCATCCAAATTTCATCATTTTTATTATAGACCTTATTGTAACCAAATTCTTCAAACTGAACCCCACGCGTATTAGGTTTGGTTATACGAGGTGGTCGAGAAGAATTATTCCTAACAACAGTCACAGGCTTTTGAATCGATGGTTGGTAAGTCTTGACAGATTTCTTGTTTCCTGCATCGTTTAAAATAACTTCATATTTTAACGATCCGTTTTTATAGTAATGTTTTATTGTTCCGAAAGGCTTACCATTTTTTGCGGAATATTCTAACTGTAACTCACCGTTCTTGAAAAAATACTGTATTGTTCCTGACTCTTGACCACTGTTGTTATAGTTACCTTTGTATGCAATCTTACCATTATTAAAATAACGCACACATGTGCCCTTATACTTATTTTGAATGAAGGTTGCTTCCTCCATTTTTTTTGTGTTTCGGTGGTATCTAATATAAAACCCCTCAGGGCGATTATTACGGTAATTACCTTTCAATTTTGGGGTTTTACCATCGCGATGATAGCGGATCCAAATACCTTCCTTTCTTCCATTAATAAAGTTTCCTTCCTCAGTTTTTAAATCATCTTGATAAGTTGATGAAGGATGGTCTTTTCCTTTAAAAACCCATTTCCCGGTCTTTCTGCCATTTTGATCCATGACATTCTGAGCCATTCCAGAATAAAGACAAAGAAAACTTATAAAGAATAAAAACAAAGCATTCTGTTTCATATGACTAAAATACAAATCTCAATGACTTTAAAAGAAAAGAATAAGAATTGTGAATAAAAAAGATGGAATCAAGAGCAATAACTTCTAGTTCTAATTAATTTTGTAACTCACAATAGTTATGAAAACAATAAATCCAAAAAACATTGAAATACCTACGTTACACAGGTATCTTTTAGGGGCTGTTGGCCCACGGCCTATTGCGTTTGCATCCACTATAGATAAAGATGGTGTAGCAAATCTTGCACCTTTTAGTTTTTTCAATGCATTTAGTGCAAATCCGCCAATACTTGTTTTTTCACCGGCAAGGTCGGGAAGAACCAATACCACAAAAGACACATATAACAATGTTAAAATACTTCCAGAAGTTGTGATCAACGTTGTGAATTTTGAATTGGTACACCAAATGAGTCTTGCAAGCTCTCCATATCCTTCAAGCGTGGATGAGTTCGTAAAAAGTGGTCTTACTCCTGTGGCATCGGAATGCGTTCAACCTTTTAGAATAAAAGAATCTCCCGTTCAATTTGAGTGCAAAGTTAATGAAGTTATAGAACTCGGAGATCAAGGTGGTGCGGGAAACCTAATCATCTGTGAAGTATTGAGGATACATATAGATGAAGCCATCCTAGATGAGCAGCAAATGATTGATCAACACAAAATTGATCTTGTATCTAGAATGGGAGGTAATTGGTATTGTCGGGCGGATGAAAACTCTATGTTTGAAATACCAAAACCGATTACAACTTGCGGAATTGGATACGATGAATTACCTGAAGACATTAAAAACAGTGATGTCTTGACTGCCAATAATTTAGGTCAATTAGCAGGGATCGAATCAATCCCTAATGAGACTGATGTAAATGAATACAAACTCATAGAATTAAGTGAATTGTTTTTATCTTTGGAGGAGGATGCCACTCAGCTAGAAATTGAAATTCACAAGAGGGCGAAATTACTATTAGAAAAAAATGATTTGGAAGAGGCGTGGTTGACACTTCTTTCTTTTAACAACTAAATACAATATAAAAAATGTTCAAATTTCAAGGAAAAATTAAGGTGATTAACGAGACACAGGTCATTAGCGAAAAATTCAAAAAAAGAGAGTTTGTTGTTACAGATACTTCCTCTATGTACCCGCAAGATGTGATGTTTCAGTCAGTTCAGGACAAGTGCGATATGCTAAACGGCTATGCTGTTGAAGATCAAGTTGAAGTATCTTTTAATTTAAGAGGACGTGAATGGACAAGTCCAGACGGCGTTGTAAAGTACTTTAATACCCTCGATGCATGGAGAATCGAGAAAATGGGTCAAGGCGGAGGAATTCCTGCCGCAGGGCCTTCTGACATGTCCTTAGATGCCCAACCATCAGCTTCAGCTGAGGGCTCAGGAGAAAAAGATGACCTGCCTTTTTAGGGTTCAGAAATAAAATTGAAAATTGGGGCTTAGGCCCCTTTTTTTTTGCGTTTCAAATTATTCAAATCCCGCCAAAACATGGGATAGCTTTTAGATACGACATCCGCCTCATTAATAATCAACTCTTCATCTAGGTTCAGAGCTACTATAGCTAAGCACATGGCAATTCTATGATCTCCATGAGAATCAACTGTTACACCACCTTTGAGATCGCAGCTTTTAATCCAAAGCACATCATCCTCAATGTAAATCTTTGCACCAAGCTTTTTAAATTCTGAAACAAGTGCTTTGGATCGGTCGCTTTCTTTATTAATCAATCTATGGACTCCTCTAATCCTCGACCTACCTTTGCAGTTTACGGCAAGGGCAGTTAATGCGGGAAATAAATCTGGACATTGAGTAGCATCAAAATCAAAACCTAATAAGGGCGCTTTAGGGGGTAAAAAGTAACCATCAGTTAAACTATATTCAATGCCCAAAGTCAATAATAGTTCTGTGAAACTTCTATCTGCCTGAAAAGAAACATGAGACAGTCCGTTTATTGTTATTTCATGCCCTAAAAGACAAGCTACAATCCAGTAACTAGCTGCACTCCAATCACCCTCTACAAAATAATCAGTTCTCTTATACTTAGGAACCGCCGGGATTTTAAATTTACCAATACCATCAAAATCTATATTTACACCAAATTCCGCAACTGTTTTTAAGGTCATTAACAAATAAGGATGACTTGTTATTTTATCTGCAAAAATTTTTATTTGTCTCCCTTGAAGAGGCAGCGCAATGAGCAAACCAGATAAAAACTGAGAAGTAATACCCGCATCAATTGTATAAATTTCATCCTCAATTCTACCTTGAATTCTATAAGGTATATGTCCATTATTCGAGTGAATCTGAATATTTCGTCCCATTCCAAAAGCTTCAATAAAGCTATGATCTCTGCTCGACAAGGAATCTCGACCATTTAATTCAAAATCCCCCTTCAATACCATTGATAACGCAGCAAGCAATCGAAATGTTAACCCACTCTCTCCACAATTGAAACAAACCTTCTCTGGGAATATATTTACACCTTGAATTTCTATAAACTCCTCACCTAAGGAACAATGAGCACCGAGCTCTTGAATACATGAAATCATAGCTTTTACATCATCACTGGAACCATAATTGTATACCCTTGAGATATCAGGAACAAGCGCTGCAACTAAAATGGCACGTTGTGCATCACTCTTTGAGGCAGGTACATTAATGACGCCCAATCTTTGTCCAGGTAAAATATGTTGAATCATTACGATTTACTTGTCTTGGGATTCATAATTCGGGTTTGATGGCGAATAGACTCTTGATGTATTGCATCCATCAAAGTGCGAACAAACTGAGGTGTCAAATGATAATTTTCACTTTGATTCAATCGTTTAGATATTAACCTACTCCAATGCTGTTGCTGTAAGATCGTTATATTGTTTTCTCGTTTTAAAATTCCAACCTCCTCACTCAATTGCATTCGATCGCTTAACAAATTAAAAAGTTCATCATCTAAAACAGATACTTTAGCTCGAATTTCATCAATCATTGCGGCAACATCTTGCGAAAAATCAGGTTGACGCAATATTAACTTCTTCAGAAGCTCATTGAGTTCTTTCGCATTTATCTGTTGTTGAGCATCTGACCATGCATCATCAGGATTGGGATGCGTCTCTATCATCAAACCATCAAAATTCAAATCTAAAGCATATTGACTTACCTCCATAAGTAGCTGTCGATTACCAGTAATATGACTCGGGTCACAAATCATAGGCACATCTGAGCGTTTTTCTTTAAAAGCAATTGGTATTTCCCAACTCGGGACATTTCGATATTTCACATGATTATAGATTGAAAAACCTCTATGTATTGCAGTTAAATCTTCAAGACCAGCATTGTTAAAACGTTCAAATGCACCAAGCCATAATTCCAAATCTGGATTGACAGGGTTCTTTATTAAGATGGGCGTGG
>Ga0115572_10000836_pt1 | contig 25423 bp, 23 predicted proteins | sample COGITO_mtgs_1206_FD_88681 | JGI IMG/M metagenome (GOLD analysis project Ga0115572, IMG submission 88681) | Pelagic marine microbial communities from North Sea - COGITO_mtgs_120607 | ecosystem: Environmental > Aquatic > Marine > Epipelagic | place: Germany:Helgoland, sampling site Kabeltonne... | reverse complement strand
CTTTGAAGAAATAGAAAATGGGACAGACCCCTTAAATCCTGATACGGACAATGATGGGTTGTCTGATGGTGAAGAGAAAACCGCAGCAACAGACCCTCTTGATCCCGATACCGATGATGATGGCTCCACCGATGGCAACGAAATTGAAAAGTCAACAGATCCTCTTAATCCCGATACGGACAACGACGGGATTGCCGATGGCGCAGATCAACTTCCGCTGAATCCAAACGAAACAAATGACCGCGATGGAGACGGTATAGGAGATGTTGAGGACTTGGATGATGACAACGATGGGGTAAGTGATATTGATGAAATCTCCGTAGGAACCAACCCATTTGATCCTGATACTGATGATGATGGCCTGAGTGACGGTCAAGAATTTGATCGCAAAACGGATCCTCTTAAACCAGATACCGATGGTGACGGGGTGGGAGACAAAGAAGATGCTTTCCCATTGGATCCCAACGAGATTATCGATACGGATAACGACGGTATAGGAAACAAGGCAGACCCGGACGATGACAATGACGGGATACAAGACAATGATGAAATCAATAGTGGGACAGACCCCTTAAATTCTGACACCGATGGCGATGGCCTTATCGATGGAAAAGAATTGGAAATAGGGACCAATCCCCTTTTGGTAGATACCGACGGTGATGGAATACTGGACGGAAAGGACGACTTCCCTTTGGACATCAACCAATCGCGAGATACCGATGGTGACGGTCTCTCCGATGAGGATGAAAGAATATTAGGAACCAATCTGAAAAATCCTGATACTGACGGTGATGGCATCAGTGATGGCGATGAAGTAAAACAGGGGAGTGACCCAACAGATCCTGATTCTGATAATGATGGGTTTTTAGATGGATCGGATGACCTTCCTCTCGATCCTACGGAATCCAAAGACTACGACAAGGATGGGATTGGAGACAACAGTGATTTGGACGACGATAACGATGGGATTACAGACCAAGAGGAGGCACTGCTGGGTACTGATCCAAAAGATCAAGATTCTGATGATGATGGTCTTGGGGACCTTGAAGAACTCAATTTGGGTACCGACCCATTGGATTCTGATTCTGATAATGATGGACTTACTGACAAGCAAGAGATAGACCTGGGGACCGATCCTCTAAATCCCGATACCGATGGGGATGGAGTGATCGATGGGTCCGACGATATGCCCAAAGATCAGACTGGAGATACCGATACAGACGGAGATGGTCTTGACGATGCCATAGATCCAGATGACGACAACGATGGACTTACAGATCAAGAGGAATTCAATTTAGGTACCGATCCCAAGAACGCGGACAGTGATCAAGATGGAATCAATGATGGCCAGGAAGTTAATCAAAACACCGATCCTAATAACTCTGACTCTGATAATGATGGGCTCAGTGACGGAGCTGAAAAAGAAATAGGTACCGATCCGCTACAGCAGGATACCGATGGCGATGGAGTGATAGACGGACAGGATGCATTTCCCTTGGATGCTCAGGAAAACTTGGATACCGATGGCGATGGAATAGGCGACCGTGAAGATCTCGATGACGATAATGACGGTCTATCGGACACCACCGAGTTGCTATACGGGACAGATCCCTTAAACCCTGATACGGATGATGATGGTTTGAGCGACGGTGAAGAAATCAGGCTGCAAACCAACCCCAACAATAAAGATACAGACGGAGATGGAACCTTGGATGGAGCCGATGCATTTCCATTGGATCCCAATGAAGATACCGATACCGATTTTGACGGAATTGGGGACAATGCAGACACCGACGACGACAACGATGGTGTGATAGACCTTATTGATGAATTCCCCACAGATGGGACAGAGGTCAATGATATTGACAATGATGGAATAGGAAACAACAAGGATGTTGACGATGACAACGATGGTATCATCGATTTTACCGAACACCAATTTGTAACCCTCTACCACAATCTTGGAGTAAATCTCAATGGAGCAAAAAATGGAACAAGACAAACCCCTGGAAAACGCAACGAGCCTTTTAGAGGTGTTGGTAAATGGAAAATCCGTAAAAAAATATCGGGTGGTGCAGATGCCCATCTGTTTGCCATAAAAAATGGGGAGCCTTCCAGCAAGGAAAACTATGGAAATGTTAGCCAAAGAACTGCAAGATTTAATCAAGAGTTAGAGTTTGATCAGTCCGAGGGGGTACTCTCTTTTATAACACCTCCCGATCCAAATAATCCCAATGATCACAATAAAGATGGGATTTATGAAGTCGTGCTGGGCTATATCAATACCACTTATGGAGATACCCGAGTACCTATTCCTAAGTTGCCATACACCTTGGCAGTAACCGATACGACCAGTGTGGATTTGGCCGATCTGTCTACCATCATTACCCCAATGGATGAAGTCGATCCCGCCAGAATCCACTCCGATACCGATGCAGATGGACTCATCAATTCGGTAGACCCAGACGATGACGGGGATTCTATTTTCAGTTTGTTTGAAACCAAACGCCCCCCTGCACTGTCCGCCAGAGGGATTGCCAGTGGAGATTTTGACGGAGACGAACTCTTGGATTATCTGGACCCCGACGATGAAAATGATGGAATTTTCACAATATTTGAAAACCCTGATCCCAATGGTGATAGAAGTGATGCTGACGCGCAAGATACTGACGGTGACGGACTCCCTGATTTTTATGATTTAGACGATGATGGAGATGGTATTACTACGCCATTGGAAAACCCTGACCCTAATTTTGATGGAGATCCACAAGACGCGCAAGACAGCGACGGTGACGGTATCCCCGATTACATCGACAGTGATGATGATAACGATGGTATCCCCACCCGCAATGAAATTGGAAGTGTTGCAGGGGAATATGCAGACTTTGACAATGATGGCATTCCCGACTATCTCGATACAGACGATGACAATGACGGTATCCCTACCCTTGTAGAAATAGATGCTGAGGCGACTGATCTGGCCTCTAAGATGATTGATTTGGACGGTGATGGGATTCCCAATTATCTCGATACAGAGGACGATGGTGATGGCAAAAAATCAATAGACGAAGACCTGAACCTCAATGGAAATACCACCGATGACGATACCGATGGTGACGGGATCTTCGATGCATACGAGTCGACCTTTTTGGATTGTGACCAGGATGGGGTAAACGACGAGCTGGATGCCGAAAACTGCGATCCATACAACGATACCGATGGCGATGGATTTTCCAACATGGATGAGATAAAATGTGGTACCGACCCTAACAATATCAACAGCTATTGTGAAGACTTTGCAGCCATCAATTTGGAGATTGTTGATTTCTTCTCTCCCAACGGAGACGGGAGCAACGACCAATGGGTGGATGATGCCTTTAACCGATACATAGACAACAAGGTTTGGATATACAGCCGATCGGGTCAGTTGGTATTGGAGAAAAGCAATTACCAAAACAATTGGGAAGGAGAATTTGAAGGCGCTGCGCTGCCCGAGGGAAGCTACTATTACCTAATTGACTTTAATAACGACGGAACTCCCGACTATCAGGGGTGGCTCTATTTGACCCGATAGCATGATGAAAAAATATTTGTACATACTTTTGATTTTACCGTTGGCCGCCAGCGCCCAACAAGATGCATATATGTCCCTCTACCAATTTAATATGTCTATAATCAATCCAGCCTATGCTGGTGCGGAGGGACAGCACGTGATCTCGATGAACACCAGAAACCAATGGAGCAACCTTGAGGACAGCCCAAAGACTACAGCATTGTCTTACAGTGCTGCCAGTGGTAAAAATGTAGGCTTGGGGATTTCGGTGGTTTCTGATCAGATATTTATCGAAAAACAAACTGCCATCACTGCTGATTTTTCCTATCGTTTGACCCTGTCGAACGATGCAGCACTATTTTTAGGCATAAAAGCAGGAGGGAACTCATACAGTTCCGATCCTACTGAGCTCAGATCCTATAGCGCAGCACTGGATCCTGCAAAAAAACCGCTCAGCAGATTCAATCCCAATTTGGGCGTTGGGTTCTATTATCAAAGCAGCAACTACTGGTTTTCTGGAGCCATGCCTCGTTTGTTCAATGCCAAACGCGATGGTGGAGATATAGAAGTACAGTCCCGCGATAGAATACATACCTATCTTGCCGCAGGTGCCATTTTTACTTTAAATGACAAATTTACCCTCAAACCCAGTTTGATGTATCGAGATACAAAAGGTATCGGTGCGGTGACAGACGTGGGAGTCAATGGGGGGTATGGAGGTTTATTTGAATTGGGGCTATCGGTGAGGACGGGATCGATATTTTCTGTTCAGGCGTTGATCAACATCAGTGAAAACTTTTCATTGGGATACGCTTATGATACTTATGGAGCAGATCAACTTTCGGGTCTCAACCTAAAAGCGCATGAAATTGCTGTGCGCTTTAAGTTTGGAGCAAAACCCGACACCCCAGAATTGGAGGAACCCTAAGTAGATTGATTTACTATTTTTATAGGTAATAATTTTCTTGTTCTAAGTAATATTATCATCGACAAAACAGTACTTTTGATCCTGCTTATAAGGGGGGTGTAGAACGGTTTTTCTGTTGAGTTTTGGCCCTTGATATTATATATAACCCCATGTCCACAAGGTTGGGACCAATCCAAATCCTTTGTAAACCACTATCATTATTGATCTAACAGGCCTTTTAGTGATGCCTTTAATGGGGTTGTTTGTTTAGTGGTGTGCGAGTTTTGGGGGGGTAGAAGTTGTCAACTCTTTGCTCTTGACAAAACTCTGATTATTTCTATGACTGATATGAATTTATTCACTTAACGGGATCTTTAAACAAAAAGTTTCTTTCTGCGTGTAATAAAATATGCTTGGCTTTATTTATTTCAGCAATTTTTTTGCTTTTGACAATTTTAGATTTGTTCTCTAATCTACCCCAAAGCTGTAAGGTTTCAATTGGAGTGCTTGGATTACTTTTTAAACTATTTATATCTGTGTATTTATCTAGTAGTTCATACATAAAGTTATAGCTATGTCTTTTCACTGAAAAAAATTCATTATCATAATTCAAAACTTCATCCTCTTTAACAAATTGTCTGAAATTGTTGTATACTTTTTGAGTTAGATTAGGCTTTTTCATTGAATTAATTTACACTTCAATATGCAAATTTTTCTAAACCTCTGCAAAAACTCCTCCTAATAACTGTTTTTCTGAAAACTTTTGATACTCTGTTTACTGATAAGAGGGGGTGGGTTTTGCAGAAAGTTTTTATCTCACCATGCATCATTAAAGATTTTTTACTCCTTTAACTATAACTATGTGCTTCGATGTATCTCATGAAGATTTATGATATGATCCATGTTTTTGCTTTATTATTTTATTCTTTTCTTGGAATATTTTAAGGTAACCGTCAGCACTTCTTTTTGGGATTCCAATCTGGCTTGCAATCTCTACAGCTTGCTTTCTGTCGAATTTATTTGGTAGACTTTTTAAGAAAAGATTCTGCTTACTTTTTTTATTTGATCTAGAGATTTTATTTAACTGTTCAATAGAATTCACTAATAAAATATCAGTTGTTAGTTTAATACTCAAGTCAAATACTTTATCTGAACAAATAATAGTGTCTTCTTTTGAATCTAATGCTGATATAGTCATCGCAATTTTGAAGGCTATTAATCCATGCCTTAGCAAAACACTAACAGCTTCGTCTCGGCACCCCTCGTAATTCATTTTTATCAATCTCTTTTCAAAAGTATTATCCAATTTCTCTCCCTGCCTTGGGCTTAGGACAAAACTTCTTTGGGCTGAGTTCTTTTGATTGTCACAAAAAGATTTACCGAGTTTCGATAAAATAATATCCATGGAATCATCTATTTTTTCTGTGAAAGTTGTTCGCCATTTATAAGGAGTTGAAAAGATATAGAATAAAAATCTGCTGTATAGTCCGTCTTCACTATTCGGGATTAATCTTTTTACTTGATCAGGAGTTCCAGTTGTAAGAAATGAAAATCTAGGGTTTGAAATTTCTGTAAACTCATCATCTGTTTTTCTGCTTCTAGAGATATCCTCATGGTGAAAGTTTTTCCTTAAAACAGGAGAAAACCCACCCCACTCTTGCTTATTGGCACCTGATATAGTATCAGCCTCAGTTTCAAAAACACAACCTTTACCTTCATTATCTCCAATATGACCAACAAGACTTGCCTCAGAAATGTCTCCAGGAATAAAAAACATCAACTGCTTTGGTTTTGCTGGCTCTTGAATATCGTTAATGTTTTTAGACTTTTTGTTTTTATAATATTCAGCTTTTGCTTTTCGATATTCTTTTATTGATTCTTGTGAATTCCTTCGCAGCTGTAAATGATAATCTTCTCCGAATACTTTGGCATATTTAGCAGCACTTTTTCCACTAGCAGCATTTGCTACTATAAATGAATATAGGTTAGGATATACTAGCTTTCTGTCGTAGGAACCTTTAACATTGCTAAAGAAACCGCTTAAGACCGTAATTGCAGAGATAAAAAAAACATCCCTTTCTCTTGATTCAAAGTGACTGCAAGCTTCTTTAAGGATCGAAGGTAGATTCTCATAAATTTCATCACTAATAAAAGGCGACTGTATCCTTTCGGTTTCGAATGTTGCAGTATTGCAATATTGCAATATTGCAAATTCACTAGAGTTTCTTTTATAAGCATTCTTTACTGTCCTCTCTATTTCATTGTAGGTGAAGTCAGGTTCAGAAAATTTTGCAATATAATCTATAGAATCACTTTCGTTTATTCCACACTTATTAGAATTACAAGCATATGTATACGTGAATACATTTCTTGATCCGCTGTTAAATGTTAAAATATTAGAGGTGTAATTATAGGCGTCTTCTGGTGTATACTGTTGAGTGGTTTCTACAGGCTTTAAATATTCTACCACATCGAATTCTATTGATTCATTATTCAAATATAAACAGGGATCACTCGACGCATAGCAAAGCCTTGTAACGTCTTTAACTGACTTATCTGAATTTATTCCAGCATAAGTATCATAAAGGTGTTTTAACTCATTAAAAGCCTCTTCGTGGTTTTCTAGTCTAGCATTGGTTTTAATAAAAACTTTAAGTCCTTTTCCGCTTGGACTAGTAAAAGCACAAAAAGTAGTTTCTAGTTTTGAGACCTGATCTTTTAATTCTTCTGGATTTTCAATCCCATCATAATCTAGGTGAATAAGGCCATTATAATCCTTTACATTCTCTTTGATTCTTCGATCCTTAAAAGTTGCTGAAACAGTAAATGAAGGGAGACGCTCTTTTAATGAATTTTTTTTTGCTTTATCAGAAGTGCTTCTGATCTCTTCAATTTTTCGACTTAACTCACTATTCGTTATTTTCTGAATTACATATGAGATATCCCGTATATTTTTCATGTTGGTATCCGTTATGTTTTGTAAAACATTTACATTATAAAACTTCATAATCTTTTAGTATTTAGTTGGATCAATGATTTAATTAACTCATCTTTCTTATAGAACCTTTTACTGCCGATTCCATAAGCAGTAACCTTTCCTTTATTTGTCCATCTCCATAGAGTGCTTGAATCTACCTTCAACAGTTTACAGGCTTCTTCTCTTGTGAGAAGCTCTTGATCTGGTGGACAATTAAAAGGATTGTTTTTAATGACCTCTTTAAGGGATTTACCAATGAGATCTTCGAGTTCTTGTTTAGATAGAACATCGAAAATGATTTGATTACTCTTCATTACTTAAATTTTTATATTAAGCCACAAAGATTATTTAGATAAAAAAATAAAAGTTTGGAAAATTGGGTGCGGATGGGAAAAAACCAATGTTTTTATTGAAATTTTTTATAAATCTCATCAATTGCATCCTTGTGTTTAGGATTGTGAGACTTCGAATTATTTAAGTTTTTTACTTTTAAAATTGACCCTTTAGAACTATGGATTTTGTTTGTATTAGCCACCGACGTTATTGAGAGGTTATAGAAAAAGCTCTTAAGTTCTGTAAGTATATAATGGAAGGATCCATTATCAATATTTAAACGAATATTCTTGTCTGACTTTCCTATTAGAACATCCACAAAATCTTTTGATAAAATATCCTCTCTTAGAAAATCGATTTTAAGGTTCAATGCTTCAACAAGATCATATACTTTTTTATCCCTGATGGTTATTCTTTTATTTTGCTTCACTTTTTCAACACCTATTCTCTCCTCAAACAACATGATTAAATGAGAATGAATTAAATGCGAATAGTTGTTATGTGATTTATTGGATAGAATCAGATTGCTATGAATTGACAAACTCTTGAACAAAGAGAAATCCTTTTCCCCTTTTGAAAAGGATAACTTCTTGAGTTCACCAAGCTTGAATTTAAGAGTTTTCTTTAGCTCCTCTTCATTTTTATAACCAACAAACCACGCTTTAACAACATTATCAAGGTCTTTGGTTAAAATAAAAAAATCTTGGCTTCTAACTATTTCGTCTTCTTTAGTATAATCACCATATTTCTCTTGTTCTTTCTTTGATTCACTGGTTAATTCAGTGCCGTTAAATACTCTAGTCAAGTATTTAATTAACTCATCTATTTTTGAAGCCGAATCATTCATTTTTATAAACTTTACCTCTCTTTCAATATTTCTTATCCATTATAATTTGAACCCTTTATTAATCAATGTCATAAGATGATTTTTGACATTTTTTCTGTGAAAACTGTTAAGACTCTTTAGTCCCCAAGCAAACTCGGCAACATAAGCCCTCTCCTTTTCAGAAAGGATTTTTGTTGTGGAATCCCATTCATACATTTTTCGAATGATTAATTCGTTTAAAACAAGATCTTCAATTCTTGTTTTGGGTTTTATATCATTATCACTATTGTTACTTTCAATAAATAAATTTGAAGCATAATAAATATGCTTTATGTTTGGTGCAGATCCAGATGAAAGGGCCCTACCAATTTGATCAAAAACAGAAGTGTATTTTTTCTTTTTTGCCACAGCAATAGCCTCAATTTTTTTAAATTCTGAAATAATATCAGTCCTCTCGTTTATTGAGTTATTGTATACTCTTATGACGTAATCCATTGTTTCATATAGATTATTTGAGTCTCTTTCCAAATAATCAAACAATGAAGGCTCTTGAATTCTTAATCTATTTGTCAAATCATTTTCAAAGGAGATTTCTTTTTCATTAAAATCTATTTTTTTAATTAATTTATGTGAAATATTATTCAAGCCCCTTTTATCAGAGTTCGATAAAATTGATGAATCAGTCTCAATTTTTTTATAATACTCTACTCCATTTGAGTGAACTAGTATGTTATCGCTTAAAAGTTTAAAATCTACCTCTAAGTCAGGATCAATTGACCCTCTTCTTTTAATCAAATCCTGCTTTATCTGATTCAACGTGAGCTATGGGAATATAACCTGCTTCAATAAATCCCTCAGACAATCCACCGGCTCCAGCAAATAAATCAATAAATTTCATTTAATTTCTTTTGATAGTTGCAATGTTTACAATTGTCATCATCTTTCCCCGGCGTATACTTTCCGTTACATGATATAAACAAAATTAAAAGTATTTAAAATTTTACAATTTAGCGAATTAGATTTTTTGAATTCATCCGGGGCATTATTGTCATGAACTGCATGAATTTTCCACCTCGAGCTTGAGAAAGACGCAACACAAGAGTTTGCCCTAAGCCTGTTGAGGGTGTCAACACGCCAGATTGGTGTGATGAATTGCTATGGTCATCCAGAGCGAGGCAAAGTCCTAGTTCGGCCAGCATCTTAGAAGTTGCCCCGTAGCCTGGATCTCCTTTTCCAGAAATCGTCGTACTAGCTAATTTCTCTTTTGATCTAGCTATAATTTTAATCTCGAAACCTCCATCACGGATTAACCAAGAAGGTGGACCTTCTCCAGAAGTTGGTTTAAACTTTATAGGTTCACCTTTGAAATAACCAAACCCGCGACTTATCCACATTATTAATAAACCAAACCACATACCTATTGAAGCGCACTCTCTGTAAGTTGTATTCTGGTGCTGGTTTTGTAGCACTAAGCTGCGCCGCACTACTCTGGCGTTAATGGGAGCCATGAAAAATTTTGTAATGGCACCGTGTGACCAATCGAAAGACCAACTGAATTCCCTAGACATACCATCAGGAGTAGCAGGCGATTCTGTCTCTAAACCTTTGGTTCTTGGTGCAAGGAGATATGGGTCTGCTTCCATTGCATCTGTGAACTTACCAGACTTCCTCGCCCGAGCAGTAGCCCTAGCGGAATTTAAGGTGCCTCCAGAAAACGAACCAGTATAACGTGTATAAACGCTACGAATCTGCACTTTCTGGTTAGTTTTAACAGACAGAGCATTAGCGGTTATAAAGGCACCTAGGTCAGAGGGTATTGAGTCGACACCACCTCCTAAAATCACTTTAGAACCAGAATTTTTTGCAATATCATGAAAGGCCTCAACCATTTCAGCTTGCCAAAATCCCTCGCCTGCGAGGTCTGAATAGTGAACGCCTTCTCGCGCACATGCTCCCAAAAGAGCGGCCCCATTATTTTCAGAATAGGGACCAGCGCAATTGATAACCACTGAGGTAGATAAGACCATTTCATTTACCGCGATGCCGTCTTTTAGGTCAACACAGATAGTCTTAGGGTTACCTACGAGTTCTTCAGCTAGCTCTTTAAGCTTGCTTTCAGTACGTCCAGCAATTGCCCATGGTTTGCCTTTTAGTTCAGTGTGGCTATCAAGATAGCTAGCAACCAACTTACCTGTGAACCCTGTAGCTCCATATACGATCAAAACAAACGACTCTTTTAACATTACTGATTTTTCATAATGAAGGTAATTAAAAGTATTTACTCAATTCAATTGCAAGATCCTGACTTGCTTTTCCAATATAATTTAGGAATGTTGATTCTTTTTTATGTCCAGTGGCATTCATTAAAAGAGGGGTCGGTATTTTAAGATAAAAGTTAGTAGCGAATGACCTTCTTCCAATGTGAGAGCTTACAACCTCCCATTTTTGATAGACTCCTTCTATCTTTCTATTTAAACCTTTGATGTTTGTTAGTTTTTTTGACTTTACCAATTTATTTATTTTTGCTAGTCTACATACTTCTTTTATATAGTCATTATATTTTTGATCTGAAATTTTAGAGGGGAATTCTCCATTTCTCTTATCAAGAATTTTGATGACTTCTTTATGCAGAGGAACTATAATTGGTGTAGATGATTTTTGCTGCTTAAATTGAATATATTTAACCCCTCCAATCTCTACAATTATTTTCTTAGAGAAACATTTAAAATCTGATATTCGCTGACCTGTATAACAGCTTATTAATAGCCAATCTCTAGCTTTGTCTAATCTGTTTTCGATTACATTATTTTGTAATGACTTGATGCTTTCCAATTCATCAAAATTTAAATAGATGGTGGAAGTGGCTTCCTTTTTTATTTTGATTGAATCAAGTTTACTGCTAATCTCTATTCCGTTACTAAAAGCATGCTTGCAAACTGTTCTTATCACACTCAAAGCTTTGCTAGTAGTATTGGTAGAGTAGCTAGTACTGGAGCAAAATAATTCAAAATCTTTCTGAAACTCTGTATCAACATCTTTAACTTGTATTTGCAATCGATCATTTGATTTGCAATAATTTTTAAGCATGTTAAAAATAGTTACGTTTTTCTTTATGGTTTGCTCGGAAACCTCTTTACTCTTTATTTCTAGATAGGACTTAAAGTACTTTAATAGATTTGAAGGATATATATTACCTCGCTTGGGGTGATATAGATCATCGATTAATTCATTCAGCCATAACTTATCTATTTCTGTTGAATTGGTTTTATTAAACTGTTCTAGTATTAAAACCTCTAAATCGTACATTTTAGACTTAATGTGTTTAATATCTTTTAGTATAGCGGCATCTTTTATTTTCTTGGCACTCTTAATTATTTGCCACTGATCCTGAGTAGATAGTATTGGAGTTTTAGATGCAATTACGAAATCTGTATTATTATGCCTAAATAGCAGACGAACCGTTAAAGGCCCAATTTTTTTACTTGTTCTAAGTAGAAAGCTTACCGTGGCCATAATATTATAAATTTGTACGGTAAATGTACGGTAAAAAGAAAACTACAGCAAACTCATGCAATGTTAAGAAACATTAAAAGTCTATTAATGTCCTTATTAACAGTGTATAATAAAGAATAATGCCAATTATGGTAATACTTTAAGGGTAGTTGATTTTTGCATAGTAGTACTCCCGCCTCGAGTACTTAAAGAATCCGTAACAAATTGTTTTACATAATGTTGCGGATTTTTTTATTCTTTTTTGGCAACATATTGGCAACAAATCTACTTTTTCAAAACCTAAAAACTTTCTAACCTATCTGATTACCTGACGGTGGGGTGGGTTTTGTAGAAGAGTTTTTCTGTGGAGGTTTGGTCTCTTGATACTATATATAACCCAATGTCCACAAGGTTGGGACCAATCCAAATCCTTTGTAAACCACTATCATTATTGATCTAACAGGCCTTTTAGTCATGCCTTTAATGGGGTTGTTTGTTTAGGGGTGTTGGAGTTATGAAGGTGTTTTAAGTTGTCAACTCTTCGCTCTTGATCAAACTCTGATTATTTCTATGGCCAATATGAAGTCAACACCTTTTTGTGTATAATCATTGAACGTTATCATCTGCGGTGTTAATTTTTATAATGGTTATTAAACAGTGATTTTCAACCTCATATTTTAAGTTTGAATATGATTGGACTTTATACATCTCCATTATTCACATCTATACTCCCAGCAAGGGTTGGATATATAATTCAGCAGAAGAGAAAACAATTAGGGGTAACTCAAAAGGAGTTGGCTGGTAAAACTCGTTTTTCTAAATACATGATTTCTAAGATTGAAAGGGGAATGCATGATATAAAGATTACAGAAATTCAGAGGCTAGCTTTTGGGCTAGAAACTTCGGTTAAAAAAATCATTGCTGAGATCTAGATTTTTGGAAAGAAACATTATGGAAGATGGGTCCCGATATTAAGCAGAATGTTTCCTCTGTTTTAAACCTAACTTATAATTATTGAAGTCCTCGCGTGATATCTGATATGACTTACTCCCAACAGGTTTCGTAGCTTTAAGGTAGCCGTTTTTAATATAACGAAGAATTGTTTTTTCGGATTTTCCCTCAGCTAATGCCACGTCTCCAACAGTTAAATCATCTGGTTTGTTTAATATAGCTGCTTCTAATTTATCGAATCTTGAGGCATAATAGTTAAGAGCTTTTTCCATACTATCCATTTTTTTTACCAAATTGATTTGGGATCTAATATAAAGGTCAATATCATCTGTCTTTTTCATATACACAAGATTCATTTAAAATTCTATCTTAATGACCTAACAGCCAAAGGATTTGGATATTACTTCTTAGTTACTTTTTAACAATTTAACTCCATACATGACTCATAAAGTCAGATAAAACCTCATTTGAAGGCCTGTAATACACCTGGAAATTATTGATTGACTTATGACCTGTAATTTTCATGATAGCTTTATCCGGAACACCGCTATTAAGCATTATTGTGATGAATGATCTTCTAGCTGTATGAGTACTTATTAGCTCATACATAGGAACCTCTTTCTCCGCAAGTAAATTCCCTAATGTATTTAATATCAATACGTTAGGGTTTTATGTTATGGATATTTGTACGATTATTGTACGGCCAGTGATCTAAAACCCAAAAAAATCCAACATTAAACTCTCAATTCAACACCCCACCCCTTCAAAATAAGTCTATTTTCCTTTTGGGGATACGCTGGTGAAATGGGTGCATAATATAATCTCCTAATCCCTTTCATCTATTCACTTAAACTCACACAATTACAATAGGGACTTGACTTGAGCAAGGGTTGTGTCGTATAGGTTATAATTATAAAAGAATACCTGTGGAGTTTTTAGATGAATTAGCTTTTTCATCTGTCTTATAATAGTTTTGAATATCCCATTATAACAAAATGATTTTTTATCAGGATGTTCTAATTACTACTAATTCTTTACGAAGACCCCATTTATGGTCTTACCTGTTCTATCTTTTATTTCATCCCAAGCTGCTTCCAAACACTCACTTGGTGTAAATCCACATTGTTGAGCCAGTATAATTAAAGTTACAAAAGAATCACCGATTCCATCTTTAAGTTCTACTCTATCATCCTTTGCAAGCGCACCTGCGGTTTCTCCAACTTCTTCCATCACCTTCAACATTTGTTTTGTTGAATTTTCTGGCTTTAGTATGTTCTTATCATCTGCCCATTGTGTAACATTTTCTATTAATTCAGCAAATTTCATAATGGTTTTTTTTCTAAAACGTTTTTTATCTCTCTTGATTATATTTTGCTTGACACTCATATTCTAAAAATAGAAAAAATATGTTTACAGTGTGTTACACGATACATTAATATGCAATAGGGTAATGACTTGAGCAAGGGTTTAATTGGAAAAATGGCTATTGATGACTACTATTTGAATGTTCTAAAAATGCTTGATGAGCCTGTTAAAATCGTTGATCCAGAATGGAATGATTGGCTAAAAGAAAACCAACATTTATTCGGGCCTATGGGGTTGATGGAGGGATTATCTTATATACCCATTTCACCAGCATATCCCCATAGATTTATTTTAAAGGGGTGGGGTGTTAAATTGAGAGTTTGGCTTGGCTAGGCCAATGCAATGCCAATCATTGCTAAAATAAAATAAATAGTTATTGTTTTTGCACCGTCGTAATTTTTAGAAACACGCTGACCAAATAAAAGAATTAAAAGTGCAAGAGATCCAATAATTAGTCCGATCAATCCAATTAAGTTAGATTTGTTAAAAATAAAATCAACAATTCCGATTAGACACAATATTCCAGAAATTAATTCGAAAATAGTGACTAAAATTAAAGCAAATGCAATTAATGGCGGCGGGAAATAGATTTTTAATAAATCATTCAAAAAGGATAAGTTTCCCTTATAATCAAAAATCTTATCCACGCCACTTTGAATAAATACAATAAAAAAGAAAGCCAAAACGAAAAGAAATACAATTTTTTCTGGAATCATATTTAAATTTAACTTTTTAAAATTGAATGTAATACAAAAACTAAAGTATTATATAAAATATATCATTTTGAGAAAGCTTGTTGATTAATACTCTTCTTTTAACTTTTCTTAATCAGTTAAAACCGTAACCTTATAGCCTTATCCAATTTCCTCTGGATGTACCAAGATAGTTAGAGAATAAAAGGGATTAGTTTATACACCCATTTCACCAGCACATCCCCAAAATAAATCTATTTCCTCTAGAGAAGTGCTGGTGAAATGGTTATGGTAATATGATTGAAAACTTTAAAACTATTTCCATCATATAGATTTACTCCATCCCAAGTAGCAATCCACAATACTCCATCTTGGTCACTGACAATATCATTTACTGAATTATTTGACAGTCCATCCTTTGCAGTAATTGTCTTAAATTTAATCTTCTGATCATTTTCAAGATTTACAAGCAAGAAGCCCATTATCACAAAAATATATTTCAATCCTACAGTTTACTCAAAGATAAATAAAAATTAACATGTATATATGTTTATACATATTAATTTTATATTTGCCTTAATTAAAATTTAAATGAACAGAAAAACTACTCAACACCTTATTCCTATCAAGGAGGAAAATGATGCTCAAGATTCATATCGTATTTACCCATCTTTTAAAATTAGTAAAGAAAAAATTCACCTTGGTTATAACACCTTGGCTAAAAACCTTGTAAACCAAAAAACAATACTTTTAGACGGATACATTGGTGTAGATTGGAATGAAATACAACATGAACTTTGCTCAGCTCTTCAGAACGAAAATCTCATAGTAAATGCCATCAATATAAATAAATGTTTAAAACCTGAGAATGAAATTAAGCAATTAGTAGCGCCCTTTTTAGGAGGAGACGATCCTATATTTGGGTGTAAGACAGATTTAATGGTTTCTGATTATTTTGATGAACATAAAATTTCTAATATTGAATTAGATCCGAATGCAGACATCAATATTATATATGGTACAGGAGCTAGTCAATCAAATGTTGAGGGATTTTTAGTTTATTTTGATTTACCAAAAAATGAACTTCAATTTCGAATGCGAGCCAACGCTATTACAAACCTTGGTTTTAGTTCTGTAAAAAACCACAAACAAATGTATAAACATTTTTATTTTGTGGACTGGGAAGTGCTAAATAGAGAGAAGAAAAGACTGTTGCCACATGTTTCCATTGTGGTAGACCAACAAAGACCCAATTACCCAACATGGATGACTGGTGAGACATTAAAGCAAAGTCTCTCAAAAATATCAAAAACCTATTTTAGAGTAAGACCTTGGTTTGAACCTGGTGTTTGGGGAGGACAATGGATGAAAGAACGATTTAAAGAATTAAATCAAGAAGTTCCTAACTATGCGTGGTCTTTTGAGATGATAGTTCCTGAAAATGGTTTGGTGTTTGAAAGTGATGGAACACTCTTAGAAGTATCATTTGATATGCTTATGTTCTTCGAACGAGATAATATTTTAGGAAAAGCTGCTAACAGGTTTAAAGATGAGTTTCCTATCCGTTTCGATTTTTTAGACACCTTTAATGGAGGTAATCTATCTTTGCAATGCCACCCAAAACCAGAATATATAAATAAGTATTTTGGCGAGAATTTTACGCAAGACGAAACTTATTATATTCTTGATGCCGAAGATGATGCAGAAGTATATTTGGGTTTTCATGAAAATATTGATGCTTCGAAATTCAAAAAAGCACTAGAGCATAGCTATAAAACTAAAGAGATTCTTGAGGTAGAAAATTATGTTCAAAAACTTCCAGCAAAAAAGCATGATCTTTTTTTAATTCCACATGGAACGATCCACTGTTCGGGAACTAATAATTTAGTTTTAGAGATTAGTGCAACACCTTATATTTTTACTTTTAAGATGTATGACTGGCAGCGTTTGGATTTGGATGGCAACCCAAGACCAATGAACATTGAGCGTGCTTTTGAAAACCTAAATTTTGAGCGTAAAGGACAAAATGTACAGGACACATTAATATCTAAACCAGTAGTGGAAGCATCTGGCAGCGATTGGAAAAAAATACATTTACCTACACATCCAGATCATTTTTATGATATTTTCAGATATGATTTTGACAATAAAGTTCATATAGAAACAAAAGAACAGTGCCATGTGCTTATGTTAGTTGAAGGAGACTCTATTGAACTCCTTATTGAGGGAGAAAAGCAAGGTTTCAACTATGCCGAAACTTTTGCTATACCTGCGGCAGCAAAAAAATACACATTAATAAATAAAAGCAATCAAAAGGCAAAAGTTATTATCTCTTTTGTAAAAGAAAGCGCATGTTAAATTGAATACTATAAAAGCATAAGTATTAAAAATTATAAATAAAATACCATGAAAAAACATTTTATTCTCCTTGTACAATGTTTAATCCTTTCCTCTTTTTCTTATGCTCAAAAAACTAACCGGATAAATGTCATGTCATTCAACATTAGGTATGATGAACCTGAAGATGGCCCGCAAAACTGGCATCATCGAAAAGAGAATGTAGTTAGGATGATCAAATTTTATGACCTTGATATTATTGGAATGCAGGAGGTTTTGATTTCTCAGCTTAATTACCTAAAAGAAAATTTGAAAGAATACCAGGCAATTGGTGTTGGCCGTGTTGATGGAAAAGAAAAAGGTGAGTTCCCCTCTGTTTTCTTTCGAAAAGATCGTTTTAAAGAGTTGAAAAGTGGAAATTTCTGGCTAAGTGAAACACCCGGAAAAGTGAGTAAAGGGTGGGACGCCGCTCTGGAACGCAATGCAACATGGGTGGTGTTGAAAGACAAAACCACAGGGAAGGAATTCATTTTTATCAATACTCATTTTGATCATCTTGGAAAACAAGCGCGAATTGAAAGTGCCAAACTGTTAAAATCTAAAGCTACAGAATTGGCAGCAGAGAGGCAGTTGATTCTTTCAGGTGATTTTAATTTGGAGCCAGAATCAGAAGGAATTCAAACGATAACAAAACCAGAAGGGAAAAACACATTGGTTAATTCGAGTAATGTTGCTGAAATAGCATATGGCCCAAAATGGACTTTTACTGGTTTCAAAAACCTACCTTTCGATCAGCGAATAGAGATCGATTATATCTTTCTGAAAAATATTAAGACGGTATATAGATATGCGGTTATTTCCGAAAAATTGAATGATCTTCAATTGTCTGACCATTGTCCCGTATTTGTGCAACTGGAATTGTAAGCGTCAAGAAAGACGAACAATAAAGGTTTTACAAATGCATGAAGATTTTTCGTTAGAATTAAAAACGAATAAAAATGATGTTAATTAATTATATACAAGACGTTACGCACGAAGAATTTGCAAAAGCAGGAACGTTGGAATTGTGGTTGAGAGCCAAACCAATTAAAAACTGGAGGATAGTAAACAATCCTGCAAATAATAAATAAAATGAATCCAAGAACAAAAAAAGATAATAAAATGTTTTCTATGAAAAGTGTAAAAATTTTAATAGTGTTATTCGGAATATTTTTTTTCGCTTGTCAGAAAAAAATGGAGCGCAAACCAGCATACAATGCCACACAATATGTCGATACGCAACTAGGTTCAGTGGGTGCGCGCTGGTTTTTTTATACACCCGCCTCCCTACCTTTTGGTTTGGCAAAACTTGCACCTCATACAGATGCATATATGAGCGAGGGTTGGATTCCCGGAGGGTACGACGACCGTCACACATCAATCGAAGGATTCGGGCATTTTCATGAGTTTCAGATTGGAGGCGTGGTGGTAATGCCAACTACGGGTGAATTAAAAACCATTCCGGGTACCCTGGAAAATCCCGACAGCGGTTACCGCTCGCGTTTCGCGAAGGAAGATGAACATACCGAACCGGGATATTATTCGGTACTGCTACAAGATTACGGCATTAAGGCTGAATTAACGGCAACCGAACGGGTTGGTTTTCATCGGTATACCTTCCCCAAATCGGATGAGGCAAAGCTAATTTTTGATATCGGCCATTTACAAGGCGAAAGCGGTGAGGTAACCGATGCCTTTGCACAACTAGTAAACGGAAACGAGGTGGAAGGTTTTTTGGAAACCAATCCCAACTTTGTAAAATTATGCGATTCGGGAAATCGGGTGAGAATGTTTTTTGTAGCTAAGATAAGTAAGACTCCGGAAAGCTTTGGGATATTCACAGACTCTTTAAAGCAGGAAAATGTTCCCGAAACCCGAGGCACCCGCAACGGGATCTACCTCGATTTTAAAACGGCTGCAGGTGAAGTGGTGGAAATGCAGGTAGGTTTGTCGTATACCAGTATTGACAATGCGCGGCTGAACCTGGAAACCGAAACTGCATCAGTTTCTTTTGACGAAGCAAAATCACAGGCTCGCGAAAAATGGAATGAAATGCTTTCGCGAATCCGAATTGAAGATGAGTCAGAGGAAAATAAAACCAAATTCTACACCGGCCTGTACCATGCACTTTTAGGTCGTGGCCTGGCAAGCGACGTAAACGGTCAGTACCGAATGAACAATGGTGCTATAAGTCCGATTCCACCAGATGAAAATAACTGGCCAAAATACAAACATTTCAACACCGACGGAATGTGGGGGGGATTTTGGAACCTGAGCCAACTATGGTCTTTGGTTTATCCCGAACAAATGAGCCTCTACGTTCAATCCAACATCACCTTTTACAAAGAAACCGGCTGGCTCCACGACGGTGTGGCCGCCGGAACTTTTACCAATGGGGTTTGCACCAACTTTCAAGGACTTTTAATTGCGGCAACATATAATTGCGGTATCCGTGATTTCGAAGTGGAAACCGGTTACGAGGCAGCCTTTAAAAACGAAGTCGATTCAATAGGAAGAAATACGGGTAACGGCAAATACGATTTAAACCGTTTTATAAAACTGGGGTATGTTCCATACGAGAATCATAAATACACAGATGACTGGCTTGAAAATTTTGGGGGCTCGCACACCCTTGAATATGCTTACAGTTCTTATGCCGTGGCTCAAATGGCTAGGAGTCTGGGCAAAACCGACGATTACAAAAAGCTGATGAAACAGGCAGGGTACTGGAAAAATTTATTCGATCCAGAAACACTGGTTTTCCGCCCCAAACTTCCGAATGGAGAATTTATAAAAGATTTTGATCCAATGAGACCCTGGGATGGTTTCCAAGAAGGCAATGCTTTCCAGTTTCTTTGGTATGTCCCGCAGGATGTGGACGGACTCATTCAGTCAATGGGAAAGGAATTATTTAACCAGCGCCTGGACAAAATGTTTACCCTCGCACAAAAAAATCATTTCAGCGGTAATCCCGATCATGTGGATGGGTTCTCGGGTATTGAAGAAAAATACAATCATGGTAACCAACCGGGTCTGCATACTTCATGGCTCTTCAATTACAGCGGACAACCCTGGCTGACACAAAAATGGACTCGCACCATTTGCAACGAATTTTATGGCCTAGAACCTTTACACGGTTACGGCATTGGTCAGGACGAAGACCAAGGACAGTTGGGTTCATGGTATGTAATGGCTGCCCTTGGTTTATTTGATGTCCAGGGCCACGCTTCCATGCACCCGACTATGCAGTTCGGAAGCCCCTTGTTCAACAAAGTAATAATTGACCTTAATCCAAACTATTATTCAGGAAAAGAACTAGTGATAGAAGCAAAGAACAACGCACCAAATAATTTATATATCCAGTCTGCAAATTTTAATGGTTCATCAATTAAAAATAGCTGGATGTATAGAAATGAAATTGTAAAAGGAGGAACATTATCTTTTACAATGGGGCCAGAGCCAAATAAGAAGTGGGGTATAGAACAAATACCTCCATCAATGTCAAATGAATAAAAATAAAATCATAAAAAACATTTAGGGCTATTTAAGAAGCATAAGCCAGTGTTCCACATAAAGCCATTGAGGCTGAAAGAATGGGCAGAGTTAAAAAAGTAAATGCAGTATATTTAATAAATACACAAAATGATATCAAATGGATTTTAGATTAGATCAACAAAGCGCTGTCCCGCTTCATGCTCAAATAGAAAAATACCTAAGAAGGTTGATTTCTTTGGAAGAATATAAAAACGGAAACAACCTTCTTCCAAAAGAGGTAACCTTGTCAAAAAAATTAGGAGTTTCCCGAAATACCGTAAGACAAGCTGTAAATGCACTTGTTAACGAAGGCCTTATAGAGCGTAAAAAAGGAGTAGGTTCAAAAGTAGTACACAAAAAAATAACAACCCGATTAGACAACTGGATTAGTTTTACCGAGGAAATGCGAAATCAAGGGATCGATGTTGTAAACTATATGGTGCAAAATACATTGGTAAATGCTCCAAATGAAATAAATGATGCATTAACTATTTCTCAATCAAAAGAAATATGGAAGCTAGAAAAAATTAGAGGATCTAAGGATGCCAAATATCTTTATTCAGTGTCCTATTTTCATCCAAGGGTAGGCATTACTGGAAATGAGAATTTTAATACGCCTTTGTATGAGCTATTGGAAAAAGAACATGATATAATCGTTTCCACTTCTAAAGAAAAAATAAGCGCTATTTCTGCTTCCAAAAAAATGAGTTTATTACTTGATGTTGAAAAGAAAACGCCCATTTTAAAAAGAGAAAGAATAGTATGTGATCTTGGGGATCGTCCTGTGGAATATAACATAGTTTATTATCGTACCGATTATTTCACATACGATATAGAAATAAAAAGAGAGTCTTAAAATGAATAAAATAGAGAATGAATAATCAAATTGCAATTGGAGTAGATATTGGCGGGAGTCATATAACAAGTGCCGCTGTAGATCTAAAAAATCTTGTTATCATTCCTGAAACTACTTTTTCTATGAAGGTCGACAATAAAGCTGAAAAAGATATCATTTTAAAAAAATGGAGTGAAGCTATTAATAAGACTATCCTTAGCGCACCTTTGAAACAGCATACAGACATAGGTTTTGCCATTCCAGGGCCTTTTAATTATAAGAATGGAATTGCTTTATTTGAAGGTGATAATGATAAATATGAAAGCCTGCATAATGTTTCTATTCCAGAAGAATTGTCAAAATATCTTATTTCCGAAAAAACGAATTTCAGATTCCTTAATGATGCCACTTCCTTTGCTGTTGGGGTATCTGCTCAAGGAAAAGCAAAAAATTGTGCTAAAATTATAGCCGTTACCTTAGGAACTGGTTTTGGTTCTGCCTTTATTAAAAATGGAATCCCACTAGTAAATCATCCACAAGTTCCTAAAGATGGTTGTTTATGGGATAAACCATTTAAAGAGGGTATTGGAGATGCTTATTTTTCTACCCGTTGGTGTATTAAACGTTATCATGAAATTTCCACAAAAAGCATACAAGGTGTAAAAGAAATTGCAGAAGAGAATACACCTCATTCTAAACTTCTTTTTGAAGAATTTGGTTCTAATATGGGACATTTTATGATCCCTTTTCTTCAAAAATATCAACCCGAGTTAATTGTTATGGGAGGTAACATATCTAAGGCTGGCAATCTTTTTATTCCAGCTTTAAAACAAGTTATTATGGGTGCTAAATTAACTGTTGATATTGAAATATCTACTTTAATGGAAGATGCAGCAATTATAGGTAGTGCCAAATTATTTAACTCTAATTTTTGGAATAATATACAAGATGACCTTTATAACTTTTAAATAAATTTAAAATGACTTCACAGAAAATAAATATAAATAAAATTTTTCCTGTATTTCTAACTTTTATTGTTACTGGATTTGTAGATATAGTTGGTGTATCTACTGGTTACGTTCAAAAGGATTTTGAACTCTCTGATACATTAGCTCAATTCATTCCATTTATGGTATTTATTTGGTTTTTTGTGTTTTCAATACCTGTTGGAGTACTTCAGGATAAAATTGGCAAAAAGCGTATGATGAACATTGGTTTACTTGTTACTTTAGTTGGTTTATTGATTCCATTTATATATTATTCGTTTGTTTCAGTTTTAATAGCATTTATAGGTATCGGTATAGGAAATACCATTATTCAAGTAGCTGCAAACCCTTTATTGCAAGAAGTTGTGTCTAAAAAGAAGCTTTCAAGTTTCCTTAGTTTATCTCAATTTGTAAAAGCCATAACATCTTTATTGGGACCTATTGTTGCCACTTTTGCTGCTTTAAAATACGGAGATTGGAAATGGGTTCTTATTGTCTATGCTGTTGTTACCCTACTCTCTATACTATGGCTTTCAAGTATAAAAATAGAAGAAAAAATAAAATCTGAAATTCCAGCATCATTTTCGTCATGCATGAAATTGTTAACCAACAAATTTGTATTAGCTATGGTTATTGCTATATTTTTTATTGTTGGAGCTGATGTTGGTATGAACTCTAACATACAAAGCTTTTTAATGAAACTCCACGGGTTTTCACTGGAAAAGGCATCGTATGGAATAAGTATTTACTTTACTGCGCTTATGGTCAGTCGGTTTGTTGGAGCTATTTTACTGCAATTTTTAAAACCTATATTTTTTCTAGTTTCTACAACTATTTTAGCACTTGCAGGAATATTATTAATCATTTTTTCAACTACTGGAATTATGGCTCAAGTTGCTATTTTTATTGTTGGACTAGGGGCAGGAAATCTATTTCCATTAATATTTTCAATTGCTATAAATGGGATGCCGTCACGATCAAATGAAATATCTGGTTTACTTGTTATGGCTATAGTTGGTGGTGCACTGGTTCCGCCTTTAATGGGAGTTTTAAGTACTAGCACAGGTATAATAGGAAGTTTAATTATCCTCGCTCTTTGCTTTATATTTCTGTTGTTTATTCCTTTTGTTAAGTCAAAGTAATAAATAGAAGTACAAAAAAGAGAATTCTATCTACCCTGTTTCGTGTAAAGTGATATCAGTATTCGCTTTTGTGTTTATTAGATTATTTAGTTAGGGTAAGGATAGTGAGGGTCGAGAAAAATCATTTTGGCATAGATAATTCAGGGAATTTTTTATTTCAGTGTCCTTTGATTGACCAAGACCTAAAAAACCAATTAATATTAGAATACAAATAATATTGATTTTTAGTTTTACTTTCAAAACTGAGACCAATTATATTGTTTGTTCATCATGGGAAAGGTTTCTTGGGTTGTGAAATCACAAATTATATATTGTTTTGAGGACTTATGTTCGTGCGAACAAATCTTAATATGTAGTACTCATCCTCATTTGGAACACCTTTAAAAAAAATAACCTCCTCAAAATGAGAAGGTTATAATTCTAACTGTGCGGTCTGGACGGGAATCGAACCCAAATATAATTACCTAATAATCAAACCTTTACAAACATACTAAAAACTCACTGAGTTCTAAATATGTTGATTTTTGAACTCTCTGAGTGTTTTAGAAACCTTGTGAGATAACGATTTAACCGAGTTGAGTTCTAATAATCGGTTCAAATATAACATTCTGATATATGATATTAAAACTTTTATCAACCTATTTTCCTCTGTGAGAAGGAAATATTTTCTTTAAGGGAGTGTATTTTTTATCACTTTTTATCGTTTTCTACAAAACCTATCTATTTATACTACAGAAGGTAAGGAGAATCCACACTTACCCATTACTACGAGAGTAGTTGAAGAAGGTAAATCAATCAATTTAAGTTCCTCTTGATTATTATTTTTATTCTTCAAAGTCAATTACACACATTCCGTATAAAAATTAAATATAACAATTTATTTTAGAAAATGATTTTGAGTTAATCTCTTCAAAAGAATTCAAGAATTCTTCTGAATAGATTTCTCAATTGTTTTAAACCACAGGCATTCCTCTTAAGTAAGTTCAGGTGTTTCTAATCCTCTTAAATATTGTCTGGAATATTTGATCTTAAATATTTAAAGGCATTACTAATATGTGATTCAACTGTTTTAACGGAAATATTTAATACCTCAGAGATCTCGATGTTAGTTAATCCACTTTTTTTACTTAAAACGAAAACCTCTCTACATTTTTTTGGAAGCTTATTAATGTAATTATTCACAATTACTGCAATTTTTTCAAAATCAGATTCAGAAGTATTATCAATATGCATATCTAAAAACCTTATGTACTCTTCATGAACCTTAAGAAGAGATTTGTTTTTATGGTAATTGTTTATGAACTCATTATAAGTACATCTATAAAGAAATCCCTGAATAGAAAAATTTGGGTCCAGCTTTTTTCTATATTCAAATGTTTTTATAAATACATCTTGAACAATGTCTTTTGACAAGGAATGATCGCCTGATAAACTTACGGCATAACTAAATAGTT
>Ga0115572_10000834_pt1 | contig 25480 bp, 41 predicted proteins | sample COGITO_mtgs_1206_FD_88681 | JGI IMG/M metagenome (GOLD analysis project Ga0115572, IMG submission 88681) | Pelagic marine microbial communities from North Sea - COGITO_mtgs_120607 | ecosystem: Environmental > Aquatic > Marine > Epipelagic | place: Germany:Helgoland, sampling site Kabeltonne... | reverse complement strand
GCACAAGGACGGGTCAGCAGTACTATCGCTGGCAGAATTCCTAGAAGGTGTAAGCACTATTATTGTCGACGAAGTACACCTAGCGAAAGCAGAAGTTCTTAAAAACTTGCTTACACGCAACCTACGTAACGCACCTATACGCTGGGGACTAACTGGTACAGTGCCTAAAGAAAAGTTTGAGTTCGAAAGTATTCATGCTAGTTTAGGTCCAGTCATTGGAAGCATTAGTGCAAAAGAATTACAAGACAAGGGTGTATTATCAGAGTGTCATGTTAACGTAGTACAGTTAATTGATACACAAGTACACAGTGGTTATCAAGAAGAATTAAAATATCTTGTTACTAACAAAGACAGGATAGAATACATAGGCAAACTATTAAACACAGTAAAACAATCAGGCAATACATTAATACTAGTAGACAGAATCTCCGCTGGAGAACTGTTAGCAGAACTAATACCAGATAGCACTTTCATTAGTGGAAGTGTTAAAGTAAAAGACCGCAAGGAGACATATGATACAATTAAAGAAGGTACTAATGAGGTTATTATCGCAACATACGGAGTTGCGGCAGTGGGCCTTAATATACCTAGGATTTTTAATCTTGTACTCATTGAACCTGGAAAATCTTTTGTTCGGGTAATTCAAAGTATTGGTAGAGGCGTTCGTAAGGCAAAAGACAAAGACTTCGTGCAAATATGGGATCTTACATCAACATGTAAGTATGCGAAGCGGCACCTTACCCAGCGTAAAAAGTTTTATAAGGAAGCCCAATACCCATTCACAATAGAAAAAGTGGATTGGAATTAATTAAATTATGAGAATATTAACATTAGAAAATCAGACATATCATTTAGATAAAGTACCTGATGAAATAGAGGAAGACATTAGATTCAGTGTGTTGGATAATAGTAATCCAAAAGAACCTGATTTCTTTTTTGTTCCGTTAATTTTCCTAGAATCATTTAGTGCGCCTGCAATGGTACTTGACATTGGTGGTCAAGAAATCACTATGCCATTAGATTGGTGTATAGCAGTTGGCGACAGTGAATCAGGAAATGACTTAGAAGTATTACCTTTAACAAGTTTAAATGACAGAGGATTTGAAGCGTTTCTTTTTAATCCTCTAACAAGTTATACAACTAGTTTTACAGAAGTAAAAATTGTAAACTTTTATAATGACGTTAAATGGTATTTTCCAAAAATGAAAAACGGACAATTACTTAGTGTGCCAATTAAAGATGGCTTTGATTCTAAGTGTGCGTTTTTTGTAAAAGACATTAGTCGACAAAGTGAACTAATCGACTATGCCGCATTGCTTTAAGGAGGTAATTATGAAAGCAGGTAAGATATGGGGTCAAACAGAATTGATCCATGCAAACGGTGTACTAGAGTTTCATCGCATTGAATACAAAGCAGGATTCAAATGTAGTGAACATGAACATCAATATAAATGGAACGGATTCTTTGTTGAGTCGGGCAAGATGCTTGTTCGAGTTTGGCAAGATGATCAAGGACTAGTTGACGAAACTATTCTTGAAGCAGGTGACTTTACACAAGTTAAGCCTGGTAAGATCCATCAGTTTGAAGGCCTAGAAGACGGTGTAGCATTTGAACTATACTGGGCTGAGTTTAATCATAATGATATTGTTCGTAGAACAAGTGGATCGTTAGTGAAGTAAATGATTGACATTAAGCAAAATATGCTATGGCCTACTATGCTTTTTGAAATGACAATGCCTGATTATGATTCTATTAAAGAAGAACTAGTAGAATACATTAGAACATGCAAAGTTGAAGAAACAGATAATAGTGGCATAGGACCCTTTGACCAACGTCATAAAAAGTTTTTAGATGAAAGTTATCCAACGTTGTTTAATAATAACGATAACGAATCATTTAATAGTGTAAAAGACTTTTGTATGAATATGACACTTGAAGTTGCTAAGAACATAAACAGTCCGCACATTGAAACTAGTGATTGGCTTATACGTCCTACTGACGCTTGGTATCACATAACCAAAGACAGAGGATATCATGACAGTCATACACATGCACTTAGTCCGTGGTGTGGAATCTTTTATGTAGATAAAGGAGATTCTAATAACGAAACACTAAGTGGTGTTAATCGTTTTTATAATAATAACGAATTTCCAATACTAGGTTTAGGAAATGAATATCTTGGAGACTACTTTGATGCTGAAATTGAAGACGGCAAATTAATTGTATTCCCAGGAAACTTAGCACATTCAGCATTGCCATACTACGGAGATAAAGAAAGAATCGTAATAAGTTTTAATACTGAAATCATAGATAAAAAATTGTTAGATGAAAGAAAGTAAATTACAAAAATGGATTACTGATTGGGTCGAGCAGTTAGACAAAAATAAAAAATGTCCATATGCAAAACCTACTGTCGATAAAGATAGAATGAAAGCAGTGATGTTAAATAGCATTGATGCTTACCATTTCTGGTCGAGCGTTTCTAAAGAAGCAGAAGAATTTAACGACACATATGATGTAGTGATCATAGCAATGGAAACTGATGAAACTATAATAACTCCACAACAAATGCAAGGTGGTGTTGATAGTTTTAATGCAGGCTATAATAATAGGAATATAGATTTGTGGTGTTTAAATTTATATAACGAAATATACACAATGGTACTACTACAGCGTGTATCTAAACTAGACGATGCAAGTAAGGTATTTGAAAAGAAAGATTATTATAAAGATCAACATCCTTACATGTATAATAAACACATAATAACAAGAAGAAATATGAGAAATCGGTTGACAAAAACCTAAATAACTTATATAATATAACAACATAGACATCCACGTCTATAACTCGGAGAATAAAAAATGGATATTAAATACGAAGATGCTAACGTTTCAGAACTAATTAAAGAACGAATTAGCGACGACAATGCTCGATTTTGGGCAGGAGATAACATTAGTCAATACCTTGAAGAAGGTGATAAACAAAAACTTATAGACGAACTTACACCTAAGTTTGAAAGTGTACTAGATAGTTTGGTAATTGATCGAACAAACGATCCTAACAGTATGGACACTGGTAGACGTCTTGCAAAGATGTATATTAACGAACTAATGGCAGGACGTTATGATCCTATGCCTAACGCAACTGCATTTCCTAATCACGTAGAAGATGGTTATAAAGGATTGCTAGTAGTACGTTCAGAACTTAAAAGTGTTTGTTCACATCATCACCAACCAGTTAGTGGCGTTGCATACATTGGTATTATTGCGGCAGACAACCTAATTGGACTTTCAAAGTACACAAGAATTGCACAGTGGTGTGCAAGGCGCGGGACATTACAAGAAGAACTAAACAACGTAATTGCTCGTGAGATCATGGCGGCAACTGGCAGTGAAAACGTAGGTGTCTATATTCAAGCAACACACGGCTGTTGCGAGAATAGAGGTATTGGTGCTCACTCTAGTCTAACACAGACCACAGTGTTAGAAGGTGCGTTTAAGAATGATGCAGGTACAAAGAAGGAATTCTTTGACAACATCAAACTACAACAGCAATTTGCTCCAAGATAATTTTAACAAAAGGAGAACATATGTTCAATAAACTATTAGAAGGTGTCGATAGGACACTCGTAAGAAACCTAGTTATTTTACACACGCTTGTAATTGCTGTGTCAAATTATCTAGTTACAATCAGGTTTGATTTATTTCCAGGCGCAGAGTTGCCTTTGTTTGGATCATTCCCACTAGCGGCGGCGGCGTTTACATTTCCGATCGTTGTTGTAGCAACTGACTTGACAGTACGTCTTGTTGGTAAGCAAGCAGGTAGAGCCGTTGTAGCAATGGCAATTATTCCTGCTATTATTGCATCAGTACTAGTACTATTAGCACTAGGTGATGAACATGCTTACAGAGTAGGACTAGCCTCTGGTACAGCATACGCAATCGGTACAATGCTTGACGTATATGTATTCCAACATATTCGTGAACGTATGAGTGCATGGTGGATTGCTCCAGCAGTATCAACTATTGCGGCAAACATCATTGACACATATGCATTCTTCTACACAGCATTTTATCCTGCACCATGGGTAGGACCAGTAGCATTTAATAATACATTAACAAAAATTGTTATTGGTTTAATTGTATTCCTACCAGCATACGGCTTGTTACTTTCATACTTGAAAAGCAAGTTTGGTGTAGACGCTTTAGTTCTTAAAGACGAAGTAGTTGAAAAGCCTAAGGCTAAAAAGAAAGCCCCGGCTAAGAAGAAAGCAACAAAGAAGTAATGCTTTTTACAGATTCGTATGTAAAACAACTACAAGGTGTTCATAACTACGAACACAGGCCTTCGGGCTTTGGTGCCAATACAAAAAAGTTAGGACAATTTAATTCTTACTTTGAACAGTGGCAACCAAAAAGTTTGTTAGATTACGGATGTGGAAAAGGATGGATTTTAAAATCTTTAGCAGAATTGTATCCAACTTGCAATATAGTTGGATACGATCCTGCTGTTTTAGAATATGCTACAGTACCAACTGAAAAGTTTGATTGTGTCTTTTGCATTGATGTATTAGAACACATAGAACCATCATGTATTAAAGATGTACTAGAACATATTAGCCAATTATCAGAAAAGTACATATGGCTAAGGATAGATACATTGCCTGCTCGAAAAAGATTACCTGACGGCAGGAACGCACACTTAATTATAGAACAACCGCCGTATTGGATTGAAAAAATAAAAAAACATATCGACGGTGAAGTTGTTTATAAGATGTTTGGAAAAAAGGCAAAACTAGATGTCGCAATCGAAAAATAAAATGATACCAGGTGAGGCTTTAATATACACTCGAACAGATGGAGTTGTATATGCACAATATAGAGATCCTCCACATAACAGTATACCAAGATGGATTATAGGCGGCGATCCAGGGGCACTATCAAAAGCACAGGGCGACTTATTAAATTATAAAGAATGGCAAGACTTATGTAGTCTATCAAAGTCTAATCTAACACTTGAAAAATTAATGAACAATTTAGTTAATACTTACTATATGATAAAGGAGGAACATCAATGAAATATGTTATCGATATAGATGGAACTATTTGTAAGGAAGTTATTATTCCTGACAGCGGCGGTAAAAAAGATTATGCTAATCATATTCCTATACCAGAACGCATTGAAAAGGTTAACAAATTGTATGACGCAGGGCATACAATCAAATACATGACTGCACGTGGATGTGTAAGTGGTGTTGATTATTTTAATTTAACAAACAATCAATTAATAAAATGGGGAGCGAAGTTTCACGAACTTAGTGTTGGTGAGAAAGAAAACTACGATATCTGGATTGACGATAAAGCATTTTGGAGTGAAAACTTCTTCCGTGAAACAGGAGAAACTTATGAGTAAATTTATTGCGGCAATGGATCACAGTGGAGGTTCAACAGGCGGAGTGCTTGAGCGTTACGGTTGCGAATACACAGAAGAAAACAAAATGGATCTTGTACACGAAATGCGTTTGCGTATGATCAATAGTCCAGACTTTACAAGTAATAATATTTGGGCGGCAATCTTATATAAAGACAGTGTTGAAAGAGGCGCAGTTGATGTGTTAGGATCAAAAGGTATCGAGGCAATACTTAAGGTAGATAGCGGATGTCATATGAATGGATTATTAAAAGATTTTCCAGTAGACGACATGATCGATTATGCCCTTGCAAAAGGTTGTACTGGAACTAAGATGCGTAGCATTGTTAAGAACACACAGATATTAAATGCAATATTAGATCAACAATTTGAATTAGCAACAGTTATATATGCGGCTGGACTTATGCCAATTGTAGAACCAGAAGTTCCTATTGATCATGAGATGAAAATTATGTTAGAAGAAATGCTTGCTAGAGGAATACAAGATAGACTAGATAAGTTTGATGGTAAATGTATTCTAAAACTTACATTACCTGAGACACCTAACTTATATCTTAAATTAAGTCAACATGAAAAAGTACATAAAGTTGTTGGCCTAAGTGGTGGGTACAGTACTGTTGAAGCATGTAATAAACTTGCTTTACAAGAAAATGTAACTGCTAGTTTTAGTCGTGCATTAAGTGAAGGATTATTTGCATCACAAAGCGATGAAGACTTCAACAATCGAATTAGTGAAAATATTAAAGCAATTACAAAGGCAAGTAAATAATGAGAATTATAGCAGGACCGTGTCAGCACGAAAGTTTAGAACAGTCGTTAGAGATTGCACAACATTGTGCAGATGTATGTCGTAAGTATGGTATAGAGTATATATTCAAAGCAAGTTTTGATAAAGCCAATCGTAGTAGTATGCAAGGCAAGCGCGGTGTTGGTATAGAGCAAACATTAACAGACTTTGCTACTATTAAACAAAAAGTAAAATACATGAACGTAGGAATTAAAACACTTACTGATGTACATAATATTAATGAAACACTTAAGATTGGTGCATACTATGATGACGCTGTTGATGTAATACAGATACCTGCGTTCTTATGTAGGCAGACAGATTTAATTAAAGCGGCATGTAAAACAAACAAAATAGTAAATATTAAAAAAGGACAGTTCTTAGCACCCTGGGACGTTGCAGGTATATTAAGTAAAACAGAAGGTGCAAAAGAAGTATGGATAACAGAGAGAGGTACAAGTTTTGGTTATAATACTTTGGTTAATGATTTTACTGGTCTTCAGTATATGCTCAATAATTATAACGTTCCTGTGGTATTTGATGCTACCCACAGCGTACAGAAGCCAGGCGGAAACGGCACTTCAAGTGGAGGGGATCGCGATTATGTTCCTGGTCTTACTCGTGCCGCTAGTGCTATGGGCATCAGCAACTTCTTTTTAGAAGTACACGCTGACCCGGATAATGCACCCAGCGATGGTCCAAATATGCTTAGACTAGATGACTTTAAACAAGTAGTAAAAGATATTATAGCATATAATTATAAAGGACCTAGTAAATGAAAACAGCAATACTAATTCCAGCACGTTACGGTAGCACACGCTTTGAAGGAAAGCCACTATGTATGTTAGATGGTGTTCCTATGATAAAACGTGTGTATGACGCTTGTAGTGCGTCTAAGATACCAACATACGTGCTTACTGATGATCAACGTATTGCACAAGTATTTAAAAACACAAGTGTTGTTATAGACGACTACCCATATGAAAACGGCACTGAAAGATGTGCAGGTGCTATTAATTTAGACTATATGAAAAAGTACGATCAGTTTATTAATGTACAAGGTGACATGCCTGATGTTACACTGCAAATGATTGAACGTTGTGTTGAATGGCTAAAGTACTATCCAATTAGTACAGTATGGACAGACATGCCTAAAGAAATGCAAAACAATCCCGACTCGGTTAAGATGGTTAGAGCAGGTGATCAGTGCTTATGGTTTGGCAGAGGAATGACCGGATATGGCGAATGGCATTTAGGAATATATGGCTATCGTAGAGATGCCTTAGAACTATATAGTGATTTAGAAGTTACACAAGAAGAAGAAATTGAAAAACTAGAGCAGTTACGCTGGCTAAAAAATGGTTGGCAAATAGGCTGTAGTAGTGTACAATTTAAGGGTACAGAAATTAATTCACCAGAGGATGTAGATATATGGCACAAGCAAGACTCCCAATAAAAGATATACTAGGCGCTATTGATATGGGTGCAAAAAGTGTATGGGATGAGTTTACTGATGAAGAACGTAAACAGGTATCATTTTGGCTTCTTAATCGCTATGTAAGCGGCGTACAAGGGTCGACAGATGTACAAGCATTAGCAGTGTTCAAAACTAACGAATACTATAATAAGAACTATATGAATGTATCTAAGCACCCTAAACTTATGTGGCAATTACTTTGTTTGTCAGGTAATACACAAAAGATAGAATATCATCCATGGATTGGATTTAAGAAAAAAGGTACTAATAATACAGCAGGTGCAATTAAATTATTTCAACAACTATACCCAAACATGAAGCAACGTGAAGTTGAAATGCTTGCAGGTATGCATACTAAGAAAGAATTAAAACAAATAGCAGAAGATCATAACATTGAAGGTATAAAATTTTGAGTACACTTTACGCTGTAGGTTGTTCGCATACACGTTACTGTTGGCCTACCTATGCAGACATACTAGGTCAAGAATATGATAAGTTTGAAAACTGGGGACAGTCTGGCTTTGGTAATCTTGCTATTATGCACAGAGCATTAGAGATTGCAGAGCAAGCAGGTCCTGATGATAAAATTATTGTGCAATGGACTTACCCAACAAGATTTGACTTTCATCGCAAAGGTGATGGTTGGTATCAAGGTGGAAACCTACAACACAACTTTGATCAAGTACAACAAACTATTAATAGATACTGTTATGATCCAGATAGTTATCAATGGCATACTGAAACATATATAAAACTTACTAAACAGTATCTTGATATGAACTGTGGTGACTTTCATATGTTGGGCGTAGACTTTGATGTAACTGAAGTAGTTGAGTTTCCTGATAGTAAAGAAGCACTACCTCCATTATGGATTATGCATGATTTTGATATACCTCATAGAAAATTTTTAAATGTAAGACCAAGCAGGAATGCTATTCCGCGCAAAGAACAAGATGACCATTGGACCCCTCGACATCATTTAAAATATTTAGAATATGCGGGGTTTACAATTACAGATAAGATGTTACAATATGTTAATAAGGCGGAAAGTATATTAGATGGAATTACAGACTGGAAATGGATTAACCACACAATGGTTAAAGAAGGTTACACTGAAGGCGGCGACTATGGCAGATTCTAAACCACATGTTTGCTTGTATTGTGGTAAAGGATATACACGAGAAAAGACACTTGCAGTACACATGTGTGAAAAGAAGCGTAGACATTTTCAAAAAGATGAAAGACGTGTACAACTAGGGTTATATGCATTCCAAAGATTTTATGAAAAGTCGATGGCAAGTAAGAATCAAAAAACATATCAAGACTTTTGTGATAGTCAATATTATAATGCATTTGTAAAATTTGGTAGTTTTTTAAGTAATGTGAAACCGTTATACCCAGAAAAATATATTGACTATGTTGTTACTAGTGGTGTTAAATTAGATCATTGGTGCAGAGAAGAAATGTATGAAAAATATGCTATTGAACTTATTCGTAAAGAAGGAGTTGAAACTGCACTAGAACGTAGTGTTATGACTATGATGGAATGGGCAGATGAAAATGACAACGCAACTTGGAATCATTACTTTTATTATGTTTCATTAAATAGAGCAGTATGGCATTTGAAAGATGGAAAGATTAGTCCTTGGCTTGTACTTAATTGTAAGTCGGGAAAAGAAATGTTAGGCAAGTTTACTAACGAACAATTAGAAATGGTTTATCATGTGATGGACCCGCAACACTGGGCGATGCGTTTTAAACGTAACCCGAAAGACGTCGAACTTGTTAAAGACGTTGTAAAGGAAAGTAATTTATGAATCTAATATATTATCCAAACTCTTTTTTAAACAAACAGGTCAAAGCATTTGACATTGAAACTCCTCCTGTTGACCCTAAAGAACTTAAGGCTAATATGGTAGAGGTTATGTTAAATAATAACGGTATAGGATTGTCAGCAAACCAAGTTGAGTTTGATGGACAAGTTTTTGTTATGGGCGATAAAGAAGACAACGCAACAATTTGTATCAATCCACAAATACTACAACACACAGAAGAAACAGTACAAGACATGGAAGGCTGTTTAAGTTTTCCAGGAATATATGTAAATGTAACTAGACCTAAAGAGATACTTGCTGAATGGTATGATGAAAACTTAGAAAAACAAACTGTAAAGATTAGTGGATACAGTGCTAAATGTTTTTTACATGAATGGGATCATTTACAGGGAGTAACATTCAAAGATAGGGTAAGTAAACTTAAATGGGATATGGCAAACAAAAAAGCAAGGAAATTAAGTAAGTATGTTTAAATGGCACGAACCTACTGCACAAATGCAAGGCAAGTTTATTAAATGGACTGCTGATAATATAAAAACTTTCCAATCACTATTGACAGAAGTAGGGCAAGTGTGTATACTAATAGAAACAAAGTTAGATCCTAAAGAACCATATAGTTATGAAAAACGTAGTGCGAGAATTATAGGGTCCTTAGGAAAATTGAATTATGTAGAAGGACAACGATACATTATTATGCAATTACCAAATATAACGAAAGTGATTAATGATTAGAGATAATAAAGATAAGAAGGATTATACAACTCCGTCACCGGCAGAACTACAACGCCAACTTGATGAGCGCATGGCTAAGTTTTTAGCAAAGGGCGGCAAGATTGAAAAAGTAGATCCTATGAAGCCTACTAAAGAACAATTAAAAAGTTGGACTGTATAAATGCCTGATATTGATATAGATTTTGCAAACAGAGATGTAATACTTTCACAACTAAAACATCGTGTGGCAAAACTAGATACAGGTAAAAAACATAACACAGGAGTGTATGCAACTGAGATTCCACATAACCCTGTAGATAATATATCTACAATCGAACACAAGACTGCAGAAGAAAGAGGATACTTTAAATTAGATTTTCTAAATGTGTCTATTTACAAAGATGTAAAAGACGAGACACATTTAATGAGCCTAATGGGAAAGGAGCCACTATGGGAACTATTGGAGCACAAGGACTTCGTCGATCAAGTCTTTCACGTAAGCGGTCACGACAATCTATTAAAACAATTGAAGCCTACCTCGGTACAACAATTGGCCGCGACACTAGCAATTATACGCCCAGCCAAAAGACATCTAGCGAACGAAAGTTGGGAAACGATAATGAACGAAGTGTGGACAAAGCCAACAAACGGTGAATACTATTTTAAAAAAGCACACGCTGTATCGTATGCTATGGCGTGTGTAGTACACATGAATTTATTGTGTGAAAAAATTAACTCTTAATTTTTTTTATTAATTGAACGTTTTTACGTTTAACTCTTTTAATTGACATATTATTTAAATTTACAGTAGGGCCTACACTAACTTTAACGTCTTTACTATTCATAGTCATAATAGAATACTTAAATGGATCTAATTCTTTACGCAAGAATATATTAATCGGAATCATTCTATTTGATTCCCACCACCATACTTCACCTAAATTTAAGAACTCTTGGCGTTCATAGTCGCTACGTAAGTCAGTATATACATACATTGATGTTACATATTGATCTTGATTAATAATTATTCCAACATACTCTGCGCCGCCGTATTGCACGACACTAATAAATGGAAAGTTTGTTTCGATGTCTTTTGTTAGCATGTTTTCCTATAAATACAATATGCAATTAATACCTAGATATTTAGTCAATAACAGAACCACAGTCGTAATAAACGACAGCGGATTCACAACGGAGTATAGACCAGTGTACACAAGAAATTTAAAAGTTTATAGAGGCATTGATAATAATTTAGAATTCAAAATTTTAAATGCAGATCAAAAGCCTATTTCATTAACAAGTAAGACAGTAAAGTTAGTAGCGTTTGACCAAGCAAACAATCAAATACTTTCTGAAACAGGTTCAAACCATGGAACAATAAAAGGACTGACAACTATTACAGTAAGCGAAAACGATTTGCTTAGTGTTAAAGATCAATTCTTAAAGTATGCAGTACATGTTGAAGATACTAACCAAAACAAAACATTAACGTATTCAAATGTACACTTTGAAAACAATGGTGTTATGCATGTATCTAGTGAAGCATATCCTGGTGCAAAAGATAGCAAGAGTATTACTACGTTTACAGAAGATGATGGCGAGGCTGGTGTAGACGATAGTGTATGGAATAGTGAAAGTATAAGTGCTGAGCCAGGTATTAATGGCAATGAAGCAGTACATACAGCCGCAATATATTCAGATAGTTATGTTGGGGACGTTACTGTACAAGTTACACTAGACAATCAAATAGGTGCAAGTACACCGTGGGCAGATGTTGCAACTGTAAGTTTAAACAATGAAACAGCACCTAAGCCAGTAAACTTTAATGGTGTGTTTAACTATGTTAGATTCCAAGCATCAGCAGATCCTGCAGACAAGATAACCAATATATTAGTCAGAAATTAGTTGACAAAACCTTAGTTCTACGCTATAATAATAGTATGAGTGTAGTAGCCGAGACAGTTCTGACATATCTGCCGCCTAAGCGGAAAACAACGCCTAGTGGCTGGACTTCATTCAACGCTCCGTGTTGTCATCATAATGGTCATACAGCAGACAAAAGAAATCGCGGCGGACTTATATCTAACCCAGATGGTGGTGTAAGTTACCATTGTTTTAATTGTGGCTTTAAGGCTAGTTGGCAACCCGGACGCAACTTCTCACATAAACTGCGTAAACTTCTACAATGGCTAGGAGCACCTGACGATATAATCAACAAGGTAGCATTTGAAGTTATGAGAGAGAACGAAGGTGTTGATGTGCAAGAGCATATTGCTAAACTACCTACATTCAATACAGTACCATTACCAGACGATGCTGTAAAGATTGCTGACTTAAAAGAATTTGATCAGTATAGTCTTTCTATACTTGAATACATGTCTAGTCGTAATCTTAATTTAGATGACACTGACTATTATTGGTCTCCTAGTTTAGGATATCGTGATAGACTTATTATTCCTTTCTACTATGAAAAACGTATTGTAGGATGGACTGGTAGAAGTGTTAATGATGAAAAGAAACCTAAGTACTTAACAGAAGTACAGCCTGGATTTGTTTATGGACTAGACGAACAAGGTCCTAACAAAATCTTTTGTATAGTTGTGGAAGGTCAACTTGATGCTATACATATTGATGGTTGTGCATTAGGTGGAAGTGAAATTGCAGACCAACAAGCCATGCTATTAAATAGATTACAAAAACAAATCATAGTTGTACCTGACAGAGATAAAGCAGGTAGTAAACTAGTAGAAGAATCTATTGATAAAGGTTGGTGTGTTAGTATGCCTGAGTGGAGCCAGGATATTAATGATGTTGGCGAGGCTGTTAGTAAATACGGTAGACTATACACATTATACAGCATTGTAAATGCGGCTAATGAAAGTCCACTTAAAATTAGATTGAGAGCGAAAAAATGGTTTACATAAAAAAATTATGGGAGTGGCTTTGTACCCCATACACAAGATACAAAGAGAACAAAGCCTTTAAAAAACGAATGGCAGAACTTAAGAAGAGGGATCCATTTATATACAAGTAAGGAGTGCTGAATATTGATGACTGAGTTTACAAAAGGAATTGGTAGTATATTTAAAAATAATAGCCTTGCATTGGCATTAGTTTATACTCTAGGTCATATTATAATTGCTATGACTGTTGTTAGTACAATGACAGGAGCAAGTCTATGGGAAGCAGGTGCTGTTGCATTAGTAGAGCCTGCAATTAACGGTGTTTGGTTTTATGCACTACATTCATTATGGAAAAGATTTAATACATGAACATAACATGGGGAATAGTCGGAAATAGTCACGATGCAAGTTTAGCGGTATTTAATACTCGCATAGCAGGACTTACTGATCACTACACTACAGAATTACTTTGGGCAGGACTATCAAAAGACTTTTCTAATATCCCTCATGATCCTGATTTAAATTGGGAAATGCTACAACACATCACAGTTACTAAAGGACTGCCTAGACCAAACAAAGTTGTTTGGTATGAACGTCCGTTGTTAAAAACATTTAGACAATGGCGTGCCGGACAGGGTTGGTTGTATAAAGAAAATAACATACGCAAATATCTTAGTCGATGGAATATATCTTGTCCTATTGAATATACCCAGCATCATGAATCACATGCCGCATACGCATACTACACTCAACCCCATGACGATTGCGCTGTTGTTTGTTTGGATTCAATAGGAGAATTTGAGACCCTAACAGTATGGCACGGTAAGAACAACAAACTTAAACAAGTATACAGTCAAGGGTATCCACACAGCCTAGGACTTTTCTATAGTGCTATGACACAGCGTATGGGACTAGAGCCACAGCGTGATGAATATCTTGTTAGCCAGTGGGCAAAGAAAGGCGACCCTGCAAGATTAATACGTGATATGCGTAACGACCTTATACATATCGATCATGACAAGACCAACCCACAAGAAATTTTGATGAAGGAAAACATGCATCGTGGATGTATGTGGTGGAAGCCTAGTCTAACGTCACAGCAAGACATGTATGATATAGCGGCCGCTACACAGTTCTTATTTGAATATGCAGTAAATATACTAAGCATATATGCAAAACTAACTACAGGGTCTAAGCATATTGCATTAGCAGGAGGCGGGGCTCTGAATAAAGATGCAGTAGATAAGATAAGGCCTCACTGGAACACAGTGTACGTACCAACTAATCCAGGTGACCCTGGTAGTTGTATAGGTGCTGTATTGGCAAAAAGTAAACAAAAGATAGTACTTGACAAACAATGGTATCAGAAAGTATAATAGTAATATGACAAGACAGAATACAGATTACGGATATGATATACAGAAAGTATATCTTGAGATGATGATGACAGATGCTGAAACATTTGTTAGGTGTCAAGCCGTATTTGATCCAGATACTTTTGATAGACGCTTACAACCACAAGCAAAGTTTTTAAATGATTATGTTATAGAACATAATGCAATGCCTACATTTGATATAGTAAATGCGGCGACTGAAGGCAACTTAAAACCTCCTGGTGAATTAATGGAGAATCATTATGATTGGTTACTGCAAGACTTTGAAACTTTTAGCAAACACAAAGCATTAGAGAAAGCAATTTTAACAAGTGCCGACTTGCTTGAAAAAGGTGAGTATGGTGCGTGTGAAGATCTAGTAAAGAAGGCTGTGCAGATTGGTTTACAAAAAGATTTAGGCACAGACTATTGGAAAGATCCAAGAGCAAGACTAGAAGGCATCAAAGACAAGAATGGACAGATTAGCACAGGCTGGCCTGCACTAGATAAGAAACTATTTGGCGGATTCAACAGAGGCGAACTAAACATCTTTGCAGGTGGATCAGGGTCTGGTAAGAGTTTGTTCTTAGCAAACATGGGTGTGAACTGGGCATTGCAAGGACTTAACGTAGTGTACTTGACATTTGAACTTTCAGAAGCACTTGTTAGTATGCGTGTTGATAGTATGACTACAGACATTCCAAGCAGAGATATTTTCAAGAGCATTGATGATGTTGAAATGAAAGTTAAGATGATTGGTAAGAAGAGTGGTGCATTCCAAGTTAAGTATATGCCTACAGGTAAGAATGCAAACGACATTAGAAGTTATTTGAAAGAGTATGAGATTAAAACAGGCAAGAAAGTAGATGTATTACTTGTAGACTATTTGGATTTAATGCATCCTATTGCAACTAAGATTAGTGCAGAGAACTTGTTTGTGAAAGACAAGTATGTATCAGAAGAACTGCGTAACTTGGCTATGGAACTACAATGTATATTTGTTACAGCATCGCAGTTGAACAGATCAAGTGTTGAAGAGATTGAGTTTGATCACTCACATATCTCGGGCGGTATTAGTAAGATTAATACAGCAGATAACTTGATTGGTATCTTTACAAGCAGGGCAATGCGTGAGCGTGGACGTTATCAAATTCAGTTGATGAAGACACGTTCAAGTTCAGGTGTAGGACAAAAGATTGATTTAGAGTTTGACGTGGACAGTTTGCGTATTAGAGACTTAGACGAAGATGATGATCAACAAAGTTATACTTCACAAAAGAGTGCTACAGTATTTGATCAAATCAAAAGAGGTACAGGAACTAGTGAACAACCAAATACAGGATCTTCTGCTCCTAAGATAAAAGCAGAAGCCGACTCAACTAAACTAAAACAATTCTTAAATAACTTAGGTGACGAGTAAACGTGTTAGAAAAATTAGAAACACTAGAACAGGTGTATGCTATAGTTAAAGACGATCCAGTTCGTCCTCATATTCCTGCAGACCAAAGACTACAACAAGGTAAAGACGTCTTTGTCCTTAGAGACGACGAAGAAAATATTACAGCAGTAATTTGTATTGCATATACAAACGCTGTTCCAAAAGACGAAAAAGATTTAGAATATTATGCACAAGCCGCTAGTCAAGATGGCCAACATGGTTCTATTGCAGTAGCATATACTGTATGGAGTTATTCAAAAGGTGCTGGTCGAGAAATGGTATTAAAAGCAAGAGACTTTATTAAACAACATCGCCCAGTAACACGACTAGTAACCCTTTCGCCATTAACCACAATGGCTGAACGTTTTCACATACGTAACGGTGCAACACTAATAGCAGTACACCCTTATGCACAAAATTTTGAGTATAAAATATGATCGATTTAAAAATAACAGAAGTAGAACACTACACAGATAGATTGTTCCGCATTAGAACAGAGCGTCCTAGGACATATAGATTCACAGCAGGTGAGTTTGTAATGATAGGATTAGAAGGCACTCCCAAGAGAGCATACAGTATTACTAGTGGGCCTTACGATGACTTCTTAGAATTCTATAGTATTAAGGTACCAGATGGTCCGCTTACAAGCAAACTACAAAAAGTTAAAGTAGGCGATACACTACAAGTAGGTGATAAGCCTACAGGTACACTTACACTAAACAATATTGAACTTGGAGGTGACTTATGGATGCTTGCTACAGGTACAGGCATAGCACCGTTTATATCACTTCTAAGAGACCCTACAACGTTTGATCATTTCAAAAGAGTGCATGTGGTTTGGAGTGTAAGGCAAAGAGAAGACTTGGCCGCTTATGAAGATTTCTTAAATAAATCCAAAGCAAGATTTGTACCTACAGTTACACAAGGAGATAGTTATCCTTATTTTAACAAACGTATAAATGATTTACTTAATGCAGGTAAATTAGGAATGCGTACTGGCAGAGAAGATAAAGAAAATACTAAAATAATGATATGTGGCAACCTAGACTTTAATGTTACTATTGCAAATTATTTCTTGACAAGAGATTGGGAAGAAGGTAATAGTAAAACAGCAGGTTCATTTGTACAAGAGAAGGCGTTTGTAGAAAGATGAGTAGTGTATTCGTATATGGAGATAGTTATGCTGTTAGTTTGCAAGCAGACTGGCAATGGTATAAACAATATGCAAAAGCAAAAAAAGCAAAGTGTTTTGTAAGTGCAGATTTTGGAGTTTCTAATGAATGGATTTGTATGCAACTATATGAAGACTTTGCTAAAAGAAAGTTTGCATCAGGTGATACAATCTTTGTAGTAATGACTGCAAGTACACGTCACTGGTTCTTATGGGATCATCCTAATGTAAGTAACTATGAAAACATGCGTGATATTCCTTTAGAACAGTTTGGTATTACAAAAGAACAACAAAATGCAGTAGAACAATATTACAAACACATTCAAAGTGGTTTCATTGATAGTTGGAAATATGATGCTACCACTACCTGGTTAAATCATTATGCTAGAAAAATTAAGTTAGGTTTTGATGCTAATGTAATTATACTACAGGGGTTTGGCAACGCAACTGACGTGTATCCAGAAGGAGCATTATGGATTACAGGTAATCTTTTTAATACAGTATGCGAAGGCGAATTTAAAAACATGAAAGCAATGGACGAATACTACGAACTGCCTATTCCAGATCAACGTGTTAATCATATGCTTAAAGATAACCATGCAGTCCTAGCACAAGCATTGCTTAAGAATAAGCCTTTTGATTTAGCAGAACTGCCTTGGAAAAAAGGAATACTAACTGTCAGCACTAGTAGCATGTTAAAAGATCAACTGTCACCGGTGCCCTTAAGATAAATAACACTATAATTAGGAGACTGAAATGCCATCAGGAAGATTTGGAGCAGAAGATCTAGTAGCAAACCTTGCACAAAGTATAGCACAGGGTACAACAGATCGCTGGACAGCATGTTCAATTAGTATGTGTAATCGTAATAGCGTACCTGTCAAAGTAGGTATTGCAATTACAGACGCAGTTAACACAATTAGCAATCTAGAATACATTGATAAAGATGTAGAATTACTTCCTAATACAGTATTAGAACGCACAGGTGTTGCTATCAAACAAGGTCAGTACATAACTGTAATTGCAGATGGTGCTAGAATAAGTGCAACTGCTTGGGGAGTTGAAGCAGGTGATGCAGTCAGCGTTACACCTATTCCAAGTGCATCAGGTTTTTCAGAAGCAGTAGCAGGCAACTTAACAGGACTAGGCGTAGGTATTACCACAATAGGTAATGCATACAACGGTGGCCCTGCATTGTCATTTGATGGCTCAAGCACAGCATTTTATGAAAAGCGTTTTAGTTCACCACTGAATCCATCAACCAATAGATGGAGTTGTGAAACTATCTTTAAACCAAACGGTTCTATGTTTACACCAGGTTCAGAGGACAAGGGTTTCATATCACACATTGGCGCTGTAGAAAACTCAACTGGTGCTGAATTACTTACATACGCTTACCAAACAAATATTAATTCATCGGACTACAAAACTATTAGTCTTAGAAGAGGTTCGGGTGCAGGTGGCGGAAACTGGACCAGTACAGGACAAAACTATGCTACTGAACAAGACGATTGGATCTATTGGAAAACATGGTACAATGGTAGTGCATGGAGAAACTATATCTACAACATTGACACTGCAACTGTGATACAAGATGGCACTAACGGTGTTGATCCTGAGTCAGGCGATCACGTTGGATTTGTAATGGGCAAACCACACTTTGGTGATGCACAACTATTTTCAAATGGTGATGCTATAAGTTTCATAGGACAAATTGCTATGATGCGTGTAACAGGTAATGGTGGCATCAACAGTACACCATCAAGTGTGCCCAACTATACATCATCAGATAAAACATCAGACGATTTAATATTCTTTGTGAAGAATAGTTAACAATGCAAATTGAGTTTGGATGCGGGGAAAGACCCACACGTCCAGGCTACCGTACTTGCGACATTCGCAACTTACCAAATATAGATTATGTTTGCCCTGCATGGGACATCGACAAGCACGTTGAATCAAACACAGTAACTCACATATGGAGTCGACACTTCTTAGAACATCTTACGTTTCCGCAAGGACGCAAGTGGTTAACTGCATGCCTTGACATACTCACACCCGGAGGCGAACAAACAATATGTTTACCCAACATGCGATTCCACGTACAGCAATGGCTCAATGGCAATGCACTAGAACATGCACGAGCAGGGTTCTGGGGTTGGCAACGTGAAGGCGACACAGAACTTTGGGACGTACACAAAAGCGGCTACACTGATGATCAACTCATAGCACTAGTAACTGAACTAGGATATAGAAACGCACGAAGCACGAGAAGCCGAACGGACAAGCATCTAGAGATAGTCTGCTACAAATAATTAGCCTACGTAGTCAACGTTTCCTGAAACAACTATTCGTGTGTCATCAGTTGAGTAGTATGGTGTTACTGAATGCATCATTTCACCCGGAAACACAACGATTTCATTTTCCCATGATCGATCTACTTCTAGCACATTTGGTGTTATGCGTCCCAGTGCGTCGGTGTAGTGGAATTGGAAACTAGCAGTTTCTCTACCACTTTTGCCTCTTGCTTCACGCCAAGCACGTTCATCTGCTTGTGTAAAAGGAACTTGTACCCACAGTGCAAACGAAAACACACCCACATGAGTGTGTGCCGCAAAGTATTCTCCTGAAGTCTGTAGATTACACCACGCTTTGGTAAGTGCCATTGGACGCTGTTCAACTGTGAAGTGCATGTCTGTGCAGTACTGTTGTACCATAGGCCCAAGTATGTTGCTTAGTTCTTGTTTGACTGATTCATCTTCAATTTCATACTCACGTGCAATAGTGCCCACATGTGAATGATTGATTGTAGTGGTATCCTCTGAGATCGTGTTGATCCAGGACTTTAGTCCTTGCAATTGACTATCTACTACACTACTTCGTACATAGCCGAGGTTTGGAAACTGTACACTCTGCATAGTAATACTTATACAGTGAACATGCCACGAAGCCACGAAGTGGTCCTGCGCCAGAAAAGCCGCACAGCGGTTAACGCAGATTTCGATAAGCGCGAAGCGTTTGCGCAGAAAAATCGGAGCGATTCCTACTGACAGTATCACTGTAGCATACTGTACACTAACTGTAGTTTCTACTGACTCGTGCATATAGATGCATTCCGCTCCACTGCAACATACGTTAAACACTGTTTTAATCAAAGATGAGTCTTATTTGACTAAGGAGCATATACAATCGTGCATATGTGTGCGTAACTGCGTAGCGCACCGTAGTCGACTGCTAAGAGGGGTTATTGTCTGTGTACACTACATAGAGTAATGCTACAGTTAATAGTATAAAAAATGAAATCAAACACATAGACAGTACTTAGTCCTTTAGGTGTACAGTGTACAACGGATCGTTTGACAGTAGTAACTGAGCATACATTCTATCACGATCTGATTCGAATACTAGTGTATTAGCGTTGGTCTGTACTGTGTGTATGTTGCGTACATATAAGTCAATACCACGTGCATGTGTTATACAGTCTTTGAACTCTTCAGCAGTACCCGATTCGAATACTAGACAGAGTTTGTATCCTTGTGTCATACTGTTACTTACTGTGTACACTGTACGCTCTACTGTGGAAGTGGCTGTAGGGAAAGTAATACACTAGTGTTAGTTAGAGCCTGCACAAGCACACAAGTAATACTCGAGTAGCAATAGTCATATGTTGGATAGAGTGCCCGTGCGTTGTTGGTTAGGCCGAAATGGGTCCTGTGTCCAAAAAAATTGGTCGCGCAAAAAATTTAGGTGAAGTACTTACAGAAGTGAGGTGGTGATTTTGCATCACCCCATTTTTAAAAGTGAAGTGTTGTTAGAGGCTTAAGCACTGCTAAGTTGTTGTTTTCATTAGCGTTTATATACCCCGACCCCCCGAAAATTTTTTTTATTTTTTTTTTTTGATTAATCACTCAAGACAAAAGGTATAGCAATCTCTCGCTATACCCCTCGCCTTGTTTATTATTTGATTAGTCTGCTCTGCTTCCCATGTAGGCCTTGAAGCCATACTGCCTAAGCACTTCAGCGTAGGCCTGTGCGCCTGCTTCTTTAACGTCCATGCTCTGTCCGTTGTAGCCTGTACAGTTCCACAACTGCCAAGCCTTGCCTGTCCAGTCTTTCTTAAAGCCCATTGACTCTAGTGTTCTACGCTCGCCCTTGCCCAACTTGGTGTTGCCCTTGTGCTCTGGATATACTGTTACCCAAGCAAAGCCACAGTACATAGGCTCGCCATACTCATTGCCACCTGTAGTATCATTCCAATGCTTGAGGAATGCTGTCTGTGCAGACAGTGCCGCGTTGGCCGCTTGCTCTTGGATTGCGTTGATTGTTGTTACTGTTTCAATTGTGTGTGTCATAGTGCCCTCTTTGTTTGTTTATAATAATAGTATATGATCTAAGCGGCTGTTTGTCAACCGCTTAGAATGCCCATTCTATGTGGTGTATTTCTCCCCAGTAATGATGTTGACCATCTCTACACCCGGACCCATTGCCGCTAGTGCTTCAAAGCGTTCTTCACGGATCTGTTCTGCTGAACGATTCTTCTGTGCTATGGTGTACTCTTCTAAGAACTTCTTAGTGTGGATCTCTCTTGCTACACTAGTTCTTGTGACTGTAGTTGCGTCTACGAAGCCTGCGTCTTTCAACTCCTGCATAGCATCGCTCATCAATGGACGGAATTCACCGTCTGCCATTAACCAACCACATGCTCCGTCCTGGATATGAACTTCGCCTGCTTCCCACTTGTCTGTTATGTAACTCATATAGTTTGCCCTCTGTTTAAGTTATAATAATATAATAGCATCAATACACAGTATGTCAACCCCTAAAAGGTTGTGCGTGTGCATTCTCTGCCTGGTGCTGGTCTCCAGCCCTTGTTCCACTCTGCGATAATGGTCATATCGTTTGAGTTGAAGTCTTTCATAGTGGGTCCGAAACTTCTGCCCACTTGTGTCATCTTAAAGCCTAGATCGCTTAGTAGATTGAACACAGCAATATCTTTGTCCTTGAGACCTGCCATTGAGGCTGTTTCACTGTAGTCCATCATCGCACGACCTATTGTGCCCACTCTACGCTCTGCGTCTGATATTTCGTAATTAACCATTTTGACTGCCCTCTTTTCTATTTAATATACTACGTATTATAGACTCTCTTACGGGAGAAGTCAACCCCTAATTTAACTTTATTCTCTGGTTTGTTTTGTGGGTTTAGGTTTAAACATATCCCAGAACATCCATAGCAATGCACTGAGTTGGATTAGTATTGCGCCGATGCCTACTCCGACGAAAAAACAAAACCCTACGTAGATTAAAAGTTCAATACCTTGCATTAGTAATCCTCCTCATCTTCATCTGTTTCATTTGCGTTTGCTTGTATGGCTAACCAAAGAGGACCACACAGTGCAACAAGTGTACCAAGTATTAAATCACCTAGTGCCATAAAAGTGATGCCTAAGATTACACAGATAATAGCGTAAATAATCATTCCTTGTGTCATAGCGTTTCTCCTTTGTGTGTTGCTATACATATAATATAGCATTCTCTCTGTGGATACGCAACCTAGCAGAAGTAGGGGTTTAGATATAATAAGTTAGAGAAGGTGAAACCCGGGGAGACTTAGGACGAGGGCACATCCAATTGCTCAACCCGGGCTTCGGACGACCAAGCATTGCGTGAGGGCATACGAATGTCTTGGTCTAACAGTGAACGGTGAGGGCTACCGTTTCATCACTGTATTCTCTGCCATTGCTTCCCACTTGGTAGGAAATGCTTTGGCCAAGTCGGCGACCTTAAGTACTGTTCTCAATGACAGTTCTCTAAGACGCTTCTTGTTGATGTCGATGAAGTCTATAATCTCCTCGTGGACTTCTTCGGCAAACTTGTATTCAGTTAACATACCATCGCCTACGATCTGTTTGATACGTAGCATCTTCTCTCGCTCTGTGTCGATGGTCAAGTCAACATAGTGACAACGTGACTCAAGTGCAGTAAGGTGATCTCTCATCTTTGCGCTTCTAACGTTATCGAATTTGATGTTGGTAATAAAGATAGCACTACCTTTGAACTCGAATGAATCCGGCACCCCTTCGTTACGCAACTTGAATGAATCTGTGTTCCAATGTATACGTCTAGTCTTCTTAGAGTCTAGTGCCGCCTTAAGGATGTTCAAACTTAGTTCGTCTGCAAAGATCGAGTCACAGTCATCAAAGACTATAACGTTATCCTTGTCAGCCATTTTAAATAGTTTACAGTAGAGTCCGATAGCACTCATAGCACCTTTGACAACTTCATACTTCTTGAAACTTGGATCTTGTGCAATGTCTGCTAGAAGATCATGCTTGCCCAGCACTTTCTCTACACCGTGACTCTTACCAACACCTGGAGGTCCTGATACGATCATAGCACGTACATCGCCTTTCTTAGTTGCACGAGTCATGTCTTCCAACATGTCGAAACGTTCTCTTAGACGCTCAATGGTCTCTTCATCTGTTTCTTCACGCTTGGTGCTTTTTGCTTTGCCCGCGTCCTCGTATGCATGTTCGCCTGAGCACAGGATCTTGATTGCCCTGTCTGGGAATCCCTGTACCGCACGACCGTCTACTGTTACGTAGCCGCCTTTGGCTCCTACTTTGAATTTTTCTACTAGTGGAAATACCATTCCTGAGAGGTCAACGTCCTTGCCCCTGATCTTGTAACTGCCTTCTTTGATCTTAATCTGCATCATAAATTGCCCTTCTGTTTGCCTAATTATTAATACTATAATAGCATCATTTGCTGTAATGTCAACCGCTTTTGGTAACTAGTCTGCATCCTCAAACTCTGGTTCGAAGCGTTCTGATAATTCATTACAGTCCAGCATGTCTGCGACATCATCTGTGCTCATGTACTTGAGCGCCATGGTCAGCATGTCCTCTGCGGATACCATACCTTCTTCTACTAATTCCAAAGCCTTGTCTCGGCTGTTGCTTGCCATCTTCATATACATATTAGCCCTCCTGTGAGTTTTTAAATAAAATCAAAGCACCTATTGCCATCATGGTCAAACCTATGCTGGCCACAGTAAGCATCTCGCCTAGTGTGTTGGCCGTTTCCATACAAGCCCCGTCGCAGTCGTTAGCCGAACCTGCCATTGCTACTATGCCACCCATTACAAGTAAGCCTGCTATTGTGTTGATAATTGTTTTCATTTTGCCCTGCCCTTCTGTTTATAATACTAATATAGCATCTATCTACTAGATGTCAACCTCTTTTGGAGATCTAAAAGACCTCCAACTCCCTCTCTGTCATTCCCTTAACGGGTTTGAAGTTCTTGGACTTCATAGTCTTGGGTGACACTCGGATCACCTGCGACAGGTAGTATTCTCTGCAAGATTGCACATCACCAGCATCGTCTGGCAAGTCTGCGGCCCACTCCTGGACAGTCATGATCGCACTTGGATACTCTTTGTATCCGATGCCGTTCTCCATAACCAGAGCGGCTACGAATGCCATAGCATCCTGCTCACGGTCTAGATCCTCGACCAAGTAAGTGTCGCCGCCCTTGAACTTCCAATAGTTCTGGCCGTCTGCGAACTTACCGCTCTCAGCGTGTGCACCGTAATTTTCTAAAGTCTGTGTTGTAACTATAAACATGATTTGCCCTCTTTGTTTGTTTAACTTATACTTACAGTATACACTCTCTAGAGTGTATGTCAACCCCTAAATACCCAAAAGTTGAGTATTTAAATTGAATGCAATGCTGGCCCCAAAGACCCATAACAGAGCACCAAGTAAAAAGTACAATGCCATGACCACGATGATCGCATACATTAAAAATTTCAATAAATCTGGAAAATACTTGATAACCAAAAATACTATAGTTCCTAGTCCAATTAATTCTAACATTCTGCCCTCTTTCTGTTTCTTATTATGTTTATAATATAGCACAGGATTCTATACCTGTCAACCCCTAACTTGTCCCTAGGACGGAGGGCAATCACATCCTAGGGACCGGCCAACTTGGCCCGCTCGGCAGGATTCGAACCTGCAACCTACGCTTTAGAAGAGCGTTGTTCTATCCAGTTGAACTACGAGCGGTTAGTGGTACCCACGGCCGGACTCGAACCGGCACGCCTATCGGCCACAGATTTTAAGTCTGTTATGTCTACCGGTTCCATCACGCGGGCTGAATTCTTTAGAGTTGGAAGGCCCCCCACCGCTGACCTGATCCACAGTGCCGCTGACCTAATGGCCTGACACCGCCCGAGGTGTTGCTGTTAGACAGTCTCCTCTTGTGCTGATTCGTTCTCGAACATCTTGGTTTCGATCTCTGCTTTGATCTCTTTGCAGTTCCTTACCACAAAGTCATAGATCGCACCTTG
>Ga0115572_10000830_pt1 | contig 25531 bp, 18 predicted proteins | sample COGITO_mtgs_1206_FD_88681 | JGI IMG/M metagenome (GOLD analysis project Ga0115572, IMG submission 88681) | Pelagic marine microbial communities from North Sea - COGITO_mtgs_120607 | ecosystem: Environmental > Aquatic > Marine > Epipelagic | place: Germany:Helgoland, sampling site Kabeltonne... | reverse complement strand
CTGTGCAGTAAAACCTTCATATGGCCATGGATAAGGATACAAGGCCTCCAAAGTGCATCTGTAACTCCCATAAAAAATACGCCTAGAATTGCTGTTATCATGATTTGAAATAGTTGTTTAGGTACGCTGCATTAAAAAAAGAAGGATAGAATTTTTTGGCTACTTCATTGTATTTATTTTTAAAATAAGTTCTATTAGATTTTGAGGTATGGTATTTTAGAATGTTAACATATTGTTGCATTAAAATTTGATAATTTCTTGGAAAATTATCAAATGTGATTGTTTTCTGCCATAGTTGTAAACTCTTGAGATCCTTATGGTGCACAAATAACAGCATAATCATTAGACCGTATTGTTCATAATGCTCAAATTTATAGTAGTTGTTGTAGTTTGTTTTAGCATCAATTTTTTCTGAAATCCAAGTCATTACCTCAAAATTTCTTGTAATTATAGCTGTAGTTATTAATTCAAAATAATAATCAATTTCCCTATTACCTTGTATTTGTTGATGGTAGTTTTTAAGTATTTTACTTACGTTTTTTGACTTATAAAATAATTCTTGAGAAATAATTCTACCCTTTAATATGGGATGAAAACTTGAGTCAGGTGTTAGTTTAAAAAAATGATCTTGACTTTGGTTATTTAAATACATTTTTAAATTTAAAACACCTCTGCAAAATTGTTTAAGATCCTTTCTTTGGGTATTTTTTTCAATACGATTTAGCCACTTACCATAATAACTATTGAGATGGTTATAGTCAACATAAATGGTTATAATTAAGTTTAAAAAGTTATCATTTAACAATAGTTTTTGTAAATCCAGAGATTCTGAATCCAATGTTTTTAAAAGTATACCAGTACAGTTTCCAAAATAGGCAACATCGTCAAAATTAAAATGATCAAAAGTCATTTTTTCTAAGCTAAATAATTGTAGCAATAAAGTATAATTTTTGACCAGCATTAACTCTCTTACTATTTGAGCTAACTTTAATACAAAGTTTCTGTTTTTGTGTAAATTTTCCTCAACATATAGTAGCAGTTCTTTCTCAGAATCTTGCATTAATGAGGCCAGTTTAAATTCTTCTTCCCATCGGTTATTAAGGTGAAAGTTTCTGGTAAAATCTGTGTAGTTTGAATACCCATTAAACATAGCCAAAGTGTCTAGTGTATGGTTGCTAGGTTTTACTGATTTAACAACTCCAAAGAATCTTCTTAGTGTGTTATAACTTAAAGTAATACCTGTTTCTATGCAAATAATATCACTTAATCTTCTCGAGGTGTTGTAGTTGTCAATTTTAAAACCAGCCTTTTTTTGTGTACTTGTTTTTAAATCTTTTATCATTTTATAAATGTACAAATTATGTACAATTATTACGATTTTTAAATCGCATATTTGATATATAATTTAGTTTTTGTTTTAAATAGTTTTGTTTTAGCTATCATTTTAAAGTTAAGTACATGAATGTAATAATCTTTATTTCACTCTTTGTTGTTGTATTATTATTTTTATACAATTCTGAAAAGCATCCAAATTAGGAACTAGTTTACTTTAGTACCTATCATAGTTATTGGGTGAGTTACATTCAACTTATTTTGTAATGATTTATCATCTTTTTAGCATGTTTTTTTAAACATCTACAAAGAGTTATAAGAAAGAAAAAAGCATCTCATAAGAGATGCTTTTTTTGCGGAGAGTAAGGGATTCGAACCCCTGGAGGTGTGACCCTCAACAGTTTTCAAGACTGCCGCATTCGACCACTCTGCCAACTCTCCAAAGTGTCTATTTAAGTTGTACACTTAAACGCGGCTGCAAATATAATAAGCTTTTTATTAGTAAGCAATCTTTAGTTTTAAAATTTCAAAAAATTGTATTGCACATTTTTTAAAATCCTCACTACCTTTGTATTATGGATCATTGGTATTATTACCCCATACTAGTTGTAGTGGGTTTTGTAGTTGGTTTTATTAATACTGTTGCGGGTGGAGGCTCTCTCTTGGCATTGCCTGTACTTATTTTTATGGGTTTACCCCCAACTCTGGCTAATGGTACAAACAGAGTTGCTATTGTGATTCAAACCGCTTTAGCAACAGCGGGCTTTAAAAGTAAAGATGTTAGTACTTTTCCTTTTAATACTTACCTTGGTATTGCTGCTTTTTTTGGAAGTCTACTAGGAGCTAAAATTGCTGTAGATATAGATGAGGCTATTTTCAATAAAGTTCTAGCCATTATTATGGCCGCGGTTATTTTGATTATTATTTTTAAACCAAAAACCAATTTGACTAATTTACAAGAACGCCTTACCGGCAAATATCTTTGGTTAGGCATTATTGTTTTTTTCTTTTTAGGTATCTATGGAGGATTTATTAACGCTGGAATAGGTTTTTTGATCATTTTGTATTTGCATTACACCCATTATATGAGCTTGGTTAGGGTAAATGCCACTAAAGTATTTGTAGTGTTTATTTATACCCTTGGCGCATTGGCGGTATTTATTTTAAATGACAAAGTAGACTTTAAAATAGGGCTTGTTTTGGCAATTGGTAATGCTGCAGGTGCTTGGTTATCTAGCAGGCTTTCTGTAAAAAAAGGGGATGGGTTTATTCGCGCTTTTTTAATAGTTATGGTAAGTATTATGGCTATTAAACTTTGGTTTTTTTAGTACAGTATTAGTTTACTATTTTATAATTTTCTAAACTCATTTTATGAACACAAGACAACAACAATTACAAGGCTTTGACAGGCTTTTAACTATTATGGACCAGCTAAGAGCACAATGCCCCTGGGATAAAAAACAGACCATGGAGAGTTTGCGTCATCTAACTATTGAAGAAACCTATGAACTTGGAGACGCTATTTTAGAAAATGATTTAGAAGAAGTAAAAGGGGAGTTGGGAGATTTGTTGTTACACATTGTATTTTACTCTAAAATTGGTAGTGAAACAAACACATTTGATATTGCAGATGTAACAAATCAAATTTGCGATAAATTAATATCTAGACATCCCCATATTTATGGCGATCTTACAGTAACCGATGAAAAACAGGTTAAGCAAAACTGGGAAAACTTAAAACTTAAAGAAGGAAAAACAAGTGTTTTGCAAGGAGTGCCAAAATCACTTCCTGCACTGGTAAAAGCAAATAGAATTCAAGACAAAGTAGCCGGCGTAGGTTTTGATTGGGAGCATCCAGAGCAAGTTTTTGAAAAATTGCAAGAAGAGCTTGAAGAGTTAAAAGTAGAGGTAGCTGCCAAAAACCAGCAAAAGATGGAAGCAGAGTTTGGCGATGTTTTATTTTCCATGATCAACTATGCTCGTTTTTTAAATATAAATCCAGAAAATGCCCTCGAGCGCACCAACAAAAAATTCATCAAACGTTTTCAATATTTAGAGAAAAAGGCCATAGAGCAAGGTAAATCCCTAAAAGACATGACTTTAAAGCAGATGGATGTGTATTGGGAGCAAGCGAAGTCTCTTTAAAATATTTTTCAAAGATGTACTCTATAAGTAGTATTTTTATAGTTCTATTAAATACTTACAGTACTATATTAATTAAAAGCAGAAAGCCTTACATATGAAAATAGCAATAGTTTGTTATCCAACCTTTGGTGGTAGTGGCGTGGTAGCCACAGAATTGGGTTTAGCACTTGCAGATCATGGTCATGAGGTTCATTTTATTACCTACAAACAACCTGTACGTTTAGATTTACTGTCTAAGAAAATTCACTTCCATGAAGTTACCATTCCGCAATATCCATTGTTTAAATACCAGCCATATGAGCTGGCCCTTTCAAGCAAGCTAGTAGATATGGTCAAGCTTTACAAAATTGATATCATGCACGTACATTACGCCATACCCCATGCCTATGCAGGTTATATGGCAAAGCAAATGTTGGCTGAGGCAGGTATAGAAATACCAATGGTAACTACCTTACACGGCACAGATATTACCCTTGTAGGAAATCACCCTTTTTACAAACCAGCGGTTACCTTTAGTATTAATAACAGTGATTGTGTGACGTCTGTCTCTCAGAGTTTAAAGGACGATACTCTGAGATTGTTTGACATTAATAATACAATAGATGTAGTGCCTAATTTTATAGACACCAAACGCTTTGAACATCAATACACTGATTGCCAACGATCAATAATGGCTTTACCACAGGAGCGTATTATTACTCATGTTAGTAATTTAAGGCCAGTGAAAAGAGTTCAAGATGTAATTCATATATTTAGTTTAATTCAAAAAGATATCCCTTCTAAGCTTCTTATAGTAGGCGAGGGGCCAGAGAAAGAGCCTGCAGAATTGCTCGCAGAATCTTTAGGTATTGCCCACAAGGTTGTTTTTCTGGGAAATAGCAATGAGGTAAATAAAATTTTATGTTTTTCAGATCTATTTCTATTACCTTCAGAAAAAGAGAGTTTTGGTCTAGCAGCTCTCGAGGCTATGGCCAGTGGTGTGCCCATAATTTCGAGTAATACAGGTGGTCTTCCAGAGGTAAATATAGATGGCCAAAGCGGTTATTTAAGTGCGGTTGGCAATATCACAGAAATGGCAGCAAATGCCATAACTATTTTAAAAGATGATGCTACCCTAGCCAGTTTTAAAGCAAATGCAAAAAAATCTTCTCTACGATTTGACACAAAAGCAGTAGTACCCAAATACGAGGCACTCTACGAGCGTGTGCTATTAAAATCTAAAAGTACTTAATTTTTCACCCTACTTTTTTTTGGTAATTTAAAGCATATTATTGATTCTAATTTTTCTATTTTTAGAATCCAACTATATATTTTGAAACAGCCACTACAGCAATTATCCAAAAGGTTATCTGGATCTCTTTTCTTTGATGATTTACATAAAACTATGTATGCAACAGATGCCTCTGTGTATCGAAGAATACCTTTAGCTGTAGCATATCCAAGGGGTGTTAGTGATATACAAAAGCTTATATATTTTGCCTTAAAGCATAAAGTTTCTCTAATCCCTAGAACAGCAGGAACCTCTTTGGCTGGCCAATGTGTGGGTGAGGGAATTGTGGTTGATGTTTCTAAACATTTCACTAACATTATTGATGTAGATGTAGAGGCTAAAACGGTAGTAGTGCAACCCGGTGTTATAAGGGATGATCTTAATAGGTACTTAAAACCTTATGGACTTTTTTTTGGTCCTAATACCTCAACCTCCAACCGCTGTATGATTGGAGGCATGGTTGGAAATAATTCTAGTGGTACCACTTCAATTCAGTTTGGAGTTACCAGAGATAAAGTTTTGTCTTTAGACTGTCTACTCTCTGACGGGTCTCGGGTTTGTTTTTCAAGTATTTCCAAACAAAAATTTATAGATAAAACCAAATTAGACACCCTAGAGGGATCTATATACAAAAAACTTCAACAGGCTCTCCACACTAAAGAGGTACAGCAAGAAATCACCAATGAGTTTCCTAAACCAGAGATTCATAGAAGAAATACTGGCTATGCATTAGATGCCTTAATCAAGGCGGATGTCTTTGGAGGTAATAGCTCCTTTAATATGTGTAAACTATTATCTGGCAGCGAAGGCACCCTAGCATTCACTACTGCCATTACCTTGCAACTCGATACCTTACCCCCAGAGAAAACCGCTATGGTAGTAACTCACTACCATTCAATAGAGAAAGCACTCCAGGATGTAGTATATGCTATGAAACATCAATTATATTGTTGTGAGTTGATGGATGACATTATTTTGGAGCGTACCAAAGAAAATGCAATGTATGCTCCATATCGGTTTTTTGTAAAAGGAACACCAAAAGCGATGTTGTTTTTAGAAGTAAAGGCAGCTACAACTAAAGAGTTGGAGGAAAAAATTATGGCTTTACAATCTACATTAGACAAGGAAAAGTTGAGCTATCATACTGTTGTATTATATGATGATGACGTTTCCAAGGCTTTGCATCTAAGAAAGGCGGGTCTTGGCCTTTTAGGAAATATGGTAGGAGATAAAAAGGCGGTTGCTTGTATAGAGGATACTGCTGTTGCCCTTGAGGATTTACCCAATTATATAAAAGAGTTTACCACCATTATGAAATCCTACAACCAAGAGGTGGTGTATTATGCTCACGCTGGAGCAGGAGAGTTGCATTTGCGACCTATTTTAAATTTAAAAACACAGCAAGGTGTTTCTTATTTCAGAAGTATCACTGAAGATGTAGCGCATTTAGTAAAAAAATATAAGGGTTCTTTTTCTGGAGAACATGGAGATGGTATTGTACGCTCAGAATTTATTCCTATTGTAATAGGAGAAAAAAACTACGCACTGCTTAGGGTTGTAAAAAAAGCTTTTGATCCTTATGGTATATTCAATCCAGGTAAGATTACCGCTCCTTATAAAATGGATGTTTCATTGCGTACTGATTATCCTCATGCGCCTTCAACAATAAAAACAGCCTTTAACTTTGATGATTCTCAAGGTATCCTCAAATTAGCAGAGAAATGTAATGGTAGTGGTGATTGTAGAAAATCTGCGGCAGCAAGTGGTATGATGTGTCCAAGTTACCATGCAACTAAAAACGAAAAAGATACTACAAGAGCTAGAGCTAATGTACTAAGAGAAGTATTGACAACCAATGATGCCAAAAATAAATTTGATTCAAAACAACTCAAAGAAGTGTTTGATTTATGCATTAGTTGCAAAGCTTGTGGTAGTGAGTGTCCAAGTAATGTAGATATGGCAACTAGCAAGGCAGAATTTTTGTATCAATATCAAAAAACACATGGGGTTTCCAGAAGCACAAAACTGTTTGCAAACTCAAGTAGATATACCTCTCTTGCTGCCAAAATGCCAAGCCTTACAAATGCATTATATACCAATAGAAGCACTGCCAGGATTATCAAAAGTATAGCAGGGATTGCTCCACAGCGTAGCCTTCCAAAACTAAACCTTTGGGAAAGACAACAAAAAGAAGTTTCTGCAAACCCAAAGGGCAAAAAAGTGCTTTTGTACATTGATGAATTTTCAAAATACTTGGATGGAGGTATTGCACAAGATGCAATAGATTTACTATTTGGGTTAGGGTACCAGGTAACTGTTATAGACCATTTAGACAGTGCTAGAGCTTTAATTAGTAAAGGATTTTTAAAGCAGGCTAAAGTGTGTGCTACACAAAATGTTTCTTATTTAAAATCTAGAGTTTCTGAAAAAATACCGCTATTAGGTTTAGAGCCCTCTGCAATATTAGGGTTTAGAGATGAGTTTTTGCGTCTGGTAGATGATAGTGATGCTGCAAGTTATGTCTCAAAACATGTATATCTTTTAGAAGAATTTTTAGCCTCAGAGTTTGATAAAGGGATTCATTGCAAATCAATTTTTACCCAGGCCTCTGCCCAGATTAAAATACACGTGCATTGTCACCAAAAAGCCTTGTCAAATCAAAAACACACCTTTGATGTTTTAAACTTTCCAACCAACTATAGCCCCACATTAATATCTTCCGGATGTTGTGGTATGGCAGGTAGCTTTGGCTATGAAAAAGAGCATTATAATGTCAGTATGCAAATAGGTGGCCTGCGCTTATTCCCGGCAATTAAAAAGGCAGCACCCTCTACCATTATCGCTGCTAATGGCACAAGCTGTAGACACCAAATAAAAGATGGAACACAGCGCCAGGCGCTACACCCCATTACTATTTTGAAAAATGCATTGGCTTAGTTTCCTATCTCAAAGCTAGTTAAGGTGGCGGTGCTAACAACTCTATTTTGTTCTTGTATAGGGATTTCTAATCCGGGGATACCACTTAAATCCTCAAGGGTATAATCTATAGTTTCTTTTGAATAAATAAGCCCAATATTAGCAGCATAATAATTCTCCACCACCAACACATCTTGAGAGCTTAAAATAGGGAGTGTTAGCGTTGTACCACCTAATTGAATTTGTGTGCTTATTTCTAGGTTTAATACAATTTTAGACTGTATTACATCTGTATATGTTTGGATGTCTGTGGTGTAGGATGATAATACCTGCTCTTGGGTGGTTGTAGATGAGTACTCAATATTAATAGGAAACTCCATAATTGTCTCCTCAAATGATCCTGTTATACTATTAAGCTGTGTTTCGTCTTGAGCATTTGGATCAAAAAGTGTCACATTGTTTAGTGGTATGCTAATATCTGGAAATCCTTCTACAGGAACTCCTCCAAATGATCCATTTATAATGAGTTTTCCAGAATCTTTTCTAACCAGATTTTGAGTTAGTAACCCGACCATAAAACCGCCAGGTACTGCCTCTTGGGTATCAAGATTTGTGTACTGCTCACCCTGTTCTTGTTGTGTTCCAACAACAAACATATTGTCTTGACTGTTTTGATTTTCACTCTCATTGTTGTAACTCCAAGATGAGTTGGCGCTAAGAGGGAAATACTCTGCAGTGTTATTGTTGTTTTGAGGGGCATCATCCTCTCCACAAGAAATTAGACATAAAGCTAATACAGTAAGACTCAATAAAGAATATTTCATAATTGCATGTTTTGAGCAAATATATCAAAAACAATGTGATTGTTCTTTCATATTGGATACAAGTCAAGGTACACTAAAGTATATGTGGTCTAAATAACTAGACAAAAAAAGAGCCACTACTTAAGGTAATGGCTCTTTTGAGGTATTATATATTTCTTATTATCCTAAATATTTTTTCAGGATATGGCTCTTGCTTTCTTGACGTAAGCGGCGAATCGCTTTTTCACGAATTTGACGCACACGTTCACGGCTTAGCTCAAAGGTATCTCCAATTTCTTGCAGTGTCATGGCTGGTTGGCCGCTAAGTCCAAAATTTAATTTAACCACATCTGCCTCACGAGGTGCAAGTGTGTCTAAAGCTCTATCTATTTCAATCTTTAGAGATTCATGTATCAATGATTTGTCTGGATTAGGAGTTTCACCAGAGCTAATAACATCATACAGGTTATTGTCATTTTCTCCCTCTTGGAAAGGCGCATCCATTGATAAACTTCTAGATGAATTTTTCAAAGACTGTTTTACACTACTTACAGTCATGTCTAGTTCTTTTGCTATCTCTGATGCTGAAGGTACACGTTGATGTACTTGTTCTAGATGTATAGACGCTTTACGTATTTTATTTATATCTCCAATCTTGTTTAGGGGTAAACGTACCACACGAGACTGTTCTGCAATGGCTTGAAGTATAGATTGTCTAATCCACCAAACAGCATAGGATATAAATTTAAACCCCCTTGTTTCGTCAAAACGTTGGGCAGCTTTCACAAGACCTACATTACCTTCATTAATAAGATCACTTAGTGTTAATCCTTGATTTTGATATTGCTTTGCTACCGATATAACAAAACGAAGGTTAGCTTTTGTTAATTTGTCTAAGGCACTTTGATCTCCCTCACGAATGCGTTGTGCTAACTCAACTTCTTCTTCTGCGGTAATCATATCAATCTTACTTACATCTTGCAGGTAACTGTTCAAAGATTTTGTTTCTCTATTGGTAACCTGCTTGGTAATTTTGAGTTGTCTCATTGGATCAAATACGTTTTAGATTAATAAATTTTAAGGGTATATTTTTTATTTGTTGTCTACAATCTTAGCAATAAAAGGATATATCTAAGATCTGTTTTTACAAAATTCTAACATCACTACTTACTTATACGAAAGAGGTTGTGTGTTTGTTACAAAATAAATTGTTTTTTTTGAAACCTTTGTTTGTTGTTTGCGTTTGTATAATAAGTTCTACCACAGATATCCTTTTTAAGGATGCTTGAGGTTCTATTTCTTTAAGTTTTATCGCTTTATAGCCCCGTGGTGTATATATTTGTAAAAGACTATAAATCATTCTAAAGAGGATATATTCTATTTCTAAAAAGATTCAATGACCACTATGGTATAAAATAACGTGTTTATGAAATTTTATGTTTTTGTATCGATGCTTTTACTAAGCTTATCTCTAAGTGCACAGTTTGATAATACTACCAAAAAAGTTGATTTTGAGCCTATTGATAGGGTAGAGAAAGAGCCGACGGGCTTAAAATTGCCAACAGCTCCAATTCCAGGATTATCAAATCAACAAAACCGCTTTGAGATAAAAAATGATAATAACAATACTCTTGGTACAGATGACCCAGAGCCTCTTGATATCTCAACAGATGATGGCTTTTTAACTACTAAAACAGACATGACTCCCAATGCATTTGTTAAAGATAAACCAGCCTCTGATGCCTTTGATAGAGATCAGGTGCTTGGAGAGATTAAAACCAAGAGCGGTTTTGTAAATGTTGTTTATAGAGATCATCAAAGTATTGATGGTGACAGGATACGGGTATATGTTAATGATGATATTGTACAAAGTGATATTTCTTTGGATTCTAGTTTTAGAGGCTTTGATTTAACCCTAATTCCAGGACAAAATATCATAGAATTTCAAGCTTTAAATCAAGGTGAAAGTGGTCCAAACACTGCAGAGTTACACGTGTATGATGAAAATGGAACATTAATTTCTAAAAACGAATGGAATTTACTTACGGGAAGAAAAGCCACAATTGTAGTTTTCCAAGATTAAAATTTCAAACTCTTAAAATACTACGTTTAGTTGCGCTACTTCTGCTGGTTGCATATTGCCGATAGTATGTTCTCCAATTCTAACTCTCACCAGACGTAGTGTTGGAAATCCTACAGCTGATGTCATTTTACGAACCTGCCTAAACTTTCCCTGGGTAATGGTTATAGAAATCCAAGAAGTTGGCCCGTGGCGGTCATCTCTTATTTTTTTCGCACGTTTTGGTAGGGTAGGAGCACTTGATAGTAATGAGACTTTACACGCTTTGGTCAGAAAAGGTTTATTATCTGAGGTGATATAAACCCCTTCTTGAAGTTTTAAAATTTCAGGAGCGGTAATTAAACCATCTACTTGTGCATAATATTCTTTTTCAATACCACTATTATTTATATGATAGCTGTATGCTCCATTTGAAGTGAGAAGCAGCAGGCCCTCACTAGGTTCGTCGAGTCTTCCGATGGCCATTGTGCCCTCTGGAAAATTACCTAAAGCACCTAAAAAAGTTTTGTTTTTTGCGTGTTTGTCATTAGTGGTGAATTGGCTCACCACCCCATAGGGTTTAAAGATTTTATAATAGCTATGTTTTGTGTTTTGCATTGTTAGCCAATGAGCAAATCTATAATAGCAGCAAACTCAAAATCTTTTTCTGTGACCCCATCTGCATCATGGGTAGATAAGAAAATTTCTAGGGTATTGTAAACATTGGTCCATTTAGGATGATGATTAAGCCGTTCTGCTTCAAAAGCGATGCGTGTCATGGCAGAAAATGCTTCTTTAAAATTTTCAAATTCAAAACTTGTGTGAAGTCCTCCTTCAACATATTCCCAGCCCTGAAACTGAGTTAGTTTTTCTGTAATCTGTGCATTGGTATATTGTATCATATTTATGTGTTTTTTAGCGTAATTAGGTCCTCTAGTGTAGAGTTTTCAATAACAGATGCCACGGTAGTTTGATAGTTTGCAGGTAGGGTATTAAATTTTGGTAAAACCGCTAAGTATTGATCATCATTACTATTGTAAATACTTTTAAAGATTGGAGTTTTGTTGCTTATCTTCTCACAAATTTCAGTAAATAAGTCTTGATGATGAACCAAATCATTACTTGCCAAATGAAAAACACCCCTTAGCTCTTTGTTAATAATGTAATGAATTTGCTGCGCTATAGTATTGGCAGTAGTTACACTTACAATAAGATTTGGATACACATCAAACACAGCTTGATGTTTAATGGCTTGTCTTAATTGTAAGATTCTTGGGCTATAAGCACCAAGCACCATTGGTAGTCTTAAAATACTTACCTGATGTTTAATTTTCTCAAATAGGAGTTTTTCTACTGAGGCCTTAAATCTTCCATATTCACTCACTGCTCTAGGGCGAGTGTCTTCATAACTTGGCAGGTCAGTGGAGCCATCAAACACATTAACAGAAGATAAAAATAATAGCCTACACTGGGAGGCACCATTTATATATTTACAGACTTGTTTATGGGCGTGGTATTGCGCTTTAAAATTTCCGCGAAGGGCAGAAATAATAATAGTGGGTTTAATTTGTTTTAGGATTTGGGTGATATCATCATTGGCTACATCATACCCAAAGAAGGCCTTATTATTGTCATACAATTCATGGGCACTGTAATAGGTGCCATAAGTCTCAAAATAACTGCACAGTTCTCTATAGATAGCATTGCCAGTGTACCCGCTTGCCCCTAAAATTAATATACTGTGTTTTTGTTTTTGCATTTTTTTTAATTAACCTACTGCTTTAATTGATTATCAATAAGCAAACAAGGTATTTGTGATGCTTTATTTTTTGTAAAAGGGAAGTTTTACAACCATTGCTGGCACTATCTTGGTTCGTATTTGAATATATATTTGAGACCCAACTTCTTTTAAAGCCACAGGTACATATCCCAAACCAATACCCTTACCCATAGATGGAGACATGGTGCCGCTGGTAACCCTACCAATACTATTGCCCTGGGCATCAACAATTGCGTAGCCCTGTCTTGGGATACCTCGCTGTGAAAGCTCAAAACCTACCAATGTTTTTGATATTCCAAGCTCTTTCTGTTCTTGAAGGGATGCACTATTTATAAAATCTTTATTGAATTTTGTAATCCAACCAAGTCCTGCCTCTAGAGGTGAGGTAGTATCATCTATATCGTTTCCGTAAAGGCAATACCCCATCTCAAGTCTTAAGGTATCTCTCGCAGCAAGTCCAATGGGTTGGATGCCCCATTGTGAGCCAGCTTCAATTACTTTTGCCCATATGTTTGCTACCTGTGTGTTTTTACAATAAATCTCAAAACCACCACTACCTGTATAGCCAGTTGCACTAATAATTACATTTTCAACACCTGCAAAAGTGTTTATTTTGAAGGTGTAAAACTTTATAGCGCTCAAATCTTCTTGGGTAAGGCTTTGCATTGCTTGTATGGCCTTAGGACCTTGTATAGCCAAAAGAGAATATTGATCACTACAATTTTCAAGCACAGCTCCCATGGTATTGTGAGTGTTAATCCATGCCCAATCTTTATCAATGTTTGATGCGTTTACAACCAGCAGCCATTTTTCTGCATTTATTCTATACACTATAAGATCATCTACCACACCGCCATTTAGGTTAGGGAAACAACTATATTGGGCTTGCCCATCCTCTAGCTTTGAAGCGTCATTACTACAAACTTTTTGTATTAAATCCAGTGCATTAGCTCCTGTAACAAAAAACTCTCCCATATGGCTTACATCAAAAACACCCACTTTTTCTCTTACGGTTTGATGTTCTATGTTAATTCCCTGATAAGAAACAGGCATGTTATACCCTGCAAAGGGTACCATTTTTGCGCCAAGGGCTGCGTGTACTTTAGATAGAACTGTGTCTTTCATTGAATGTGGTGTTTAGACAGTGAAAAAAAATGTTGTATTAAACACTGTGTTTTATGTTGGTTAAAATTTTAAAAAAACAAATATAACTCTAGGGTAGTGGGCTTACCAAATTTTTATTTGTATTGCTTCAAAATAATACGTTATATGGTGTCACGCTTTTTTATTTGTATTGAAATTTTGTAAAAAAATCAATATACTAGCATTCTATCTAATTGCTAAATTTCTGTTAGTTATACAAAAACTTATATTGTATTTTTGTCTAAACAAAACTATAATCATGTCTGAAATACACCATATAAGCAGCTCCACTATTGAGCTATCTGTTATTAAAGATATTGTTGATAACCAAAAAAAAATTGCTCTTTCAAAAGAGGTTATTGATAAAATAAATAACTCATATGAGTTTCTTTCCAATAAAATAAAAAACAACGACACCCCTATTTATGGTATAAACACGGGTTTTGGGTCTTTGTGTAATGTTAAAATCTCTCCAGATAATTTATCAAAACTACAAGAGAATTTGGTTACCTCTCATGCCTGTGGTACGGGAGAATATGTGCCTAAGGCTATAGTGAAGTTAATGTTATTGCTTAAAATTCAATCTCTGAGTTATGGCTACAGTGGTGTGCAGTTGGTAACAGTTACTAGATTGGTAGCTATGTACAATGCCGATGTAATACCTGTTGTGTATACCCAAGGGAGTCTTGGCGCCTCTGGAGATTTGTCTCCACTAGCGCACATGTCTTTACCACTTTTGGGCAAAGGAGATGTTTGGATTCAAGATGCAATACTACCTACCTCTAGTATTATGAAAGAGCATAATTGGAGCCCAATAAAACTTATGGCTAAGGAGGGGTTAGCGCTTTTAAACGGCACCCAGTTTATGAGCGCCTACGGTGTTTATATGCTGCTCAAGAGTTATAAATATTCTTATCTGGCAGATGTTATCAGTGCTGTTTCTATAGATGCCTTTGATTGTAACATGAGCCCTTTTAATGCACTAGTGCACAAAGTGCGCCCACACAAAGGACAAGTAAAGACAGCTGCTCGCATCAATGATATATTGCAAGAGAGTGAACTTGGAGCTGCCGAAAAAACTAATGTTCAAGATCCGTATTCTTTTAGGTGCATACCTCAGGTACATGGTGCCACCAAAGATACCTTAGATTTTGTGCAACAGACATTTAAAACAGAAATTAACGCGGTTACAGACAACCCCAACATTTTTATAGAAGAAGATCTAATTATCTCTGGCGGAAATTTTCATGGCCAACCACTTGCCCTGGCTCTTGATTATATGGCTATTGCCATGAGCGAATTGGGCAGTATTTCTGAGAGAAGAACCTACCAGTTAATATCTGGTTTGCGTGATTTACCGGCTTTTTTGGTAAAAAATCCAGGCCTTAATAGCGGTTTTATGATTCCTCAGTATACAGCTGCAAGTATTGTGAGTCAAAACAAACAACTTGCAACTCCATCCTCTATAGATTCTATAGTCTCATCAAACGGCCAAGAAGACCATGTAAGTATGGGAGCTAACGGGGCAACTAAATGCTTACGTATTATAGATAATGTAGAAACCATACTAGCAATTGAACTTATGAATGCTGCGCAAGGATTAGCCTTTAGAGATAAAAAATCATCACCTTTTGTTATGTCATTTATTGAAAGTTATAGAGCTGTGGTTCCTTTTTTAGATGAAGATAGAATTTTAGCAGATGATATTCACGCAAGCGTTGCTTTTTTGCAAAGCTTTAATGTAGATAGTGATTTACTTTTCTAACATCTTTTTAAGTGCAACTTTCTTTCCCTTTGTTTGTCAATAGGTATCAACATAAAAAAACGCCTCTTATGGAAATAAGAGGCATTTTTGATATTCATTTTACAGATTTTGTTTAAGATTCTGTAGGCTTTTTCTTGTGTTTTTTAATTTTAATACTAAGTTCATTTTTCTTGGCATCTAAATCCATGGTTATACTGTCTCCTTCTTTAAGGTTGCTGTTAATTATTTCTTCAGCCAAGGCGTCTTCAATATATTTTTGAATGGCGCGTTTTAAAGGTCTAGCTCCATAATCAGAATCAAATCCTTTGTCTGCGATATAATCTTTTGCTTTTTTGGTTAGCGTTAAATCATACCCAAGTGATTTAATGCGAGTAAATAATATAGCCAATTCTATATCAATGATTTTATGAATATCATCACGGTGTAGGTTGTTGAATATCATCACATCATCAACACGATTTAAAAACTCTGGTGCAAACGCTTTTTTTAGTGCATTTTCAATAACCCCTTTAGCATTAGCATCGGCTTGACTTGTTTGTGCTGCAGTACCAAAACCAACTCCTTGCCCAAAATCTTTCAATTTTCGTGCTCCAATGTTAGAGGTCATGATAATAATCGTATTTCTAAAATCTATTTTACGACCAAGGCTATCTGTTAGGTGGCCATCATCGAGTACTTGTAGTAACATATTAAATACATCTGGATGTGCTTTTTCAATTTCATCTAATAGCACCACAGAATAGGGTTTACGTCTAATTTTTTCTGTGAGTTGTCCACCCTCTTCATATCCAACATAGCCAGGAGGTGCTCCTACGAGCCTAGAGATGGCAAATTTTTCCATGTACTCACTCATGTCAATACGTATCAAAGAACTTTCGTTGTCAAACAACTCTTTGGCTAGAACCTTGGCTAATTGTGTTTTACCAACTCCTGTTTGCCCAAGGAAAATAAAGGATCCAATGGGTTTATTTGGATCTTTAAGTCCAGCTCTGTTGCGTTGTATCGCCTTTACAACCTTACCAACAGCCTGATCTTGTCCAATAACTTTTCCTTTAATAAGTGCTGGTAATTCTGCCAGTTTATTAATCTCTGTTTGAGCAATTCTATTGACAGGTACTCCAGACATCATAGATACAACTTCTTCTACATTGTCTTGGTCTACTGTTTCACGATGTAATTTAGAATCATTTTCCCAAATTTCTTGCTGGGCAATTAATTCTTTTTCAAGGTTTTTTTCATCGTCTCTAAGCTTGGCTGCCTCTTCATATTTTTGTTTTTTAACAACCGAGTTTTTAAGTTCTCTTACCTCTTCAAGTTTTTGCTCTAGCTCTAAGATTTTCTTTGGCACATTAATGTTAATGATGTGTACTCGAGATCCTGCCTCATCCAAAGCATCTATTGCCTTGTCTGGTAAAAAACGATCTGTCATGTACCTGTTTGTTAACTTCACACAAGCTTCCAATGCTTCTTTTGTGTAGCTTACATTATGATGTGCTTCGTACTTTTCTTTGATGTTTTCTAATATTTCAATCGTTTCTTCTACAGAGGTAGGTTCTACTAACACTTTTTGAAACCTTCTTTCTAAAGCGCCGTCCTTTTCTATGTATTGTCTATACTCATCTAAAGTTGTAGCTCCTACACATTGTATTTCTCCACGAGCCAACGCTGGTTTAAACATATTGCTAGCATCTAAAGATCCAGTAGCGCCACCAGCACCTACAATGGTATGAATTTCATCAATAAAGAGAATGATATCTTTGTTTTTTTCAAGCTCATTCATGAGGGCTTTCATGCGCTCTTCAAACTGCCCCCTATATTTAGTTCCAGCCACCAGACTTGCCAAATCTAGGGTTACCACTCGTTTGTCATACAAAATACGTGATACTTTACGTTGTACAATACGAAGGGCTAGCCCTTCTGCAATGGCAGATTTACCTACTCCAGGTTCTCCAATTAGTAGCGGATTGTTTTTTTTACGTCTACTTAAAATTTGTGACACTCTTTGTATCTCAGCCTCACGACCCACTACAGGGTCTAGTTTTCCTAGGTCTGCCATTTCAGTGAGATCTCTACCAAAATTATCTAATACAGGTGTCTTAGATTTTTTGTTTGTTTTTACTCCCGGATTACCAAATAAGTTTTCTTTGCCAGGCTCTTGTTTTTCTGGTTTTTGATCATCTGCAAACGAATCATCTGCCGAAGAAATATCTAGGTATTGATCATCATTGGATAGCATTGATTTAAATTGCTCTTTGACACTGTCATAATCTACTTTCATTTTTTCAAGTAGCTTTGTGGTTGGGTCGTTTTCATTTCTTAGAATACACAAAAGCAAATGAGCAGTATTAATAGAGGTGCTCTGGAACAGTTTTGCTTCTAAAAAAGTGGTTTTTAATGCGCGCTCAGCTTGCCGAGTTAGATGTAGGTTTTTTTTATCATTACCAATCATTCCTGTTTCTGGATTTGCTGGGCTTAATATTTCAACTTTACGTCTTAGGTAGTTTAGGTCTAGATCTAATGCGTTTAAAATGGTAACAGCTTTGCCGTCTCCATCTCTAAGTAGGCCAAGTATTAGGTGTTCGGTACCAATAAAGTCATGGCCTAACCGAAGTGCTTCTTCTTTGCTAAATGCAATAACATCTTTTACTCTTGGGGAAAAATTATCATCCATAGGTTACGTTCTCTTTCGTATAAAATTACTAAAAATTAATCTTATAAGTACAAAAACCATTCCTGTTTCTAACAAGTATTTTTTTTTAACATTATACACCCTATTTGCTCCCTTGTCCCCCTCTTTAGTTATTAACCAATTAGGGGTGCCTTTTTGTTAATAAAAACGTGAATAAGACCCTTGTTTTTTTAGGTAAAAAATGAGGAAATACCGTATCTTGCTTAACTAGTAGAAAAAAACATAAATATAATATAATACAACTATGGCTGAAGGTGAAAAATTGATTCCTATCAACATTGAAGATGAAATGAAATCGGCTTACATCGATTATTCGATGTCTGTAATTGTGTCACGTGCGCTGCCAGATGTACGTGATGGTATGAAACCTGTTCACAGGAGAGTTTTGTTTGGAATGCACGAACTGGGTATTCGAGCAACTGGTGCCCATAAAAAGTCTGCAAGAATTGTTGGAGAAGTTTTGGGGAAGTATCACCCACATGGAGATACATCTGTTTATGATGCTATGGTACGTATGGCTCAAGAATGGAGTCTGCGTTATTTACTTGTAGATGGCCAAGGTAATTTTGGCTCTGTAGATGGAGATAGTCCTGCTGCAATGCGATATACTGAAGCTAGGATGCAGCGTATTAGTGAAGATATGTTGGCAGATATAGATAAAGATACAGTAGATCATCAATTAAACTTTGATGATACCTTAAAAGAGCCTACGGTGCTTCCAACTAGAATCCCTGGCTTGTTAATTAATGGAGCTTCTGGTATTGCCGTTGGTATGGCAACAAATATGCCACCTCATAACCTAACAGAAGTTGTTGATGGTATACAGGCATACATTGATAATCCAGAAATTGATATAGATGGACTCATGCAGTATGTAAAAGCTCCAGATTTTCCAACCGGAGGTGTTATATATGGGTATGATGGAGTGAAAGATGCATTTCATACAGGGCGCGGTCGTATTGTTATGAGAGCTAAGTCCAGTTTTGAAGAGGTTGGTGGTAGAGAATGTATCATTGTAAATGAGATTCCATATCAAGTCAATAAGGCAGACATGATTAAGAAAACTGCTGATTTAATCAATGATAAGAAAATTGAGGGTATCTCAAATATCCGTGATGAGTCTGACAGAAATGGAATGCGTATTGTTTACATACTTAAAAGAGACGCCATTCCAAACATAGTATTAAACACTCTATTTAAATACACCGCACTTCAATCAAGTTTTAGTGTCAACAACATCGCACTTGTAAAAGGGAGGCCACAAATGCTAAATCTTAAAGACTTGATTCATTATTTTGTGGAGCACCGTCATGAGGTTGTTGTAAGAAGAACAGAATATCTTTTAAGAAAAGCCAATGAAAGAGCACATATACTGGAGGGGTTAATTATTGCCTCAGATAACATAGATGAGGTGATACGTCTTATTCGCGCCTCTTCAAATGCAGATGCTGCTAAAGCTGCCTTAATTAAAGCCTTTGAGTTGACAGATATCCAGGCAAAGGCAATTGTTGAGATGCGTTTGCGTCAATTAACCGGTCTAGAGCAAGATAAACTTCGTACAGAGTATGAACAACTCATGAAAACCATAGAAGATTATCAAGATATTCTTGCCAACAAAGCGCGTAGAATGGCAATTATTAAAGAAGAACTGCAAGAGATCCAAACCAAATATGGAGATGAGCGCCGTTCTGTAATTGAGTATGCTGGTGGAGATGTTAGTATTACAGATTTAATTCCAGATGAGCAGGTGGTATTAACCATATCTCATGCGGGATACATCAAACGTACCTCATTGGCAGAATATAAAACACAAAATAGAGGTGGAGTAGGGCAAAAAGCATCTGCCACAAGAAATGAAGATTTCTTAGAGCACTTATTTGTGGGAACCAACCACCAATACATGTTGTTTTTTACACAAAAAGGAAAATGTTTTTGGATGCGAGTTTTTGAAATCCCTGAGGGAAGCAAAACATCAAAAGGGCGCGCCATTCAAAACCTAATTAATATAGAACCAGATGATAAGGTAATGGCATTTATTTGTACCCAGGATCTAAAGGATGAAGAGTACATAAACAGCAAATATGTAATTATGGCCACCAAAAAAGGTCAAGTCAAGAAAACACCATTAGAGCAGTATTCTAGACCAAGGACCAATGGTATTAATGCCATAACTATTAAAGAAGGTGATGAGCTTTTGGAGGCAAAACTAACTACGGGAGACTCTCAAGTAATGCTTGCAGTTAAGAGTGGTAAAGCCATTAGGTTTGAGGAAGAAAAAACAAGACCAATGGGTAGAAATGCCTCTGGAGTTCGCGGTATTAGACTGGCAGATGATGCAGATGAAGTTGTTGGGATGATAGCCATTAATGACACCGCTTCTGAAATTTTAGTGGTTTCAGAAAATGGATACGGTAAAAGATCTAGCATTGAAGACTACCGCATCACAAACCGTGGTGGGAAAGGAGTGAAAACAATTAGCCTTACAGATAAAACCGGAAAACTTGTAGCCATTAAAAATGTGGTGGATAGTGATGATTTAATGATTATCAATAAATCTGGTATTGCCATTAGAATGGCCGTAGATAGTCTTCGAGTGATGGGGCGTGCAACTCAAGGAGTTCGTTTAATCAAAGTTCGTGAAGATGATTCTATTGCAGCTGTAGCTAAGGTGATGAAAGAAGACGATCCAGAATTGGAGGAGTCATTAGAAGATGCAGATTCTCAAATCACTCCTGTTGATTTAGCAGCTGATCAAGACCCTAGTGTCAATACTAACACTGAAGAAGAATAAATAACTATTAATAATTCAGAAATTTTAAAACGAATATTTCTGACTCTAATTATTTTAAGATGAAAAAATCGGTAATACTGGCTGGTGCACTTTTAGTTGCTGTAGCCTCTTTTGGCCAAAAAAAAGAAATTAAAAAAGCCCAAAAGGCATTTGTAAAGGGAGATGTTCAGGCGGCACAAACGCTACTGAATGTTGCAGAAACTAAATTGGGTGAAGCAGACCTTGAAACAAAAATAGATTTTTATATAGCAAAAGGTGAAGTGACATTAGCCCAGGCGGGAAAATCTGGGTATCAGCAGATGAAAGAGGCTGCAACTGCTTACAAGATGGCTCAAAAATTAGACACAAAAAACCAGTATAAAGGCCTAATAGATTCTGGTCTAGATAATACTCGTGTAGCTTTGTTTAATAGTGCCATTACAGAATCTAACGCAAAAAATTATTCTAAAGCTGGGGAGAAATTTTATTTAAGTTATACGGTAAAAAATGACACCATCGATCTGTATTATGCAGCGGGAAGTATGATAAATGCCAAAGATTATGATGCAAGTCTTGATTATTACCAGCAGTTGCTCGATCTCGGGTATACAGGTATTAAAAAGAAATATACAGCACTACGTATAGAAGACAATAAACAAGTGACCTTTGCCTCTGAGGCAGATAGAAATACAGAATTGTTGTCTGGAAAATATACAAAACCAGGTGAGCGAATGTCTGAATCTGTGAAGGGCGATATTTTAAAAAATGTAGTACTTATCCTCTCTAGTAAAGGAGAGAATGATAAGGCTATTGCTCTTATGAGGGAAGCTAGAGAAGAAAACCCCAAAGATATAACTCTTGTTAGAGCAGAGGCAGAAATGGTATATAAAATGGGAGATATAGCCCGTTATGACGAGTTGATGCAACAAGTTTTACAATTTGACCCTTCAGATCCAGAGCCTTATTATAACATTGGTGTTGTGGCTGCCACCTCCGGCAATCCTGCTAAGGCCATAGAATTTTACAAAAAAGCAATAGAATTAAAACCAGACTATACCTCTGCCCTTGTAAATCTTGGTGCTTTGATATTAAGAGATGAGATGAAAATTGTAGATGAAATGAATTCTTTGGGGATGTCTAAGGCAGATTCCAAAAAATATGATGCCTTAGAGATGAAAAGAGAAGGACTCTACACAGAGGCGCTTCCTTATCTAGAGGCTGCTTACAGTTATAGAAGTGATAATCCTCAACTTGTTGCAAAACTAAAAGAAATATATAGCCTTTTGGGCATGGACGCTAAAGAAGCTGAGATGAGGTCTAAACTCTCTGAATTAGAAAATTAAGCTATTAGTAACCTGAAAAAAACCGCCACAATATGGCGGTTTTTTTATATACAGTATTTACTTGACAAATTAAATTTACACAATGCGTTTGATCACTCTTAATTTATGAGTGTGAAGGTTTGTTTGAATATTAAAAATACCTGTGTGGTCAAGCCTGTCTATACGAACTTTACCATGGGCATGAATGATATAATTGTCTTTCATTATAATTCCCACATGTATAATATCTCCCTCAGTATTATCAAAAAATGCCAAATCACCAGGTTCACTTTCTTCTATAAAACTCAAGGCTTCTCCCTGCTCAACTTGTTGGCTTGCATCACGTTTTAATTTATAACCATTAAGTTTATATACCATTTGAGTAAACCCGCTACAATCTATGCCAAAAGGTGTTTTTCCTCCCCAAAGATATGGGGTGTTGAGGTATAAAAGAGCTGTGTTTATTATATTGTCTTTAGTAAATTTTTCTTGTACAGTACTTCCTTCGAATTCGTGTTTTAATAGGGGTAAGGCGTTTAAAGTACTCCCCATTACTATAGATATCATTTGGTTATCTTGGGTAGATACCACATCTACAAGATCCTCACTTATTTTAGGAGTTTGTTTAGAGATATCATTGTAATGTTCTTCTTCTAGAAATAGAAATTGTTTGTTGTCTATCCAGGCTTCATATGTATCATAGGCTAGGCGAATTCTACTCCATTTTTTTCTTGATTCTAAAACCTTAAACACCTCACCATACAATACTTGGGTCACTAGCTCACTGCTGTCTGCAGCTTCTGCTCTAAGAGGCACTATACTAAGATTACAAATACCGTATTTCATAAAATAAATGTGAGTTAGGCTCTTTGAATTACCATAGCAGTAGCGCCACCACCACCATTACAAATTGCTGCCGCTCCTATTTTCGCGTCGTTTTGTTGTAGAACATTTAGCAGTGTGATTAAAATGCGCACACCACTAACTCCCAAAGGATGCCCAAGAGAAACTGCTCCACCGTTTACATTTACAATATTTTTATCCAAACCTAAAATTTTCATATTAGCAAGCCCAACCACTGAAAAGGCTTCATTAAGCTCAAAGAAATCTACCTGATCTTGAGTCACTCCGGCTTTAGCAAGGGCCTTTGGCAAGGCCTTTGATGGAGCTGTGGTAAACCACTGCGGCTCATGTGCTGCATCTGCGTATCCTTTTATGGTAGCCAATATAGTGAGCCCAAGAGCGTTGGCCTTTTCTTCACTCATTAAAACCATAGCACCAGCACCATCATTAATAGTGGAGGCATTTGCGGCTGTAACGGTACCTTCTTTTGTGAAAGCGGCACGTAATGCAGGGATTTTATCGATTCTAACATTTTTAAACTCTTCATCTTCACTTACTATTACAGGGTCACCTTTTCTTTGAGGAACTGCAACTGGTATGACTTCATTAGAGAATTTTCCTTCGCTCCAAGCCTTTGCAGAACGTTTGTAGGATTCTATAGCAAATGCATCTTGATCTTCTCTGGAAAACTTATATTTAGTTGCACAACTATCTGCCAATACACCCATAGCATTTTTGTCAAAGGGGTCTACAAGCCCATCTTTTTGCATGCCATCTAGCATTGTAGTTGGTCCAAATTTCACTCCCTTGCGCATGTGCAAATAATGTGGAATGTTACTCATACTCTCCATTCCTCCGGCTATAACAACATTGGCATCTCCAAGTGCAATAGCTTGAGCCGCGTGTATTACAGCTTTCATGCCAGAGGCACATACCTTGTTTACCGTTGTACATGGCACTGTGTCGGGTATGCCCGCACCTATTGCTGCTTGTCTGGCTGGCGCTTGACCTACACCGGCCTGTACCACATTACCCATGTAAACTTCATCTACTTGAGTTGCATCTAGGTTGATTTTATCTAAAGCTCCCTTTATGGCAAAACTTCCTAATTCGGTAGCTGTTAACGAGGATAAACCTCCCATAAAACTGCCTATTGGAGTTCGCACTCCAGCAACAATGACAACTTTTTTTATCATAATATTGAATTAAAATTTATGTAATGAGTAACTAAACCAAGCTTTAAATAATGGCTACGAAATTACATATTTATAACTAAATTATCAATATTTACAGCCATAGGTTTTGTTAGTGCCTCTGCCAATAGGTATCTTTACCTTGAATACACTTATTATGAAAAATACATTAAGCACACTATCTAGAAATCAATCCTTATTATACAAAGTATTTCTTTTTATTGCAGCTACTTTTTTAATACTCTATCTTTTTCCTAAAGCTGGACAATTCAAGTATGATTTTCAGAAAGGAAAGCCATGGCAGTATGAGAATTTGTATGCTCCTTTTAGTTTTACTATAAAAAAAGATGCATCGTCACTTGAGATTGAAAAACAGCAGATAGTTGATAATGCAGAACCCTATTTTGATATAGATTTTGCTGCAGTTGAAAGTGTTAAAATAGAGTTTTATCGTTTGTTGGATGAGGCCTACCAGAATTCATTATTTAGAGAATCCAAACTATCTCTACAAAGTAAAGGAGCTACTATTATAGATGAAATTTACAAGCATGGTGTTGTAAGTGAATTATACTCTTATGATGCTGATAAACTTGTATATTTAAAAAACGGAAATGAAATTGATAAGGTTACCTTTCATCAAATTGTAAATTTTGATGCTGTTTCCTCTATTGTTGAAGACGCTACTTCTTTAGAGACAATTTCCCCTAGTATAGACCTTTTGGAGAAAATATTAACTATTGTTATCAAGCCAAATGTTTCTCTAAACACTAAACTAACTCAGGCCGCCATAGATGATGAGATAAATGCCATGAATCCTAACAAAGGGATTATAGAAAAAAGTGGTCGTATCATAGCCAAAGGCGAATTGGTAGACACAGACGCCTACCAAATTTTAGATTCTCTAAAAGCAGAATATCAATCTCAAGTCTGGACCAAATCAAATTATCTCTGGCTTATAGTAGGCTATGGATTACTTGTAATGTTGGTTTTGTTGATGTTGTTATTATTTCTCAAAAAATACAGGCCAGAAATATATAGCAACAATACTAAAGTAACCTTTATCTTTTTTAATGTATTGTTAATGGTTTTACTTACCACTATTGTGGTAAAAATGGATGCCAAATATGTGTATGTAGTACCTCTGTGTATACTACCTTTAATTTTAAAGGCATTTTTTGATCCTAGATTAGGCTTATTTGTTCATGTACTTACCATACTATTGCTTGGATTTATAGTACCAAATAGTTTTGAATACTTGTTTTTACAAATTATTGCAGGTATCGTAACTATCTTAACTGTCTCTGAGCTATACAAAAGAGCAAATCTATTTATTTCTGTTTCGCAGATTACCTTTATTTATATTATTGGATATCTTGCATTTGTTCTTATACAAGAAGGGAATATATATGAGTTTAAGTGGGAAATATTAGGGTATTTCGGTTTATGTGGTTTAGCCACTTTATTTGCTCATCCCTTAATTTACTTCTATGAAAAATTATTT
>Ga0115572_10000827_pt1 | contig 25559 bp, 4 predicted proteins | sample COGITO_mtgs_1206_FD_88681 | JGI IMG/M metagenome (GOLD analysis project Ga0115572, IMG submission 88681) | Pelagic marine microbial communities from North Sea - COGITO_mtgs_120607 | ecosystem: Environmental > Aquatic > Marine > Epipelagic | place: Germany:Helgoland, sampling site Kabeltonne... | reverse complement strand
GCGCCAGCCGAGGTCCTGGTCGCATTCGCTACACCTGAGCGCCTGACGCCGCGCGAAAGTCCCGCGATGGGCCGCAACGAAGGCACGCTGATGACGTTCATTTTTCCGTGTGACTTCTTGGTCGCAGCGCGGGAGTCTGGCGGTCGAGTGGATCGATATCGTTTTTTGACGACGTGGACGTGGCGCGAGTTCCGGGCCACTCGTCCGAAACTCTTGATTTCCGTAGACTGTAAAACACATAGGGGTCCCCGAATTCTCAACAAATTAGGTCGCCAAATGCCAAACAAAACGAACTGGTTCGCATATATAGATTTGTCTTCACCAAATGACTCGTTTGACTTTTGCTGGAAATGCGGGGGAACGACCAACAACTGAGAAAAAACATAACGTCCGTCGCTCGAACAGCATCGGAAAGTTGGGCAGACCAGATGGCCGACGATATGGATATCGTGCCGGTCGAGCACGCTATCCGGGGCGGCGCAGATCATAATATCCAAGTACTCGTGCGCGTTCGTCCTCCAAACTCACGAGAGCTAGAGCAGGTGAGTCTCGTCCCCTCCGAGAAGGAAAAACGAAATGCCGAACCTTTTGATGTGGCTCACCCCCGCACTCGTTCTCAACAACGCAGGGATATGTCAAGGGCGTGCACACGAGCGGTCAGTCCATCGATGTATCGTCAAAGAGCAACGCCAAGTATAGCTACGACCATGTTTACGACCATGATGCCAGTCAGCTGGACATCTTCGAAAGCGTTGGCGTTCCCGTCACGGACGCGTTCCTGGAGGGCTACCACGGCTGCCTCATCGCCTATGGACAAACGGGAGCGGGTAAGACTTTCACGATGCAGGGACCCGACGATCACACTGAAATTGAGAATATGTCTGACGAGACGAGCGTCGTGAACGCCGCTGAGGATCCAGAGCAGCTCGGTCTCATCCCCCGCGTCCTCAAGCGCATCTTCGCACACATCGAGAACGAGAAGGCTGCGGCGGAGAACGATGAGAACGCCGGGGACGTCAACAACGATGAAGTCGGGTCATCGAGAACGCCGGGAAAGTCCATTCCCACGCGGGGTAAGCCGGAGGTGGAGTTCACGGTGAAGTGCTCGTATCTTGAAATATATAACGAGACGATGGCTGACCTGCTCGGTGACCCGGGTTCGGCGGTGCAACCGAACATTCGCGAGCATGAGAAGAAGGGGGTATTTGTGGAGGGTCTGACAGAGGCGCCTGTTTACTCCGCAGAAGAGACCTATGAGTTATTCCAGCGCGGGTCCCACAGACGCCGGGTTGGTATGACGGAGATGAACAGAGAATCATCGCGGTCGCACTCAGTGTTTACCGTGAGCCTTGAGTCTCGCCGACGTGCCTTTGCCGGAGCTGCACTGCAGAAGCGATCTGCGCTCCTTCATCTCGTAGATCTCGCTGGCTCAGAGCGTCAAAAGTCAACAGAATCCGCGGGGGCTCGGTTGAAAGAAGCGTCCGCCATCAACAAGTCACTATCGGCGCTGGGCAACGTCATCAAGGCACTTGTGGACGTTGCAGACGGGAAGGATCGTCATGTTCCCTATCGCGACTCAAAGCTCACGTTCCTTCTTAAGGAGGCTCTTGGAGGCAAGGCTCGTTGCACATTACTTGCATGTGTCAGTCCGGCAGCTGGTCAGGTTGAAGAGACGCTTTCGACTCTGAAGTTTGCGCAGAGAGCCAAATTGGTCAAGGTAACGGCGAGTAAGAACGAGGAGGCGGTTGGGTCCGTTGCTGAACTTGCTGCAGAGGTTACTAGACTCCGAAATATGCTATCGGAAGGAACAGGTGAAGGAGCAGATCGCGCTCGTCTGCGTGCTAATGATCTTGAGCTTCACATAGCCCGTGCAAACCGTGTGGCCGCAGCCACAGCGAGGGCTGCTGCGCAGGAGACAGAGAAGCTTTCAGGAAGACTCGTGGAAGTTCAAGAACTCGCGAGCAGGCTCGATAAAAACCTGCAGTCAACGAAAATGGTTCTTCGCCTCAAGGAAGCGAGATTATCCAAGGGTACGAAATCAGTGGAGAACACTGATTCGGAGGAGATGGAATCGCTTCGCAAGATGGCGGAGTGTCCACCAGAGGTTATCAGGATGCGAATTGAGATGCAACAGCTTCGTCACCAAATTGAACAGCTGGAAGCAGAAAATGGGATTCACCCTGCGAAGGGGAAAATGATCCAGCTCGAAAAAGAGATGAAAGAACTCCGTGCAGTGCGTTTGGAGGAGGGCGAACTTGTCGCGCAGACTATTGAGGATCGTGCAGCTGCTGACGCTGCGCGTGAAGAAACTGAGCATGTGAATGAAATTTTGGAGGCGCAGCGCAATGCTTCGGAGCGTGCAGCCGCTCTGTCTGAGGACGCTGCCGCTAACGCAGATGCCGCGCGCGCGGAAGCAGCTCTCGCTCAAGTTAATGCAGAGGCGAAGCAAAAGATCGCGGAGGAGAACATGTTTCGCGTACAGGCTACATTTGACGAGCAGAAGTGTGTTATGGAAGAGATGTTTGGACAAATCGAGAAGCTTGACGCTCTGCGCACTCGGTTAGAGCAGCAGCTCGCAGAAGCCAATCTTGCCAGCGAAGCTGCGCGAGTAGAGGCTGCGGAAACAAAGGAGGTGTTGACTGCAATCACTGATGCGAAGAACGTCATTGAGGCTGAGGCTGCTGCTGCTGCACAGAGGCACGACCAGGAATGTGCGAGAAAGGATGACGAACTCATCAGGATGAAGGCAGCTCACAGAATCGAGATTTCTGAGATTGAGAAATCTCACGCTGCGTTGCTTGTTGCCACAACCGAAATTCGCGAGGGTGAAATGGAAAAATTGGTCGCTTCTCACGACAAGATGGTCACTGAAATGAAAGATGTTCACACGAAAGAGGTTGCTGCTTCCGCTAAAACTCATTCTATTGATCTCGCGAAGCAAAGAACCGATATAGAAAATTTGGCGCACGAAGCTCTTATGAAGGAGAAGCAGAGTCACGACGGAAGAGTGGCCAAACTAGAAGCTGCACATGCACAGGCTATTCAGGTGAAAATGAAAGAACACAGAGACACCATCGCCGAGCTGAGCGCAAACCATGAGGCCGCCTTTGTGTCAAAACATGAGGAATATAAGGCAGCAATTGCAGATGTGGCGGCAAACGCGGATGCGAGAGCAGCAGCTGCTGCTGCAGAGTTGGAGGTTATGGAATCTGCACACAAAGCTGTTGTGACTGAAGCTGCTACTGCGCATCTCACAGAGTTAAATGAAGTGAGAGCAGCACACGATGAATCCATCGAAACTCTCAGAAGAGCTCATGGACAAGAACTCGAGGAAATGAAATCAAAACATGCCGAACAGCTGACTGATCAGAGGTTGAAAAGTTCTGAAGAAGCCGAGAAACATGAGTCTGCACTCAGTGATGTGCAAAAGACTGTTGAAACCCTAAAAGCGGAACTCTTGGATGTGAAGGCGACACACGAGGTAGAAGTTGCCGACCTTGAGACCATGCACAAGGATGAAATGAAGAAATTGGAAGATGGATACAAAGGAGAAATTGTCAAGGTTCAGTCTGCTGCGACAGAAATCGCTTCCGCACGTGAAGCCAGCCTCGCCAATCAAGTTGCTACTGCTGAGAAGGCATCCGAGCTAGCGAGTCTTGAAGCGGCAGAGACTATCGCAGCGATGGAAATTGCAAAGACGGCTGCGATGGAGGAGCTCAAGGCTACGCATGCTGCTGCACTTGACGCGGCGAAGCAATCATGTGCATCTGCACTTCAGGCTGCAGATGCCGAGAAGATATTAGCTGTGCAAGCAGTAAAGGATAGTGCTTCAAGGATCGCTGAGGACATTCATCAGAAACATGATGCAGCTCTAGTTGAGGTTGAAGCGAGAGTCAAGATGGCAGCCGCGAAAAGTGCTGAGGAAGACATGGCAACCGCATTAAACGCTGCCAAGAAGGACAAGGTAGCTGCTCTCCAGGCTTTGGAGATTTCCCATGAAAAGGCTTTACATTCGCTTCATGCAGAACTGAATGATCGCCTTCACACGGAAATGGACACTTTGATTGCCCAGGCTGAGAACGAAAAGATTGCTGCTGTCGCGGCAGCGATGGAATCTAACGCGAGTGACGCTGTGGAGAAGCTCGAGAAAGCGCACGCCGAAGAAATTCGAGAGTTGGAGATGAAGCATGCCGAAGTGTTGGCAAAGGCAGCGGAGGAGCAAGCGCTGGCTGTCAGCATCAAGCTCAAGGAGGCTATTAAAGAGGCTGACTCGCGCGCCCATTCTACGCTTACCAAGCAGAGAGAGACACTTGAATCTGCAGCGAAGGCTGGTATGAGAGCACAAGAGAAAATGCTCGCCTCTGCAGAGGAAAAGCTCGCCAGCATGAAAGCAGAACTGAGCAGCGCTACGGAAGCTGGAAAAGCTGCCGAGGCACGTGCAGCCAAGGTTGAGGCCGCGGCAAAAGCAGCAGTAATCGCCGCAAAAGCCCAGTTGGATTCAGTGCGTGAAGAAAACGCCAAAGAACACGCTTTAGAGCTTGAAGCGCTGCGCGCAAGCCTCGAGGAAGAGGCGAAACTTGGACATCGCTCCGCCGCAAGTTCTGATGGTAAGGTGCTGGAGCTTCAGTCCATCATCGCCCGTCTGTCAGCTGAACTTGCTGCGGCAAAGAATTCTATCGATGTCGCAGAGCCTCCGAAAACAGCATCAAAACGTGGGCGAAGCAAGTGCGCCGCGACGCCTGAGGCTAAGCGCGATGATACCTTTGAGAAATCTGTGACACGGAGCGCAGCCAAGGGTCGCAAACCTCTCAGTTCACGATCCACCAACGCCGGTGTGGGTGAGGATGATTCGTCTGCTGAATTGGTGCCCACGAAGCGTGCAAAAAGCACACCCAAGGCTGCCGTACTACTCGATGAATCACTCTGAAACCGGGGAAACACGTAACACTGACCACTGCGAGCCACCATCGAAAAATAGAAACGAAAGCGTTGATAACCACCCGTTAATTGAATGAAGATAGTCTACTCAGTGTAGTGTCCGCCGAACGCCAAGCCGGGGCCCACGACACGCGCCGCCGCGTCATCTTCCCGTGTCGCGTGGTTTCCTCACGGTCTGGGAGTCAAACAGTTCACCCGACTGAGCCAACAATTCTATTTCCTTCAACTTATTTTCCATTTTCTCCCTCATCGCCTGACTAAGTTGCCCAGAGAGAGACTCCTCAATGGCATCAATCTGAGTCTGTAGGGAACACTCACATTTTGAAGGTCCGGATGAGAGGTTTGGGTTGGACAAGAAAAGATTTCGGGCAGACATGTTAGCGAGTTGACCTCACCTGCATCAACTTCTTGTCCACCGAAAGTCGCCCCCTTTCTGTTTGCATCCTCTCCACCACCTTCTCCAGCATCGCTAAGGTTTGTTCCTCTTGCTGCCTTAGTTGCTCCGCACTTTCAGCCTTGAAAGTTTCCATCTGCCGCTGTAGCTTGAGTCGCTGAGCTCTGATGACATCAAGCTCCTGCACGCGAACGTAAGGGGGTTCCGGGCGATTGAGCCCCGAGTAGATCGTCCAGGAGAACCGGGTAGACGCACCTGACTTTGCCTGCGAAACGTAGCGAACATGTCTTTGATCATTTTGAACATCGTCGCCGGGGCTGGTTTAGCGCCCTGACGACGACGGGCGGTCGAAGAAGGCAGTGGCCGGGAAGCCTGTGTGGCGATCGGTGAAAGCGGTGTCGCGAGAAAAGATGCTTGCAACTGCTGGTTGAAGATTTTTTTCCTTCTTTGTTTTAAAAATGCTTTTGCTATGTGAACTAATTCTAACACCTACAGCAGTCCCAGCCTCCCTCCTCGACTGAACCTTGCGAACTCAAGCATTTCGTATGCGAGTAGTTGGTTCTGTGCAGGGCGGAGCAGGTTGCCAAGGTTCGAGATTCATACTTGTAAAGGCACTAATCCAAATTGTATTTGTTTGCCTTCGCAGCCTTGAGCTTCTTAGCCACTCTGTGGCGCCGCATTGACGAGGTGGTTGTCGTGCGGTCACCTTCATTCGCGGCTTGAGCTTTCGTATTTTTGCCGTCCGCACCGCGCCCGCTGGTGGTGCTGGGTGCGATGCTTTGTTCAGTTTCAGATTCAAGATCCGATTCCCTTTCGGAAGCGATCGAGTCTTCAACAATCTCAGGCTCCTCTTTGCCGCGGCCCATTGGAGTGTTGTCCTTGCCGACAAGGATCTCCAGTGCGGCACTTCCGAGACCACCGCCTGGTGCGTGAAGAAGCGCTTCCCGCAGAGCGCGCTTAGCTTGCAATGTCGCCCACATGCGTTCACGCACAACCGCTTGATCGACAGGCTCCTCTCCGGCAACCTCGCCGACGCCGTAAGCGGTTGACTTTTTCCTGAGGTCACTCATGGTCTGGTGTGTCATCATCAGTTCCTCTTCCATATTCTCTGTTGCAGCAGTCACACGCTGCTGCCAGGCAAGTGTCTGCTGCTGCCAGGTGATTTCGCGTTGTACGTATCTTCGCATCTTTCCGATCGCGTTGTCCTTAATGTCCCGAGTCATCTCAATGAGCTGGTTCAGCTCAGCCTCTTCCTCCTCTTCGTCACTGTCGGCGGCGCCAAACTGCTGCACCTTATGGTCAGCAATCGAGCGAATGATGGATTTGACCATCTTGCGCGACGGAGGGCTGTATCCGAAATAACCTTTTGACTGCGCGACATCGTCGGCGTCGAGCATCCATTGGGTCACCTCAGCTTCCGTGAATAATCCCAAGCCCCTGAGGCGGAACATGCGAGCGGAAGTTTTCCGAGCTTGTTTATCCTTGACGCTGCCCATGAACTCATTCCATGAGTCGTCCATGAGCGACTGCCAGTCGTTATCTTTAGGGTTCACCTGTGGAGGGTTCGAATACGCCTTCACTGCGTCCCAAGCGGTGGCCCTCGCTTCACCGCGAACTGCCCTTTGATGATGCCGCCGAGCCTTTGTATCTTCGTCGACGGATGAATCCGAATCAGAGTCTACATCCTCAGCTTTGGCCATGACATCAACGAGCAGTCCAATTCCTTGCTTTCCGGCAAGAGCGAGCTGTTCAATGGGATCCTTCCGGCGTAAATCATTCAAATCGACGCCGAGAGCGCGAAGAAGTATGTTTGCGCGCAGTCCCTTTGCCTTGTAGAGAGCCCACCGTCTCTGTGCTCGAGCCGATTGTTCAGGCGTGTTGACACCATTTATGACACGCTCGATGTGTGCCATCTCATCAAAGTCTTGGTCCTTGTCAACCTTCGCGCTGATTCTTTTTCCATGTCCGCTGCCAGATATGATAGCGTTTCCTGGAACCTTCTGTTCTGTTACAGGTCCCGTAAATTCCTGCTTAGCTGCAACCGCTCCGAATCCTTTGCCTTTTGCAGTCGGCGCGAGCGAGTCGACAGTTCCGAGACCCTTCGCGAGCACTTCCTGAGCCTGGGACATTTTTGAACTGCGAACAGATTTGAGCAGGCTCACCAACTCGGTGTAGCTGGGGTACTTGCCCCGGAACCGACCGTACCTGTATGAAACCGCGCTGACGAAATCATCAATCAACGTTGGTTCATCAAGCTCTGCGAGATTCTCCTTCTCCTCACCGAAGGAATCACCGACGATACCCAGGATTAAGTTCACAAGGATGAAAAGCAGGAAGATAGGCACGCCGAAAGAGTATATCACCAAGGCAAAATATTCGGTTCCCGAGCGCACGATACTCTTGTCCGTAAAGAGCTTGGCGAGGATGTCCAGAGAAGAGCCGAGGATGAACTCAAAGTGCAGGTTAAATGCAAGATCCAACCTGGACAGTGCTTGTTCGGTTGGGCCCACCATCAAGTGCCCAATCATCATCGAAAGCAACAGCGTGATGAAGAATATGATGATGAAGTGCAGGAGATCGAGACTAGAACGCGACAACGTACGCACGGTCAAGTCCAGGTGTCTTTGGAAGTCAACCAGCTTGAGTGAGCGCGCAATCATCAAGAGCAGTGACATGCCAGAGACGCAGAAGTAAAACGTCAGCAAGCCAGAGAGCTCCTGAACTGTTGACATACTCTCACCGAGTAACTTGATGCCAGAATCATCGTCAGGAAGCTGCCACCTGGAACCGATGGTCGTGCCCGCGGCGTCGCCAATACCAGTCCTGTTTGTACTGTCATCAGCGGCTGCCGCTGTGAGGTCTCCTGATTTTTGTGGCATGAAATAGTTTGCCATTGGTTGCGATGGATTGTCGTAGACATTGTAGCGTAGTAATGGTTCCAGATTTTGCCGCCGCTGAAACTGGTAGTTGATCCACACTATGATGGAGACTACTTGCAGAGTGATGTTCAGTGCATCCAAGCAGTTCCAGAAACTAGCAAAGTGCACCTTCATACCTGCTACTACCGAGCTTTCATCCATGCAGACGTTTGCAAACTCTCTCAGCTCGATTGAAGCAGTGTACATTATCATCCCAACGAGAATAATCTCAAGCGTTAGCTGCACCAGCCCATCATTCATGCCATCATTGTTCTGGTCGTTCCATTCTGTGTACCACTTCACGTTCATGTTGGTAATTTTGTGTGACACAGAAAGGTCTCCCGCCTCAGTGAAATTGAAGATCACCATCACATTTGCAAGCTGCCTTAGATTTGCGTTGTATGTGACGGCCTGTGCAGTGACGGATCGTGTCGATGCGTCAAAGAATAGACCTTCCTTGAGGTACTGAACAAGATTGGCAACGTGCCCGCGCGTGGCGGCTATGTCGATGTACACAGGGAACCCAGATTGGTATCCCGGTACTTCTCTGTGGAAGAAGCCGTAAGGCACACCTCCATCTTCTGAAGCAGATGCGCGGAGTTCACTTGTTCCCTGGGAGTTGTTATAATATTCGCCAATGAAATCTTCGAGCTGCACGTTGTACAGTGATTCCAAGGTTCCCTGGCCAGCCTCAGGGCGTCGGAACACGGGATCGACGCCAAAAGATTTTATAGACGGCTCATCGGATCGGCACGACGAAGCGATGTGCTGGAATTTGGTCGTGTCACAATCGGTGAAGTCGCTTCGCACCTGATGAATCAGCAAGCCACCAACCATGCGGTTCGTGTTGCTCACAAATCGGCGACCAATGTAGGATTTCGGAGCCTTGTACTGTTCGCTCGGACCGCCCTGCAACACGTCGTATCCTTTCCAGTCCGTTACAGAAGATTTCGCAGCTGTCCAACCAGCTGACGGAGACGAAGCAGATGACGGTGTGGCCAGCAAATGCCTTCTGCCACTGTCAGAATGTTCGTCTCCGAATTGGTCCATTTCTGTGTCATCGGATTCTTTGAGGAGTTGAGCCACGAGATTGTTCAGCCTCCCCTCCTCCTCAGTCATCTCCAGGAGGCGACGACCGGCAGAGGGTGTCGGTGGCGGTGGCGCCGGCGGTAATGGTGGAGGCGGAGGCGGCATCGGCGGTGAGGGTGGAGGAGCTGGGGCAGGAGGAGGCATCCCCAGAGGAGAATATTTCGTGATGTTGAAGAAGATTTCAGCTCCACCAATATTAGAGCGAAACTGGCATGCTTTGCCGAGCTCATTGTTTGTGTCCTCGCCAACTGCATCCAGAGCTGCCTTGAGATCGTCAGCCTGTGTCTTAAGGAGAACCTCAAGCTCTAAGACTGAGTCAAGCGCTTCCTTCTGCACGCTGATAGTGGCATCGATTACACGTAATGTTTCCTCCGCCTGCGATTGTAGTCCTTTCGTGGTCTCATCGGCGACGAGAAGGAGGGTCTTCCAATAATCTGCAATGCGCTGCTTGTAAGCTGACGGGTTACCGCCTGAGGCAGCAACTGCAGTGATCATGTCGTCGAGATCTGTCATTGAAGCAGAAATCTGATTGCTGATGACAGAAATTTCGCCGGTGATGGACGCAAGCACAGCCGCGTCAAGGTCGACAGTTGGTGAATCAGATCCCTCTGTTGCGTTCGCAGCGACGTCAATAGTCTGGTTTGTGCCCGATGAGTTGGTTGCAGCGCTGGACAAAGAGCCGCTCACGCCAGAAGTGGCACCACCAGCAACGGTGTTCGCGAGTAGACGACGTCGGCGACTGCTACTGGACGAAGTTACTGTAGCATCCACACCATCCGGGAGCTCAAAATACGTCACCTTGATTGTAAACTCCTTGTCGCTTCCAGAATCAGTGATGTTGAGCAGCTCAAGGTCCTCTGCTCCCCTGAAGATGACATTCGAAGGAAGGCCGTATTCAATGATATTCTGACCAAACGACTGCTTGAATGTGTCCTGGAACGTATCTTCTTCGAACAGTGTCCTATTTATCGCAATGTCTGGAAGAAGCACAAACTTCCGAAGCACCACATTGATAATCAACGTCTCAGTAGCAACATTTTCAGCAAGATCTGATACAGTGTACTGGTACGTGTACTGACCCGGAGGGATTACTCCCGTACCGTGTTGATCGATTGCAAAGAAGCTCTCTGACCCTGTAATCACCTGAGTGATCTGAATGTACTGTGAGAGCTCGCCTTCTACGTTGTCAGTAACGCGCATTGCACACGGATATTGTGTGGCGTTTGCGGTGCCAGCTTCCAGCAACTCATTGGCTGTCAGACGATCTTCGGCGTTGTAACAAGGCTTGAACGGCGTTTTCGTGCCCACGTAATCGAATCCGTACTCGAGCATTATGGGGACTTTGGGTACAAATCGAGTGAACGTGGGAGCTTCCGTGTCAGCGACTTCATCAGTGGCGGCGGCAGCAGCAGCGAGCGCAGCAGCGTTTTGACATACCTCCTCCAGCTGACAAGCTTGATCGTCCTGTACACCTGGGCAGTATTCATACCCGATGGGGCAAGGGCTGATGACGTTGATGGTGCGGTAAACCTTTGAAACTTCCGATGAATCGTCGCGGACGGTGAATTCAATCTGAACTTCTCCCTCCACATTTGTGTCGATGCAGCCCTCCAGGCCCTTGCTTGTGTAGAGGTGATCGTCGCATTTTTCTAGAGACTGACACTCAACTGGGGGACAAGAAAGGACCTCGATGGTCAGATTCTTCCTCACATCTACTGGATCAGATACACCTTGGACGCGTTCCTGCTTAATATCATATGCGATGACGCCAGGGTCGCAGAGTCCATCGCCGAAGAATGTGGCTTCTGGGAGTATCATTTCACCGGTTGCCGGGTTTACCTCACACGGCTTGTACGGCTGATATTTCCTGACGTTCACAGTCTTGTCGACAACGCCCGGGACAACCTTCAGCTCAATCACAGGAGGAGTCTCAACCAACTCAACGACCGTCTCCACAAGATCGCCCTCGCAATAATTGTTCACGGAGCAGACGTAGGATTCGAGGCCGTTGTCATCCAGAATCTTGTTTTCACACAGGAACTCCGGTTTGCCATTTCCAGCGGCTATGACCTTTGAGCAGTCGGGTATGACAATGACCTGCCGGGTGACTCTCGAGGAAAGACCCTCGTTGTCGAAGAAAGAGTAGTCGACAGTGAAAGTTCCGGGATTGTAGGTGTTGAAGCCGCATAGTTTGCTGAGAGATTGTCCACCCAGCTCCGGATGCGACTCTGAAAAGATGGCACCCCCTTTTCCATCCTCGCCTGCGCAGACCTTGATGAGCGTGTTTGTGATTTTCCCCTGCTCAGGGTCGAATGAGAGCGCTTCGTCAATCCCCCTGTCGCATACGGCGTCGGTGGAGGACCCAGGGAGGCATATCTGCCACGCTTGGCCCGCAAGAATTTCTGCGACATTTGCACCAAACAATTTAATCACGGGCGGTTCGTTTGGCGCCTCCTCAACCTCATCCACCTGTGTCTCCTCGAGACCGATACACAGGCCGTTGATTGAACACGCCGAATTAGATTTATACCTCTTTACGCCAGTCTTTAGTTCGAGCTCCGCATCTTCGCATAGGCGCTCATCTTTAGGCTCTCCGTCTGGGCCTTTATATTGTGGCACCGCTTTTGATCCAACAATGTCACCGAAAGAGCCTGTCTTTGTCGTGACACAAGGGTTGAGGACGATCACGGGTCGGACTGCACTGATAACTGATCCATCAGCTGTTGTGAGTTCATAACTGTACCGAAAGAAAACACCGGGCTCTAATAATTCTGTGTCTTTGTTTCCAATTATCTTTGTGGTGATGTCACCGGTGATGTCCGTCGTGGTGACTGTCGCCACATCCGTCTTCTGATCAGTGCTGGTGAGGATCTCGACTGCAGTGGCACCAGGATCAATGAATGTTTGTCCTTGCTCGACATAATTCACGACCATTTCTTTTCCACTCTCATCTGAAGAACGGAAGCTGTACCGGCCGTCCAGACCATCACTTACTCTGAGCTGCCTTTCGGTTGTGATAATCGGGGGGCGAAGATCAGCAACCTCTCGAACTTCTTGCTCCACAAGACAAAGAGTGTTCCCGCTATCGTCACAAGTCTCGCAGACAATTTCCGTCGCCGTTGATAGAGACTTGCACAACTTCGGTTTGCACTTCTCTGTGACTTCACAAGGAGGCAACACGTAAACCTTGCGAGTCATCTGGATCGCTTTGTTCTTGTACGGAGAGTTGTCTGCTACGTTGTACGTAACTGTGTACGGTGTGTCAATCTTCTCCAGAGACAAGTCGATTTGCCCAAGCATGGATGTGGGCGAGAAGGTCGGCCACCCTTTGACCGTGACCCTTTCGATGGGATATGCACCCTCAACGTTGTCAATCGCGGTGAAACCCGGGTCGGACCAAATGTTTGAGAGAACCGTTTGGGTTAGCGTGCAAACCACCACCGTGTTTGGCTCGTCGTCGTCCGGCACACAAGCATCACCGAGCTTGAGCGTGATCTCCGGAGGAGTTAACTCAGGCGGCGGCGGTGGGGTTGGCGGCGGCGGCTTCGGGGCTAACATATCAAAGGGTGGAGGGAACGGCGGCGGAAACGGCGGCGGAGCTGGAGGTGGGGATGGGAAATCTGGAAGCTTGTAGACCGGTAGCGGCGGAGGAAACGGCGGCGGAGGTGCAACAATCCTCTTGATGAGAGGCGGCGGTGGATTCGGCGGCGGTGGAGGAGGTGGGACAACCACGACTGACTTTGGCGAACCATCGACACTCCACGTCCCAGCAAGCGATATTAAATCCGCGCTGAAGCCATAAGCCGCCAGTTCGTCTGCGATGGATTTCTTCAAATTGGGCAAATCGGACTTTTCGCTCCCTGAGCCATCAATCAATTCATCCACCAATCCAGCGGTAATTTCTCCAGGCTGACCTGCGCTTATTTCCTTGAAAACCAACGAAAACTCCACCGTGATTGATGTATCGTCATCCGCCGGAATGATAGCACCGTTGCGGACGTAATCTGAATCAAGTGAAGTTCGCGCCATGATGGCATCCTTCAACGATTCCAAGAATATGAGAGCCTGATTTTGGTCGTACAGCAAACGCCGCCTGTCAGTGCGAATCTCATTGGAGGCATGATTTTCAAAGTGCTGCTGGAGAGCGTTTAGAACGACACCGTGAGACCCAAACGAAGGGGCAAGGAGTTGGCGCCGCCGACGAGTTGGACGTGTAGCGCTCTCCTCATAGAGTCTGTTCCTTGAGATTTCAGAGAATTTCAGAATGAAAATCAACTCGGTGGACCCTTGCTCTACGTCCGGCCATGGCGGAGGCGACGGGGGCGGTGGCTGCGGTGGTGGTGGAATGGCGGGTGGTGGTGGAGGTTTGGCTGAATCCGTTTCCATGACGCAGTACACACCAAACTCCGTGACTTCCGCCTCCACGTACCAGATTATGGAAGTGTTTTCAAAGTTTTTGGGCAGATCCTGGTTGTACAACCATGACTCCCAATCATCAGTGAAGTCGCCGTTGAAACTCGGTTGGACCGCGTACTTGTCGTAATATGAAGCTTTAACTTCGTCTTCCGTCCACGCGCTTTGATCGTACCAATCCGTCCACGTGCTTTGATCGTACCAGGTTTGCCCGATCCATTGTTCCGGCTCTTCGCCGCGCTGGTAGAACTTGACACTGACACCTGTCTCGTCATCCGTCTCGACGTCTTCCCACTCCGTATCGGTTACGCTGTCCAGGCGTGCGAGCTTGAATGCGCCCTCGAAATCAGGATTCGCGATGAGCGAAGAATCGAACGGTATGCGCAGGGTGAACTTAACGTCTTTCACGTCTTCTGTTGTTCCGTTGTGTCTGATGAGGATGTATTCTGATTTAGCCTCTGCGTAATCGTACTTCTTCAGGCCATCATCTTTGTTAGCTTCGAGTTCTTCGTCAGAAACTTCGGTAACCAATATCTTCAATGAATCTGGAACATTGGTCCAACTGATTGACACGTGACGGTCTCCCAACACTGGAGTATTTTGGTGCGTATCGTGGTTGCCATCAGCAAGCTCGATGCTGATATTATTGGCGTGGAATGGCCAGCACTTCTCTGGTTCGTAGAACCATCCGGGGGCAATGCTGCAGTAATTCTTGATGCCCTCCAGGCACGAGAGAGGAGCGTTGTTGATATCCAGGTCCCCAGTCCAGGAATCCAGGTCCCCAGTCTTGTTGCACGCAGACAGCTTGCAAGGGCAGGGGTTGTCCCTACTATTAACGTAATCGAAGTTTCCTTCTTCCATGCCCACACAGCTGAAGGGACAAGCTTGATCTATGTCCGGCAAAACAGGGAGTGGCTCTGGTGCTTCGAATACTGCGACGACTGAAAAAGAGTTTATTTCGGTCTCAGCGAAATGCCAATCATTGCACGCTGCTGAATTAACCGAACAATCGCAGTCGGAATTTTTAAAGTGATGATTGACATCGCAAACGCCCGTGACGTTGACGGCCATCACTTCCCAGATGATCGAGTCTGCACTTGCAGTCTTTCCCATTTTGAATTCTTTCCCACCTGACGCCATCTTGAAAGGAATCTTGATCGGCACGGGTACGTCAAGTATTGTGCCGTGTGGCTGCAAAACGACCATTTCAGACTGCAACGACGGGAAGGGCCCGGTCCCAGCTGCAATATCACTGATGTCCGAAAATGCGCTGATCGCAACGTCCACTGCTGACGAGAACGCACCCGCCGGGAAGTCCATACTGATACCGCCGGGCGAGTTGGCAGGGTCGACCACAAAGCGCTCACCGGGAGACACTCTTTGAATCGTCACCTCGCGTTCAACGAATTTCTTACAGGGGGTCATCTCGCTCTCCAAATCCTTGGCTCCTGCGTTGCAGTAACCTCTGATTACCTTAAAGCATTGAACATTCACCCTACCAAACTCGAGTTTCTGCATCTGACAATCGGTCGCGTAACAGGGGCATTCGTGATCCACCAGATCAGAGCACGTGAACGGGCAGACGTATCCAACGGGAAAGTTAGTGGGAGGTGGCGGGCTCGGTGGTGGACTTGGCTGAGGTGCAGGCGGACGCGGCGGCGCCATGGTACCGGCTTCCACGGAGACATTAACACTCATATTTTTCGCAAAGCCGTTGAAGAACCACTGAGTGCCAGCCAGGTTCAAAGTCAGCTCCTCATCCACGGCCGCGTCAATTATTCCACTCTCGTCGTGCCAAGAGGAATGAAGCAAGGCCATATCGGCGCTTCGTGCGCGCACCGACGTTGGCGAGGTATGATCGTACGTAAAGTCGTAATATGCGACCAAGTCTTGGAAATTTTTGTGCCACGATTTGATCTTGTAATCTGCCCAGAAATTCAGATCAGACTTGGTGACGGCATCTTCCCAAATTCTCAACTCATCGATGGCTCCTTTGTAGTGGATGCAGCCTGGATCGGCACATGCTGAGCCCAGCCTGCCGATCCAAAGTGCTGGATCCTGCTTTCGGCCGATCGTCAGCGGTTGCATGTTCCTCAGCTTGAACTCACCGGGAACTCCCGTGTCGTCAGCCATTGAACGGTTCAAGAAGGCGCCCGACTTTGACCCATCCACATAAAAGCTGACTGTCGTGTGGTATTCGAGCCTGTGCCTACGCCGGGTCCCAATCTGATGGAACTTCGCGAGGTTCTTCTGAGGGGCGGTGAGGTTACCGCCGACAATCTCGGCGAAGTACGGAACCATCTGATCGTTCGCATCGATTTGATATCCATAAGTTGGAACAGTGCTCCCAGCGGTGCCAGGGATGTCCCATGGATAAGGATTGATGCGGAGCGCTCGAACATTCATACGTGTGGAGATCCTCACGTTGCTGACACCCACGCCAGGCTGTCCAGCACCCAAGGCGAGGGTGGTCAAATTCGCATCGCGGAATGTGTCAATGTTGACGTATTTGTCGACGTCTTCTGGGGTCAACAGTGAACACGTTTGGTTCGTAACCCTCGCAGGAGATGATTGGGTCCCGTTCAGGTCAGCAGAAGACACTCTGACAACCGCCGACTCCACCGTAAACTTGAAGCCCACCATGTAGATTTTGTCGTCCACGGCAGTCTCACCCGGCACACAGTGATACGCAATGTATTTCGCTGAGGTGGTGTTGTGATATTCAGGAAGCTTTACGAAGCCAGCTTCAATCGGCGCGTTGCCCAGCTCTTCACCTCCGAGGGAGACATCTGTGAGCACGAATGATTCACCCACCATCGCGTCTTCAGCCGCAGTCGAGTGCGCGGCAAAAGCAACCCCGTCCCATTCACCTGATTCGGCGCGGGGGAAGCAATCATCGCAAGTAAAATTGTGGGTCGTCTCATGAGAGAGAGGATACGCGTAGGGGAAGTCCTGGCTGTACGGCATCAGGAACATTTCCCGGATGCCAATGCCCGGTTCGCTGGCTTTCGAAGCCAAGGAAACATGCGATTTAGAATCCCACGCCGTCTCGACGTATTCTTGGCTCGCGTACATGCAGTTCGCCACGTCATCTTTGTAGCCTGCGGCGAGAGGTCTCACGACGGAGCGTCCAGTAAAGTCAGCCATTGTGACTTCAACCTCGATCATCCACATCCTCGCCGTCGTGGTCAAGTCCGCCCTGTCAGGATAGTCGCAAACCGCGTAGATTCCTACGAGTTCCGTGTACGTCTGGTCAACTCTGGACGGGTCTGGAACGGTACTGACGTCCTCCCCGATGAAAGTTTGGCGCGAAGACCAAGACGCACTCGAATAGTCAGTCAGCAGGCGCCTCCCGCCTGGGGACGCTGTATGGGACGCCATCAGCAGGCGCCTTCCAGAACCAGATACATTGGTCTCATTCAACGCAGGAGGAGACGAGTTGGTCTCATTCAACGCAGGCGGAGGCGGGTTGGTCCCGTTGGTCCCATTCAACGCAGGCGGAGGCATGAGCACCGGAGGCGGAGCATTCGGTGGCGGTGGAGGAGACGGAGACGGAGGCGGAGGCGACGGTGGCGGTGGCGGAGGCGACGGTGGCGGTGGCGGTGGCGACGGTGGCGGAGGCGATGGGGCGATGGCTTCCACATCGTAGTAGAACTTTTCAACCCAGCCTTTCGGATTCACCGCCACCGCGATGTGGGTCCAGCGATTGAGATCGACGCCAACATCGGAGCTCATGGTGTCCTTGCAAGTCAGCTCATTCGGTTCGCTGTCCATGAAAAAGCCCACCGAGCGCATCTTATGATCGCCGCAGCATCCAAAGCCTGAGCCTTGTGGGCACATGAGCTGTACACCCCAGCCAAGATCACCAAGCATTGCAATCGTTTGCAGTCGAGCGAACTCATCACCAGTGGTGTCGGGCTTGATCCATGCCTCGACGGTGAGTGCTTGCGTGCTGGTGAAAGAAGTGAGGCGACGTGTCGGGCCGATCTTACCGTAAGATTCAGAGCCATCGAAATAAATTGCCGTGTTTCCCTCGTCCTCGCGAGGCTCATACATTCCTCGTGGTTTGGGCGGCGGTGCAGGAGGCAGAGGGGCTTCTGGCGGCGGCGGTGACGGCGTTGGTGGTGGAGGCGGAGAGGCGGGAGCATCGATGGCAGGAGCAGCGACAGATGTGTCGGTATCCCATATCTGGTCCATCCTGCTCGTCCTGAGTTCCATGTCGAAGCCTCTGGTGTGGAAGTACTCGTGGGCGACAATCTCATATCCTCTGTCGAACTTGTAGTAGGCGATGATGTGACCGGCATTCGGGTGCCAGGAGACCACGCCGTAATTCATGAAGAACTTGATGTCCTTTCGAGCAAGCTCAGCTTCCCAAAACCTGGCCTCGTCGATGTGACCAGTGAAGAACAGGCAGCGAGTCTTATCGTCTGCGCACTTTCCGTGGTAACCACCAAAAGTGAGATAAGGATGAAGCTCCCCGACACGTGGATCGATGTATGTGGTGCCATTAGACATCGCCAGGCAGTCCTCCGTGACGATATGCGTGCCCTCAATGCCCGATGAGGCCGTGTACGTACCTGCGGATGTCCCGTTGATGAAAAACTTGACACTTTCTCCGCGCACTATGGTGACTGCGATATGCGACCAGGCATCCTTCATCACGGTGATGTTTGACGCCAAGACAGTATCACACCCGACGGATTCGTGACCTTGATAGAACAAAATCGTGCCATCCGGGTGATTAGTGCACATCGAGCTTTGATACTCCGTGGCGTTATTGCTTGGCAAATTGCAGGTCAAATCAATCGCCCAACCGTCGTTGGAGATACCAACGATTTGCTGATATTGGCTAAAATTCTCGGGGCGGATCCAGGCCTCAAATGTCAGCACCTTCTCTGGCGTCATGGCCGGATGATACTCGATGATACCCATAGAATCTTCACCGTTGAAGTACAAAGAGGCCCCATCAGATGGAGTAGTACCCGGAGGAGGCGGAGGAGGAGGACTCGGGGCGGTGTTATCATCAACAATCATGCTGGTCGAGTTATTCCACATCACATACTCCATGTCAGTTGAGGTGATGAAGCCCTGATACCCTGCACCTTCAGCGACGTTGTATGGGTCATCACTGAGGGAACGCATGTCGTACACCACAGAGCCAAAGGACCTGTCGAATTTGTAGTAGGCGAGGGAGTCCTCATAGTTCGGATGCCACTTAACGAGGCTGCGATCCTTGAATGCGCTGATTGTCTCGCCATCCAACGAGGTATTCCACATGCGGACTTCGTCGAGGAAGCCATTGTACATCATGCACTGGCACGTACCGAATCTGCCGAAATACATCGCACTCGGTTGATCAGATCTGTAGTCCGTGCCATTCAGAATGCGAATCTGATCTTTCTGCGGGAGCGCAGGAATTGTCTCAGTCATCCCGGCGGGCTCGCCGTTGATGTAAAACTTCACGCTCGACGGAAGCTTGTGGGTCCAGCCCGCATCATCCGTCTCGATCGGTCGGATTGACACGACAACGGCAATGTGTTGCCATTTGTCCACCTCCAAACCTCGATCAGAGGAGATGGAGTTCTCACAATTTGACGGGTCAGGACCGTCATGCGTCCAGAAGGATACCGCACCAGGTTGGTGTTTGTTGCAGCATCCAACGCCGTGATTGCACATCAATGAAATCCCCCAGCCATAATTGTCAATAGCAGCGATGAACTGGAGCTTGTCAATGGTGGAAGGTTTGACCCAAGCCTCAAAGGTGAAGGCATCTTGGGGAGCAAAATGATTTATCATTTCTTCCGTGTTGTTGGAAAAATCGAACTTCACTTGGGTGTCCTTGCCATTGAAGTAGATGGCACTTGGACCAGGCTGCGGTGGAGGACTCGGCGGTGGCGCCGGTGGCGGTGAAGGCGCGGACACTGCCTCTGTATCTGTGGGAATCGGAATGCCCATGATTGATTTCTTGTTGAACCATAGCACATCGTCTTCATCTGATGATTCGACGATGGTGATGTTTATCTTTTTGTCGCCAAACCCTTCCACCGCGTACTTCGAAGTGATGTTGCCACTTTGGTCCAAGTGGCCCTCGTTGAACTTCCAATACGCAACAATGTCGTCAAAGTTTGTGTGCCATTCCGTTGGCTCGTTTCTCCAGTGCAAACTGATGTCTGCAGGAGAAATTGCGGCATTCCAAACGCTGACTTCGTCGAGGAGACCTCTGTATTGCAAGCACTGGCACCTGCCACTCTGGCCGATGTGCAGGCCTGAGTTCGATTCCTTGCTTTGGTCCCTTGTGAACTCCCAGGCTTCTTTGTTTATGTGCACGTATGATGTTCCAGCAGATTCGCCGTCGAGGTAGAAGCTCACCGTGCCGCCGTAAACATCAGCCACCACGGCCTACGGCAAAGGAGCGATGAGTGCAAAGTTAGTCGCGAAGTTGGACATGGCACGGTGATTCGGGTTAGGGGAAAAGCATGATGCAGAAAAATATGAATTTACTCACCACGTGCTGCCATTGGTACAGCTCAACTTGTTTCGTCGAAGTCGGCGCAACCTCGCAGTTGTTCTCGCCTGGGAAGGGTGAAGTCCAGAACATCAGTGACCCAGATGCATGCGTGTCCTCGGTGCCGCAGCAACCAGGACCGCTACCTTCAGGGCATGTCAGCATCACTGCCCATCCGTCGATACCCATCATGGCAATGACCTGAGCTCTGTTGATTTCCTTGGGATAAATCCAGGCCTGGAACGTGATGTAGTCAGATGGAGCGAGCACGGAATCAAACGGCGTCGCAAGCAACGTATCGTGTCCATTGAAAGTCATCACAGCTGGGCCTTGCTGCGGCGGCGGACTTGGTGCATTATTAACCAATCTTCCAAATTCAGTGTGGTCAGTTTGATTGTCCCAAATCAAAGGCAGCTTCGCTTCGGGATAAAGCGTCATATTTGTTGCCCGCGATTGATTGTTGTGGTCGACTGTGTAATTCTTAGGGACAATGCTGACGCCGCTGCCCCAGTCGAATTTGAAGTAATACATAAGATGCGACAAATCCGTGTGCCACGAGAAGAGCAACTTATCGTGATGAGTCTGGATGTTTGTCTTCGACATCGCCGTCTTCCACAACTTGAGCTCGTCGATGTGACCCTTGAAATGCCTGCAGTGATTCATTTCTGTTTTGCCAGTGCTGGCACTGGAGAAATACTCCCCGCAAAAGCCATGACCGAGATGTAATCCACTTTTGTCCTTGAATCCAACTTTGTTGTAATCTTTGGACATGGGGAACTGAATTTTCTCGTGGTCTTTCGTCCAGTAGCCCCCAGCCGGATCGCCGTTGATATAGAAGTCAACGGACCTATTTATAAACTCAGGCCGAGTGTTCATCGGAGTATCGTGTGCATCCACCACAACAGCCTGCAGAAGAAGGGCGAGGGTACGTATGTAAGCTTAAGTCAAGCGATGGATAGATCAAGGTTGGTTCTGGTGACGGCAATTCGAAAAGCGATGACCATGACCACACTGCTCCTGCGAGTGCGTTCGAAGAAAATGCGGGTCGGGTTGGAAACGAAAGGAGCGGTAGGGGCGGAAGGGGAAAGGTGCTCACTATGTGTTGCCATTCGCCAGCTTTAAGCAGCTTAACGTCAGACGAATGAGGCGCCAGAGAACAAGCTAGAAGCTCCGTTGGACCGTTGGTTGCGACGAATCCGAGTGAGCCCGAGTGCTCTGCACAGCAGCCTGGCCCATCACCTCTTCCACACATGATCGCGATCCCCCAGTTGGTGACGTCGTCACTCTCTGAGACACCGACAGACGCGATGAACTGGTACTCCTTCACACTCTCCGGCCTGATCCAAGCCTCGAAGGTCATGTAACCCGAGGGTTCGTCGGCGAAGAAAGTGTCCGTGCTTGAGAAATTGAACTCTAGGGGGTCGTTGTCCTGTTCACGAATAAGCGCCGAGACGTCGACTCCATCAAAGTAAAGTGAGCTCGGACCACGTTCCTTCTCATAGTAAAATGGTGGAGGCGAAGGTGGCGGGGGTGGGATTTGCGTCAATGTGACATAGTCATCAGTGCTCCACACAAACTGAGGAAGGTCACTGGACAGGAGGACGCCATCGAATCCTCGGTGGCCGTATGAATCAAGAATATCTGTGCCATTTGCTTTGAACTCGGTGCGGGTAAAGTTGTAAGCGGCGATGGCATTCGGCAGGGAAGGATCCAGTCGCATGCCCCTCCTATCCCATATGTATTCATTTGACCAAATGTCATTGAAGATGCTGATCTCATCGATGTAGCCCTTGTAGTTGAGGCACCCATCAGGGCAGGGGCCTCCACCAATCTTCAGGTCACGCCTGAGGCTGCCCATATTAATTGAACCAACAAAAAAATCGTCGGCTGAGTTAGATTGAACACTACCAGCAGGAGCCCCATCGATGTAGAAGTGCACCTCATTGTAGTCGATGCTACTGTTAACTGCGACTGTGATATGATTCCATGTCCCGCGGGTGACGCCTCGCGTAGATGAGGGCTGCCTCTCACAGGCACCATGAGAAGTCACGTTCTCGCTCCAAAAGCCGATTGAGTTTGTCACGTGTTCGCCGCAGCAGCCCTTCCCAGTGCCGCCAGGGCACATGAGCATGATGCCCCAACCCCAAGTCCCCATCATGGCAATAACCTCACCCTTGACATCCATATCGGGTTTAATCCAAGCATCGAATGTCAAGTAATCGTGTGGGACTAGCTCTGGATGGAAAGGCACCATGACCCTTGTGTCGTGGCCATTGAAGTACAAAGAAGCAGCTTGCCCGGTGGTGCCCGATGGTACCGATGGCGGCGGTGGTAATGGCGGTGGTGCAGGGGCATCCAAAGCGTCCTTCAGCAGCTCGTTATCCCATGTGACGTAACCGACGTCAGATGTAAAAATTTCGCCAGAGAGAGGAGGAGCATCTGGTTTCCTTCTTTCAAAGACCTCATCGCCATTTGCTGTGTCAAACTTGTAGTAGAGCGCGAGCTTTGCAAACTCTGGATGCCAGTCTGCCACGGCAAAGTCCTTGAGGAAGAGAATATCTTCTGCTGATAATGCGGCGGTGTAATATTTCACCTCATCGATATGGCCCTTGTACATGACGCACATAGGGCAGCGCTCGCCCAAGCCTCCGATGTAGAAGTCGCCAGCGCCATCATTCACAGAGACGGATGAGCCGAATGTGCGTCCAGCAAAAATGCCATTGATGTAAAACGTCACTGAGTTCTCGTTGAAAGGTTTGGTCTCCGCGACAACTGCGATGTGATTCCATGCGCCTCGGGTTACTGATTTGTCGGAGGAAGGAATTGAAGCGCATGCTCCATCGTTGGGGAAGGTGTTGGCAGTCCAAAAGCCGAGGGAGCTTTCAGAATGATTGCCGCAGCAGCCGACACCCTGTCCTTTACCGCACATCAACATCACGCCCCAACCAAGGTCTCCGAGCATTGCGATCGTCTGTGCGCGCACCTCCGTGTCAGGTCGGATCCATGCCTCAAACGTAACTGCGCCGTGTGGTGTCAGACTATCGCCGTATTCACTGCGATCCACTTTGACATACGTATCACGGCCATTGAAATAAAGGGAGCTTGGACCCTGTTGAGGCGGCGGTGATGGCGGAGGAGGCGGGGGCGCCGGTAAGCTTGGTGCCGACACATAGTCGTGATTCGGCTTCCACACCAGGTACTCAACCGGCACGCCCGAATGTATTGTTCCATCGAGGCCACCTGTAGGGCTGGAATCGTACACTGTTGAAGAACTCCCATGGCTGAATCGGTAGTACGCGACGACATCGTTCCAATTTGGATGTGATGCTGAGACAGGGATGTCCCTGAAGAGATCAAGTGCATCTGTGCGAACGATTGCGTTGTATACGCGAATCTCATCCATGTAACCAAGGAAGGGAGAGCAGTCAGGACAACCCTCGAAGTTGCCAAGGACAAGGTCTCCACTGCTGGTGTCACTGCACATGGACACATCCCACGAGATCTGGTTCCCGGCAAATTTCCCGTCAATGTAGAATGTGATGTTCTTGAACTCGTTGTCCAAAGTCACTGCGATGTGATTCCATTCATTGTACTTTACGCTTTTCGTAGAGGATGGAGCGTTTGCGCAAGTGTTGGCGTCGTCCCCGTCGTGCGAAAGTACCCCGATAGACCCGTCAACATGATCTCCACAGCATGTGTGACCCTCACCTCCACAGAGAAGATACACTGACCAGCAAAGGTCGCCAAAAGTCACAATGGGCTCAGAGTATGGCGTGGAACTCATCGGTTTGATCCAGGCCTCGAACGTGAGAACATCGTTAAAGGCCAATTTGTCGCTCCAGGGCGCCGTGACGTACTGATCAACTCCGTTGAAGTACATTGCGCTTGGGCCTTGCTCGGGCACACCGACCAAATCCGTCCACCGCGGATTCCACAGGTACTGATCCTCCTCGGGGTCGAAAAATGCACCGAGCGTTACTGTCGCATGAAATTGACCAGTCTTGTCGTCCAACTTGGAACGGTCAGAGGCATCGGGCCAAAAGTCAAAGTCAGCCACCAACATGTCGAGGTACGGGTGTTTTGACACAGCGTCACGTTGCATGTAAAGGGCAATCGACTTGGCATCGATTGGAGTCTTCCAAATTCGAAGGTTATCCATGTACCCCTGGTAGCGTGAACCAGCGCCGGCGCAGCTGCTAGAACCACAGCTTGATTCATCATAACCGCCTATCGCGAAATCACTTGACTCGGCACCCTTGCTGACGATGTAACCCGCGTCCGAAGAGCACCCTGCCTGTTCACCATTGACATAGAAACAAAGTTCTGGGTCAACTTCGCGGGGATGTGACCTGCTGAAAGGCGACGCGAACGTGATGGCAACGTGATTCCACTCTCCGCGCTCGATGGCCAGAGAAGAAGATGGCACGTGAACGCAATCAGTATCGCTCTTGCCATAAGCAAAAAAGCCGATTGAATTCTCTATGTGGTTCCCACCTTCGCAGCAACCAGCGTTGTCACCGTATGATGCATCATAATTACACATCAACATGACACCCCAGCCACCGATACCCATGGATGCGATCAAGCCTCCCCTAGCGGTTTCATTTGGTTTGATCCAAACCTCAAATGTCATGGAAGGTGGAACAAGGTTTTCGGAGAAAGGAACCAAGACCTGGGTTTCCATGCCATCAAAGTAAAGCGCGTCTGACGTTGGTTGTGTAGTCTTCTTGGGACCCAGAACAATGTTTTCATCGATGGAGAAGGGCCACAGGTGTTGGATCTTTACACCTGTACCATTAAGATGATGTTCGCCTACGGCATCTTGAGAGTGCCCGTCAAAAGCATAGCTGGCGATCAAGCTGTCAAGAATCTTATCGTCCTCGGGTATTTCGTGACTCATCACAACTCTGACAGCTTTGGGCGTCAAGGCATCGCCCCAAAGTTGGACGTTGTCCATCATACCGCTGTACATCATGCACGTGTGAGAGCTTGGCTGACATTCCGGAATACCACCAATAAAGATGCCCGTCTGTCCTCCATCGCCAATCGCAAAATTTCCTGTGTGCGAGCCAGCTGCGGTCCCGTTGATGAAAAAATCAACATGCTCAGAACTGGGTGTGACGACAATCGCAATATGATTCCACTCATCCCGCCTCACAGTCATGTCTGAGGTAGGGAAATCCACACACGAAGTGTTAGTGACGAGTGCGATGGAATTGTCCACATGTGCAGACCCACTGCAGCAGCCCTTTCCAGTTCCGTTGCACGTGAGCATCACTCCCCAACCAAAGTCACCGAGCAT
>Ga0115572_10000825_pt1 | contig 25577 bp, 21 predicted proteins | sample COGITO_mtgs_1206_FD_88681 | JGI IMG/M metagenome (GOLD analysis project Ga0115572, IMG submission 88681) | Pelagic marine microbial communities from North Sea - COGITO_mtgs_120607 | ecosystem: Environmental > Aquatic > Marine > Epipelagic | place: Germany:Helgoland, sampling site Kabeltonne... | reverse complement strand
GGGCTTACTACAGGATTTGGTTATCGAAACACAAACATTTCGTTTCGAAATAATTATGAGTTAGATTACAATGATGATGGTGTTTATGCAAATCAGATTGACCTCGCTTCGGAGCAGGAAGAAATGTCTGAAATCAAACAAAATTGGCTTGCAGTTCATTATTTGACCGTTCCTTTGTTGTTAGAATTTGCAACAAAAGTCGAAGGCAAGAAAAGCTTTTATTTCAACGCAGGGGTTGTTGGTGGTGTTCGTGTAGGGTCGAGAACAACTTTAAAGGGTAAATATGATAATGGTGACAGATTCACTAATGTTAGACGAGCTAAATACCAACTGAACCCATTCTTTTTGGACGCTTCATTTAGAATTGGTTATGGTGCTTTTGGATTATTTGGTTCTTATAGTTTGTACTCTATGTTCAATAGAGGCAAAACAGTAAATGTTCACCCATTGCGTGTAGGAGTTACATGGAACTGGCATTACAGCGGAAATGGCAAAGAATCCGAATCTAATGAGTTTGATTTTGATTCATTCGGAGCAGAGGAAGAAATCGATTTATAGCACACTAAAAAGTAACCCTGCTAATACAGCACCAACAATAGGTCCAATTACAGGAATCCAGGCATAGCTCCAATTTGATTGGGCTTTTTCACCCCTGATGAGTGTGTATACAATTCTCGGACCTAAATCCCTTGAAGGATTTATGGCATACCCTGTGGTACCGCCTAAAGACATCCCGATAGCCCAGACTAAAATTCCGACGGGGAGTGCGTCTAAGGAACCAATTCCATATTGAAGTGTCTCTATGCCATCTATTTGAAGTGCTGGCTTGACTAAAAATAAGATTCCAAAAACTAAAAAGAAGGTGCCGTAAGCTTCACTGAATATATTTCGAGGTGTGTTTTTTATTTTGGGAGCAGTACAAAAACAGCCTCTGAAGGTCAATTCGTCCTGAGTTTGTTTAAATTGATCGTGATATAATTGATAGTTCAAGAAGCTGCCAAGCATCGCACCTAAGGTTTGGGCGGCGGCATACGAGGGGACTAATGCCCAGTCAAATTTACCTGCCATTGCTAGACCGATACTAACAGCTGGGTTTAGGTGAGCACCGCTTACATCTCCAGAAATAACAACACCTAAGAAAACAGCAAATCCCCAAGCCATGGTAATGAGTATCCATTTAGGATCTTTTTCTCCCTCTGTATTTTTTAAGGAAACATTCGAGACAACACCAGCACCAAATACGATGAGTACACAAGTTCCAATTAGTTCAGCAATAAAAGGTGTCATACAATATATTTTGAAGCCAAAGGTAAAAATAAATCAAGTTGTTTAGCAGTCCATGTATCATCCTTTTTTAGCGCTTTTGCCATTATTTGAGCAACCTTTGGAGCAATTTTTATGGTTTCATTTGCATCAATAAATAAACACCTTATCCTTCTTGCCAGTACATCTTCGAGGTTAATGGCCATTTCTACTTGAATCGCATATAAAATCATTGCTTCACTAATAAGTATATGATTTGATAAAGAAACCATAGATCCAAAGGTCTTAAGCCTTTTTAATTCGGTACCATAAACGTGCAGTGGATCTTGAAAGTCAACATCATCTTTGAATCCAAATAGAGGTATAGAGGAAGTAGTACTTTTACCAAATTGAAGTATTTTATCTCTTAATAAGTAGTCTATGGCTTCTGAACCCATAAGTCGATAGGTGGTCCATTTCCCACCTAGCACATGTATGATCCCTTCACCTGATTTATGAATAATATGAGCTCTTGACAATTCTTTTGTGCTTGAATTATCGTTATTTGATACTAGAGGTCGAAGACCAGTAAAAACACTTTTAATATCTTTTTTTTGTGGGTATTTGAAGAGGTAATGTTTAACATTTTCTAATATAAAATCAATATCCTTCAATGGTGTTGATAGGTCAATATCAATTTCATTAGATTCCTCATCAGTTGTACCAATAAGCGTTTTGTCATTCCAGGGTATAACAAAAAGGACTCTACCATCGATTGTTTTGGGGATCATTATGGCATTTTGTGAATCAAGAAAAGAACGATCGACAACAATATGAGTACCTCTGCTTGCTTTAATTTTAAATTTAGAGGCTATTGACATCATTAATTTATTTGAAAATACACCAGTTGCATTTATGATGTATTTTGAAGAGAGGTGAAATTCCTTTTGATCAATTTTATCAAGAGCTATAATTCCAGTAATAGATTTGTTCTCTATCTTAGGCGATAAGTATTCCATATAGTTTAATACAGCACCCCCCTCGATTTCAATGGTATGCGCTAGGCTTATTGCGAATCTAGCATCGTCAAATTGTCCATCCTTATATTTGACTCCGCCTTTTAGTCCTTTTGTATTTATGGAATTTAAATGTTCAATAGTCGCTTTTTTATTCAAAAACTTTGTGCCGCCAAAACTCCATTTCCCGGAAATAGCGTCATAAAGTTTTAAGCCTATTCCATAAAAAATGAAATGAATCCAGCTGTAGATTGGAATAATAAAATCTTTATTTTGTACTAAGTGTGGTGCGTTTTTTTTCAAGATGTATCGTTCCTGCAGTGCTTTTCTGACCAATTTAAATTCTGCATTTTTTAAGTACCGCACACCACCGTGTATGAGTTTGGTGCTTTTTGATGAGGTACCTTTGCTAAAATCATATTTTTCTATGAGAAGCACTTTCATTCCTCGCGATGCAGCATCCAATGCAGCGCCAAGACCTGTCGCTCCTCCTCCAATGACAATTAAGTCCCAAACGGAAACTTCAGATAAAAGCAGAATGTTTTTATCGCGATTCATTGCTTAGTATCTTTTGAATTCTATGGTTCCATAATTTTAACATTTCACTTGTTGTTTCCGAATATTGAGGTGTAAAGCTTTTTTCCTCCTCCCACAAATCTTTTAATGAAGCTTTATCTTTCCAATAACCGCAACCAAGTCCTGCCATAAATGCAATACCTAATGCAGTTGTTTCCGTTATTTTTGGTCGGATTACTTTTGTATTTAAAAGATTGGCTTGAATTTGCATCAGTAAGTTATTTCTACTTGCGCCGCCATCTACTTTTAGATTTGAAAACTTGATGCCTGAATCTTTTTCCATTTCTACTATAATCTCCATAGAACGAATGGCAATAGCCTCAAGAGCAGCTCTCGCGATATGGCCTTTCTCGGTTCCTCTGGTTAGTCCTAAAATTCCTCCTGTAGCATGCGGATCCCAGTAAGGTGCACCAAGTCCTGTTAATGCAGAAATAAAGGTTACTCCGCCATTATCGACAACGCTTAAGGCGAGATGCTCAATCTCTGCAGCATCTGTTACAAGGTCCAATCCGTCCCGAAGCCATTGAATGAGCGCGCCGCCAATGAAAACACTTCCTTCAAGTGCATATTCTACTTCATCATTTATTTGCCATGCTATTGTTGTTAGCATTTTATTTTTTGAGCTTACGGCTATTTGACCAGTATGCATCATACTGAAACATCCTGTCCCATAAGTGTTTTTAACAGCGCCAGGTGTAAAGCAAAGCTGACCGAAAAGAGCTGCTTGTTGATCACCTGCAATGGCACAAATTGGTATGCTACTTTCCCAATCTTCTAGTTTGGCATACGCATCATTTGAAACACTCTGGACAACTCTGGGTAGCATTTCATGTGGAATGTTAAAAAGTTCAAGAAGCTCTTTATCCCATTTTTTTTTATGAATGTCGTACAACAAAGTGCGACTCGCATTACTCGGGTCTGTTATGTGTTTTTCTCCACCGCTAAGATTCCAAATAAGCCAGGTATCAATTGTTCCAAATAGCAGCTGTCCTTCCTCAGCTTTTTTTCTTGCACCTTCAATATTTTCAAGAATCCATTTGATTTTGGTTCCAGAAAAATAAGGGTCTAATAACAAGCCAGTTTTAGACATTATTAGCGGTTCAATTCCTTTTTCTTTAAGCTCGTTACAATAATCGCTTGTTCGTCTATCTTGCCAAACAATTGCATTATAGATTGGTTTTCCTGTATCTTTTTCCCAAACTACGGTCGTTTCTCTTTGGTTGGTAATACCAATACCTCTGATATCATGACTAGAAATTTGATGTGTTGACAATACACTTTGCAAGGCTTTTTTTTGACTAGACCAAATCTCAAGAGGGTCATGCTCAACCCAGCCCTCTTTTGGAAAATGTTGTTTAAACTCAAATTGAGCTTTGGCAATTTCATTACCTTTTTTATCAAATATTAAAGCCCTTGAGCTAGTAGTCCCTGCATCGATTGATAGGATGTATTCATTCATAAAGTTGATGCTTTAAATTAGCATCAGAAAAATTACAAAAAATAGTTTTCAACACGCGGATTGTGGGGCATTGATTTCTTTATCTTTATTCTTCAAAGAAATTTTCAATGTACCTCATTTTTGATACCGAGACAACAGGGCTACCTACGAAAGGTTATAATCAACCCATTAGTGATGTTGAGAACTGGCCTCGTGTAGTTCAACTAGCATGGCAACTTCATGATGATGATGGAACACTAATCGAGCATAAAGATTTCTTAATTCAGCCAGAAGGATTTGATATTCCATACGGTTCAGAGAAAATTCATGGCATTTCAACTGAGCTGGCATCCCAAAATGGGATTACACTATCCGAAGGTCTAGAATTATTCAATGAGGTAGCTTCGAAGGCAACCTTTTTAGTTGGTCATAATGTAAAATTCGATGTCAACGTACTAGGCTGCGAGTTTTTCAGGTCAGAAGAATCTATTGAATGGACCGAAAAAGCCATTTTAGATACCTGCACCGAAAAGACGGCAAACCTTTGTAAGTTACCCGGTGGGAGAGGAGGACGTTTTAAACTACCAACCTTATCAGAGCTTCATGAACACCTTTTTGAGTCTCAGTTTATGGAGGCGCATAACGCTACTGCCGATGTTGAGGCCACAACGCGATGTTTTTTAGAATTAATTAGACGTCAATCATTCACGGTAAATGAGCTACAAAAGAGAGAAGACTATTTTCTGAAATATAAAGAGGTCAATCCTGCTCCTATTGCCTTAATAGGTCTTAAACATTTAAATCTTAAGGGGGAGAGCACCAAGCTCAGAGAAGCAGCTGAATTAGCACAAGCCTCATCTGATCAAAAAGGAACCTCCGTTGATGCACAAAATCTTAGTGATTTAACATTTACACATCTTCACAACCATTCTCAGTATTCTATATTACAATCAACTGCGAAGGTTTCGGGTATTATCGAGAAAGCCGCTTCCCAAGGTATGCATGCTATTGCGTTAACGGATTCGGGTAATATGATGGCGGCATTTCATTTTGAGGCTGCAGCCAATAAGATAAATAAAAGTATACGAGCTGAAAAGATTGAAGCTGAGACGTCAGGAACACCTTTTCATAAAAAGGAAATACTACCGATAATAGGTTGTGAATTTAATGTATGTAGAGATCGAAATGATAAAACTCAAAAAGATAATGGCAACCGTATCGTTTTATTGGCAAAAAATAAGGATGGATACCAAAATTTAATAAAGTTAGCGTCAATTGCCTATACTGAAGGTATGTATTATGTTCCGAGAATTGATAAGGACATCATTCCGGAGTATAAAGAAAATCTTATTGTATTATCAGGTGGTATTCAAGGTGAAATATCGAATTTACTATTGAATGTTGGTGAGAAACAGGCCGAAGATGCTTTAAGCTGGTGGCACAGCCAATTTGGTGATGATTTTTATGTGGAATTAACAAGACATGGTGTTGAGGTAGAAGGGAGGTTAAACCCTTCCCTTGTTCGTTTGGCACGCAAACATAATGCCAAGTTGATTGCAACGAATAATTCATTTTACATTGAAAGAGAAGACTCTAATGCACATGATGTGTTGTTATGTGTAAAAGACAATCAACTTGTTGAAACACCAAAAGGCCGTGGTCGAGGTTTTCGATATGGTCTTGAAAATGATGAATATTATATCAAGTCATCTGATCAAATGAAGTCTCTATTTAATGACCTTCCTGATGCGCTATTAAATACAGAGGAGATTGTTGGTAAATGTTCAGCATACCAACTTGCTAGAGAGGTTCTTTTACCAGAGTACGATATACCGACAAAATTCATTGCTTCGGAGGATAAAGTAGATGGTGGCAAGCGAGGCGAAAATGCATTTTTACGACATTTGGTATATGAGGGTGCGGAAAGACGTTACGGAAACATTGAAGATTCCCTCAAACAAAGAATTGATTTTGAATTGGCAACAATTGAAAACACGGGTTATCCAGGATACTTTCTCATCGTTCAAGATTTTTGTAATGCAGCACGGGACATGGGGGTGAGTGTAGGACCGGGTAGGGGATCTGCAGCAGGATCTGTAGTTGCTTATTGTATTGGTATTACAAACATTGACCCTATTAAATATGATTTACTATTTGAGCGATTTTTGAATCCAGACAGAATTTCAATGCCTGATATTGATATTGATTTTGATGACGAAGGTAGGGGCAAAGTTATCGATTATGTAATTGAGAAGTATGGTTCGAATCAGGTGGCGCAAATCATTACTTATGGAACTATGGCTGCTAAATCTGCAATTCGTGACACAGCACGTGTTATGAATTTACCCTTAAACGATGCAGATTCATTGGCAAAAATGCTTCCAGATATTTCGTTGAATAAACTTTTTGATATGGAGGAAAGCCTCCTTATTGATAAACTGAAAAACCAAGAGGAGGTTTCGAGAGCTCGAGAACTTCGTAAACTCATTAAACAAGAGACTAAATCTGCTGAAGTTCTTCGGAAAGCAAAAGCGATTGAAGGTTCCGTTCGAAATACAGGCATACACGCGTGTGGTGTGATTATTACCCCTGATGATTTAACAAATTTTGTACCCGTAGCGACAGCAAAAGATTCTGATCTAGTCTGCACGCAATATGATAACTCTGTGGCCGAAGATGCTGGACTTCTTAAAATGGACTTCCTTGGTTTAAAAACCTTGACCTTAATCAAGGATGCTATTAAGTACATTGAGCAAACGAAGGGAATTGTTATCAATCCTGATGAAATACCCATAGATGATAAAAAAACATATGAGTTGTTCCAGAGAGGAGAGACCATTGGTATTTTTCAATATGAATCTCCAGGGATGCAGAAATATCTCAAGGAGCTCAAACCTACCCAGTTTCTTGATTTAATAGCGATGAATGCTTTGTACCGGCCTGGTCCAATGGAATATATACCTTCTTACGTAAAACGTAAACATGGTGAAGAAGAAATCGAGTATGATCTCGATGATTGTGAAGAATTTCTAAAGGAGACCTATGGAATCACGGTATATCAAGAGCAAGTAATGCTACTCTCCCAAAAGCTTGCAGATTTCACAAAAGGTCAAGCTGATACCTTACGTAAAGCCATGGGTAAGAAAGACAGAAAGGTCTTGGATAAAATGAAACCGGTATTCTTAGAAGGTGCTACTTCAAAGGGACACAATAAAGACACGTTAGAAAAAATATGGAAGGATTGGGAAGCATTTGCCTCTTATGCCTTTAATAAATCGCATTCAACATGCTACGCATGGGTGGCATATCAGACTGCATATTTAAAGGCAAATTATCCTGCAGAGTATATGGCTTCGGTATTGAGTAATAATATGAATGACATTAAGCAGGTAACATTTTTCATGGAGGAAAGCAAACGAATGGGCATTCCTGTTTTTGGTCCTGATGTCAATGAATCCAATTATACATTTACAATTAATAAGGAAGGTGCTATCCGATTTGGACTAGGTGCTGTTCGAGGTTTGGGAAGTGGTCCGATAGATGAAATTGTAGAGATTAGAAAAGAACAAGCATTTGTTTCGATTTTTGACTTTGCAAAGCGTGTTAATTTGCGTTTATGTAATAAACGTGTATTTGAAAGTTTGATTTATGCAGGTGGAATGGACACCTTAAATCCTGATGTTCATAGAAGCCAGTACTTCGTTCAAGAGGCAGACAGAAAGCCATTTGTGGAGCAGGTTATTGCTTATGGCAGGAATTATCAAGATCAGTTAGGCAAGCGCCAAACTACAATATTTGATACGGCTGATGAGGTTTCTATACCTGATCCTAAAATTCCTTTTTCGGAGTCATGGTCGAGCGTATACAGGCTCAACAAAGAAAAAGAGGTTGTAGGTGTGTTTCTGTCTGGTCATCCATTGGATGACTTTAGAATTGAGATAGAATCTTTTTGTCGAGGCGATATAAGGGTTTTATCAGATCTAGAAAATCATGAGGGTAAAAATCTTATGATAGCGGCTGTTGTAACAGATAGTGAGCATCGCATCTCCCGAAAAGGAGATGGTTTTGGCACTTTGATTATTGAAGATTATTACGAAAGCTATAAGTTGTTTCTATTTGGCGAAAACTATTTAAAGTTTAAGCATTTTATGGAGATTGGAACTTTTGTGATTGTAAAAGGGAAAATAGAAAGGTCCCGATGGAAAAAGGAACTTGAATTTGCTGTTCATGGTATGGAATTACTCCAAGGCTTAAGAGAAAAAAAAGCCAAAAACCTCGAGGTTAAACTTTCCGCATCGACCATTAATGAATCCTTAATTAAAGAGCTACAAGCCGTATTAATGGATAATGATGTAAAAGGGAATTGCAGGGTGCGGTTTACCGTCTTTGATCCGTTAGAAAAAATACAGGTTATATTGCCGTCTAGAAGCATTAAGGTACAACCAACAAATGAGTTGCTTAAAAAACTTGAGGATTTGAAGGTTGATTTTTCGTTAAATTAAAGCTCAAAAAAAAAGCGCCTTAGGCGCTTTTTTAATTTATGCTTCTTCTGCAGTTTCGGTGGGAATTAAGATTCTTCCACAGTGCTCACAGATAATAATCTTTTTCTTTGTAACAATATCAAGCTCTCTTTGAGGTGGTATTTTGTTAAAACATCCGCCACATGATGCATCTTGATGACCCGATTTGGATTTGGCGCCGTAAACCAGTTCGACAACAGATAAGCCATTTTTCGCATTACCTCTTAATCTTTCATAAGCGATAACGAGACGATCTTCAATGTTTTTCTTGGCGTCTTTTGATGCCTTAATTAACTTATTTTCGTCCTTTTGGGTAGAACTAATAATTGTATCGAGCTCTGCTTTTTTCGTTTCAAGCTCAGCTTTCTTCATATCCAATCGTTCTGTTGCCTCAGTTAAAATCTCATTTTTATTTTCGATTTTTATTATAGCTTCTTTAGAACGTTTATCATTCAATTTGATTTCTAATTCCTGAAATTCAATTTCTTTAGATAGAGACTCGTATTCTCTATTGTTACGAACATTGTTCTGTCTTTCTTTATATTTTAAAATAGCTGTATCAGAATCTTTTGAGGATTGCTTTCTATTCGAAATATCAAGTTGAAGTTCGTCAATTTCATCCTGGATTTTACCGGTTCTTGTTTCTAAACCAATGATTTCATTTTCAAGATCTTCTACTTCTAACGGTAGTTCACCTCTAATAATTCTTATTCTATCAATTTCAGAATCAATTTTTTGGAGATTGAACAAAGCATCGAGCTTTTCAGCAACAGTTGCATCTTTTTTTGCAGTTGTCTTAGCTGTCTTAGCTGTTTTCTTTGTTTTTACTTTACTTTCTGCTTTAGTCGAGGTTCCTGACATAAATTAAAAATATTTTACTGGATTAGTATTTTCTTCAGTTAAATGGAGGGCAAATTTACTAAATTTTTCTTTAATATTTTCATACAAAAGATTAACTGTAAATTGTTCGCTTTCCCAATGGCCAATATCAGCTATTATTATCTCGTTATTCGCATCGAAAAATTCATGGTATTTGATATCTGAAGTAATAAAAATATCTGCCTTATTTCTGCAGGCAGCATCAATCAAAAAGCTACCAGAACCACCACAAATGGCAACAGTTTTGACTTTGTCATGGATTAATGCTGTATGTTTGATTACACCTACATTAAATGTAGTTTTTAAATGTTTTAAAAAACTTTGGGTTGTCATGGGCTCTTGCAATACTCCAATCATCCCTGAACCCATATCTTGTTGAGTGTTTAATAAAGGAATTACATCGTACGCAACCTCTTCATAGGGGTGGTTTTCTCTCATAGCATTTAATACCATACTTAGTTGCGCTAATGGAACAAGATATTCTGTTTTGACCTCAGTGGTCTCTGTTTTTTTATTTATTTCACCCAATGAAGGCTTTGCACTTAAATTTGGTTTAAATGATCCTATTCCTTTACTCTTAAAATTACATTCTGAGTAGTTCCCCACAGCTCCCGCACCTGAATTAAATAAAGCTGCGCTCAATGCTGGCTCCGCGGCTTTGGGTACAAAAACACAAAGCTTCACAAGAGTGTCATTTTTTGGGGAAAGTATTTTGAACTCTGATAAACCTATTTTATCAGCGATTCTTTTATTTACACCATTCTTGTGGTTGTCTAAATTTGTGTGAATGGCATATAGTGCAATATTATTTTTAATAGAGAGCTCAAGAACGCGCTCTGTCATGGTTGCACCGTTTATTTTTTTTAAACCTTTAAAGACAACTGGATGATGCGATATAATTAGGTTGCAATCTTTTGATATCGCTTCTTTGACAATATTTTCTGTAACATCGAGCGCAAATAAAATCCCGCTTAATTTTTGTTCTTTGTGGCCATAAGTTAATCCACAATTATCATAAGACTCCTGAAGGGATAAAGGGTATCTCCCTTCTAGAAAGTCAGTTACGTTTTTAATCAGCATCTATAAAAAATAGGTTAATGTTAGCCTTCCGCCCATCCCATTTGACTTATGGATGTAGTCTTCAAACTCTTTATAGGTATTATTGAATTGTTGTCTATATACAAAGGATATTCTGACGGCAAAAGCTTTGAAGTAATATGCCAAGCCAAGACTACCTTGTGCAGCTAGATTAAAGAAGTTGAGATCATTTTGAATTTTTATTTCTTCATCGTATTCCGAGCCATCTGCATCTGTCCAATCTATTTGTTGCCTATAACTACTATAAATGCCTGGTATGATACCCGCTGAAATATGAAGCTTTAATTTTTTGCCATAAGCGGTGCTTAAAGATATTGGAAGTCCAATGTAACTATATTTAGTGTTATAACTGTAAGTGCTATCATTTATACTGGAGGACCAATTATATGCTTCACCATTTTGGATGAAAGACAATCCGCTGTTAACTTTTAAAAAGGGATTTAGCGGTATAGATATCCCTAATGTGAAACTGCTACAAACGAGTGGGCTTTCGTCTGAACGTGTTCCCAACGGTGTATTTAAATGAGCTTCATTAGGAGCTAATGATCTGAATGAAGAAATAATGTCAGTGTCGAAATAAATATAGGTAGAGGTATCAAAAGAAATTTTCGATTTCGTTTGACTTTGGGAGGTAATTAATTGTGAAAGAGAATAAAAGCTGAAAAAAAATGCTCCAATAAAAAGTATTGATTTAATCATGTACCAAAGTTACGAATATTTACAAACGACTACAAATAGAAGGGGCCCCGAAGGGCCCCTGGTTAGACAGTACTAGTGGAAATAAGAAGAGATAATGTTTTTTCTAATCGCTTATTGATTAAAATACTTTCCACTAAGCTAAACTACTAATCTATTAACTCGATTTAAAGATAATTCAAACTTTTAAATTTCAAATGTATTTCTTAAATAAAGTTTTGAGTATGTATGGAATTTCCTATAAATGATACTACGTAGTATGTACTAGTGCTCTAAGTGTTTTTACGTAGAAAAGTGATTTAAGCATCCATGGCGGAGAAATAAATATGTCCGAATAAAAGAGGATTGAAGACATGATATTGACACTTAACAATTTCCCCAGATGGCAGCTCGCACCAAAACTTATTCATATCCATATTTACCATCTCTCCAAATTCATTTCTTTGAGGTGTATCTGCTATTATTCTGTACAACTTAAGGTGCGTTTGTTTCCCTCCTTTTTCATCTAGTATTATTTCGGCAAAAGGTTGAGAATTCTTTAAAGAGTCACATTCTGATTCACTAAGAATATAATTTGCTATATCGAAGTGTATTTTTTTATAGTTATGAAGGTATCGATATACATTGGCAGTGTCCACAAAAGGCAGTTTGATGCCCAAATTATTCACATCAAAGCCACTTTTTTTACTTTCAATACTGAAACTTCTAGAGCTGTCATAATGATTTCTAATTTGAATTTTTTTGATTTTTTCAAGAGGGACACTAAATATATTTGTACAAATCCATTTTCGACCATCTGCAAAGAAGTTGGGTTCAATAATGCCATTTACACCTTTGATTTTCATCATAACAGGCTCGGTGCTTTTTCCTTCCTCTTTGGAGTCAAGTAACATGATTTGTCCGTAATGGTCTGGAGCGGAAGGTCCGATATACCATGTTTTGTACCACTTGTTTTTGATGAAAAATTCCACTTTTGTATGCGAGGCCGACATTTTAACAGTGAAGTTTTCATGAGAGTTTTTGGGTAAGTATCCTTTAAACTCAATATTTTTTGCCACATTCAAAATATTGTGAACATACGCTTGAGTCACGCAGCCACCGTTCTTATCTTGCCATGCACCATTTACTTTTTGAACTTGGAAGGACTTTTGAAAGGGATCGGTAATAATAATTTTCGAAACTGATGCTGTATCCGAAATCGCAAATGAAATAAGCTCTGTACTTGACTTCGTATCCTTTTTTAGTATCGTAAATGTATAATATCCCAAACCACCTACACATAACAATCCTATAATGAGTCTGAGTATCTTATTTGATTTCATAATTGTATTATTTGCGGGTAAATCTCTTTTTTCGTATCACATTCATGACTAGCCCTAAAAGAATAATTAATACGATCGGGACCAACATATTTATCATTTTATAATAGTTGGCGGATTGCTGGATTTTTACTTTATCTATTTGACGAACATCAATTTGACGACTTCGTATATCGAGCATATAATTTTCATTCATCATGAAGTCTACAATATTTAAAAAGAAATTTTGATTACCTATTGCTCGATTTGTATTTAAAGCCACGTCATCGGCATTCATTTTTAGTTCATTAAAGCCTTTGTAATCAGCTTTTGGTCCTTTTCTAGTTTGCGACAATCTATAGGTATTGGCTAAAAAATCCCCATTACTAACAACAAATATCTTAGAATCCCCTGTGCTTTCTTTTAAAAATTGTGCATCTGGATTGTTTATGAAATCTGCAACAATTCGGTTATTAAAATAAGAAGTGTATTTTCCATTTGAGGTCGCCGCAAAACATAAGTTGCTCGTATTCTTTTCTGCCGCTTGCAAATTAGGCTGCTCTTCATCAAAGTTTGAGGCCATATTGAGTTCAACGATTGGCGCAAGACCGGTATAATTTGAGTTTTTAGAACTCGTCAATACAGGAATCACTTGTTCGTTTATAGCTTCAATTTGATTGGCGAACTCAAGAGCAACAGGTTCTATATTTTTAACTGTTGGATGTTCTGTATTCGTTGATAATAATTGGTAGTACCAATTGATTCGGCTTTCTTTAAAACGTCTGTCAAATTTTGGAATGGAATTGACATCCATAATTAGGTTGTCATTAATTTTAAAACCGTAATCAAAAAGTAAATCGTTGAGCCGTATATTTTTTCTTTCAGAATGGGTAAAGCCTTGTCTATATAGTGTGTCTTTATTTATATCTAGCGTATTCATAAAACACATAAGTTCTCCTCCTCGCATGACAAACTGGTCGATGAGGTAAAGATCTTTATCCGAGAATACATTTTTAGGATCTGCGATAATTAAGGCATCATAATCGTCAAGTGCATGAATATTATTTTGAAGTTCAACTTCCTGAATATTGTAATACGGTGCTATTAATAATCGTGCAATTTTTGTTTCGTATTGGTTTAGTTCACCATGACCTTGAAGAAATCCAATTCTTTTTTTCTTTAAGGTTGACAATCTGCGCAGCGCGGAGATTAGATTATATTCTAGGTCATTCAGTCCTTTTTCAACAACTTCCGGCATTTGATTCATTGAAAAGGGGCGGTCCACAGATGTGCCAGGCAAAAGCTGTACAACGGTTTCTTGTGGAATACCATTAATAGTGAAAGAAAGCACTGCCCCAGGCCAAAGCATGAGTTTTGTTTCTTTTGCATTTTTAGCAAATTTGATTTCCATTGGCAGAACCCCGGACCCTTTATTATAAATTTGTTCAAATAGAAGCTGTTTATCCTCATCGGAACCCTCATTAGGGTTTATGAAAGTATATTCTATTCGGTCGCCCGCATAACGCTTAAAATCTTTTAGCTTTTCTTCTAATGAATTACGATAAGATCTTAATTCTGATGGTAACTCTCCTTCCAAATATATCTTAATATTGATACGGTTTTCAAGTTTGTTAATCTTTTCAAGATAAGCCACACTGCCATCTGCTAGAGAATAACGATGGTCTGAGGTCATGTCAATTCGAAAGGAGGTGAAGTGCCCAATAATATTAATAAAGACGATAGCAACCAGTATAATCGCAAAAACGCCCCATTGATAATAAGCTCCTTTAAATAACTTTTTCATCTTTTTAAAGTTTTAAGAGCTGCATGTGCCGCATAAAGGAAAATGACAATAACCGAAATGAAGAAGATTAAATCCTCCGTGACAATAACACCTTTTTTAATAGAGTCATAATGAAAAGCCAAACTTAAATACTTTACAACATAATCCATAGCACCCATCTGTCCGAAATCACCTAACAGGTGAAGACCATCAAATAAAAACCAGCACAAAAACATGGAAACAATAAACGCAATGATTTGACTACTTGTAAGGGCTGAAGCGAAAATTCCGATGGACACAAATACACTACCCAATAGGATCAAGCCTAAATAGGAGGTAAATGTGGCTCCTCCATCAATAATACCTACAGGTTTACCAAGATAGTATATAGATATGAAGTAACAAAGCGTGGGCATAATTGCAATAATGAGTAGGGTCAATCCTGCTAGATATTTAGCCATTAGAATACCAAAATCAGATATGGGTCTTGTAAAAAGCAGTTCAATCGTGCCGGTTCTTCTTTCTTCTGCAAATGATTTCATTGTGATTGCAGGAATTAGAACAAGAAAAATAACTGGTGAGAGATTAAAAAAGGGGATGAGGTCTGCCTCCGAACCCTCCAACAGGTTTGTGTTATATGCTAATATCCAATGAAACAATCCAGACGCTATGAGATAAATTAATACAAATACGTAGCCAATAGTCGAACTCAGAAAGCTACTTAATTCTCTAAAATATAATGCGCGCATAGCCCTTTTTGAATTCCCTAAAGATAATCATTTTTAAAGTGATAATTTTCGATTTATATCAAATCCATCGAAATAAATTTCATGGCTCCAAGCCAAAGGTTTTTTCGAGAATTTTGGTTTTATTTTTGCCCATAAGCTAGAAAATAATTCAGAATTTCTGTAGGTATTAAGTGCACTTTCATCTTCCCAGTGGCTGTATGTCATAATCACACATGGATTGTCAATCTCTTGAAGTAACTGCATACCTCTGCATCCCTCGAAAGCAGCAATTTTATTTTTGTGAACCTCAAAAGCCTCAAAAAAGCTATCCAGTTCTTCTGATTTGAATGTGAGCTGAACAACGCGAACTAACATTAGAATAATAAAGTTTTTCGTGAACCTGCGGGAGAAGATTCGATTCGTAAACGATCACCTAGTTTCATTCCAAATAAAATGTCTGCTCCTCCGGTACTTTGACGAGCACCTCTATTTATTGCAATTTCTAATAAATTATTTTCATTGAATAATGCAACACGTTCGCCTTGTTGTACTGCATTATAGGTTTCACTGATGTGGTCGATGTAATATTTCTCGTTTGCAAATTTTATTGAATATGGTGCGTCCTGCGGCAAACGCTCAAAGTCAGCTTTTGAAATATTTGTAATTAAATTGCCAAATGAATCTATATGTATTATGATTCCACGAACGATATATTCTTCTATAACTGCCTTCGGGATTAGAGCTTTTTTATATTTGTTAACAGCTTCGGCAAAAGTTTCTAGATTCTCTTTTTCAATGATTCTTTTGGCTAAGGGAACAAAACAATTTTTCATTGGATATTTAAGTTCAAGCGCATTATTCAGGTCTACGGTATATCTCCAAAGTTCTTCGGGTTCTTGATCATCTAAAAAAGCTCCAAAGAAACCATTATCATTAGAAATGAAATATTGGTTATGAAATTTCATGACTGTTGGGTAACTTGAAACAAAGCTGCTTGCATCCGAGTATTCAGGTGGCTGAATGAGCGGTTCGCTATCAACACCAATTAAATGAATGGTACCATCGGGAAAATCCTTATAACAGCATTGCATTTGAAAAGCAGCACTAGCGACATCAAATGGTTGAATAGAATGCGATATATCAACAATCTGAACCTCAGGCATCGTTTTTAGGATCGCGCCTTTAAGGGCGGCTATATAGTAATCTTGAAGACCTGTATCCGAGGTTAGCGTGAGGATTTGCATCAGTATTGAGGATTCATTATTCTAATTAAAATGATAATTTTACCAAAAGTAATGGAATATAAAAAAAAACCGACTAAAAGCAATTAAAATAAGTTAATGGAAGGCTCAAGAAAAATACTCGTAAAACCGACAAACTCCGTTGAATTTTTTGGTGTTAATAATACCAATTTGAAGGTTCTTAAAAAGTATTTTCCTCAGTTAAAAATAGCTTCAAGAGGCAATACGCTAACATTATCTGGAGATGATGCCGTGATTGATGTCTTTGAGCAAAAGATAGGACTGCTTTTAAAGCATTTAGAAAAATATGATTCCTTATCAGAAAATAACATTGATAACCTAATGCTTGAGGATGGTGCATCTTTAATTGGTTCCTCAAATACATCGGATGTAATCATACACGGCAACGGAGGTAATAAAATACGTGCAAGAACTGTTAATCAAAAGAAGTTAGTGGAATCGATAACCAAACATGATATGGTTTTCGCAGTTGGTCCGGCCGGGACAGGTAAAACTTATACTGCTGTAGCACTCGCTGTTAAGGCCTTAAAGGCGAAGGAGGTAAAACGTATCGTTTTGACGCGTCCGGCAGTAGAGGCAGGAGAAAATCTTGGTTTTCTTCCAGGAGACCTCAAAGAAAAGCTCGATCCGTATTTAATGCCTTTATATGACGCGCTTCGTGAAATGATACCGGCAGAAAAACTAGCTGAAATGATTGAATACGGGGTTATTGAAATCGCTCCTTTGGCATTTATGCGAGGTCGAACCCTCGATAAAGCATTCGTTATTTTGGATGAAGGACAGAACACCACCATGATGCAGATGAAAATGTTTTTAACGCGAATGGGTACAACTGCCAAATTTATAATCACAGGTGATATGTCTCAAATTGATTTACCTTCACGTCAAAAATCAGGTTTGTCTTTTGCTCTGGATACATTAAAGGACGTAAAGGAAATTGGTATTATCAGACTTGGTCAAAGTGATGTGGTCAGAAATAAATTAGTTACGAAAATTATAGAGGCGTATGAAAAATACGATTCAAAAAATCTAGATAAATGAAAGCACTCACTAATTCTAGCTTCAATTTTAAGGGGCAAAAATCAGTTTATAATGGAAAGGTAAGAGATGTTTATCATCTCAATGACCGACGTCTCGTTATGGTAGCTTCCGATCGAATTTCCGCCTTTGATCATGTTTTACCAAAGGGAATTCCATATAAGGGACAGGTTTTAAATCAAGTGGCTACTATGTTTTTGAAAGCAACTGAGGATATTGTTCCAAATTGGCTAGAAGCAACGCCTGATGCAAATGTCGCTGTGGGTATGGCATGTGAACCAATACGTGTTGAGATGGTCATAAGAGGATATTTAGCAGGGCATGCCGCAAGAGAATATAAGCTTGGAAAAAGAGTACTTTGTGGCGTAAGAATGCCAGAGGGAATGAAGGAGAATGATAAATTCCCTGAACCTATTATTACACCTGCTACAAAAGCGGATGAGGGACATGATGAGGATATTTCACGTGAGGCAATACTGTCGAATAATATAGTTCCTAAAGCCATTTATGAAAAGTTAGAAATGTATACAAGACAGCTTTTCGCTAGAGGTACAGAAATGGCTGCCGCCCAAGGTCTGATTCTTGTAGATACTAAATATGAATTTGGTCTCTCTGATGGTAAAATCATTTTAATTGATGAGATTCACACCCCTGATTCTTCGAGATACTTTTATGCTGATGGCTATGCTGAGAGGCAGGCAAAAGGAGTAACACAAAAACAATTATCCAAAGAATTTGTAAGGCAATGGCTTATTGAAAATGGCTTTCAAGGTCTACAAGGGCAAAAAATGCCAGTAATGCCTGATGATTTTGTTCAGGTAGTTTCTGAAAGATATATAGAGCTGTTTGAAAAAATAACAGGAACATCGTTTCAAAGGGCAGATATTAAAGATATACCAGCTCGGATTGAACAAAATATTGAACACTACCTCTCAATTTCCTAAATTTACCCTATGTCAGTTCATAAAAATGTAAAGAAAGTTACGACCCACACGCTTCAGGAGATGAAGAATTCTGGTGAAAAGATATCAATGCTTACAGGCTATGATTTTTCAATGGCTAAAATTATTGATGAAGCCGGAATGGATATAATCCTAGTAGGTGACTCGGCATCAAATGTTATGGCTGGCCATGAAACTACGCTTCCTATCACTTTGGATCAAATGATCTATCATGCCTCATCTGTTGTTCGTGCAATAAACCGTTCATTGGTAGTTGTAGATATGCCTTTTGGTTCTTATCAAGGAAACTCACTTGAGGCACTATCAAGTGCCATCCGTATCATGAAAGAGTCTGGAGGACACGCAGTTAAAATGGAAGGCGGAAAAGAGATTTTGGATTCAATTAAGAGGATTTTAACAGCTGGAATACCTGTAATGGGTCATTTGGGACTCACACCTCAGTCAATCTATAAATTCGGCACATATGTTGTTCGTGCAAAAGAGGATGAGGAAGCGGCAAACTTAATTGAGGACGCTAAGGCTCTAGAAGATGCCGGCTGCTTTGCAATAGTTTTAGAGAAAATACCTGCTGCATTGGCAAAAAGGGTGGCAGAAACCGTATCAATCCCCATCATTGGGATAGGTGCAGGGGGGGATGTCGATGGACAAGTTCTTGTTGTCCATGATATGCTCGGAATCAATAATGAATTCAATCCTCGATTTTTGAGAAAGTATAACAACCTTCATGAACAAATGAGTTCGGCATTTAAGGCATACATAAAGGATGTTCAAAGTGGAGATTTTCCAAATGAATCAGAACAGTATTAGATGAAGGTCCTTTATTTGGCGCTGCTGGGTTTAGTGTATTCTTGCACAAATGCACCTGCCGAATCCAATAAGAAACTGGTTGGGAATATTTGTGAATACAGTCAATGGCTCAGTATTTCAGAAGAGGGTAATCAAGTGCTTATTGAAATTCAAAATCCTGATGATTCGTCAAAGATTTATCGGTTGCACATTCCTGATTTTAGTTCAAATGAATTCAGTAGCTCTTTTGATATTGATAAACCAATCAGTAGAATGGCCTGTCTTTCCAGTACTCATATAGGTATGCTTAGTGAACTTGGATTGCAAAGTCATATTGTTGCAGTATCCAATTTAAAGTATGTTTACGATCCTCAGGTTAAAAAAAACAAACCAATTGCTCTAGGGGAGGAACAATCCGTTTCTGTTGAAAAAATATTAAAGTCCAAAGCAGAAGTCATTGTTTATAGTGCTTTCTCTAGTTCCTTTTCTAAAGAGAAAGTTTTAAATAAGCTGGGTATACTTTGCATTCCTAATTTTGATTGGCGGGAACTTCATCCATTGGGACGAGCTGAATGGATGTTATTATTTGGTTATCTAACAGGTCATCAAGAGGAGGCTAAAATAAAGTTTAATGAAATAAAAGCGCATTATAGTGAGATTAAAACAAAAATCAACGGATCAAATCCAATAAGCATTCTTTCGGGTAATATGACGGGAGATTATTGGTATGCTCCTGCAGGAAATAGCTACCATGCAAAGTTGTTAGAAGATGCTGGATTGAATTATGTCTTTTCAGAAGATCCTGGAACAGGCAGTCTTGCGTATTCCTTTGAAAAAATATTGGGAATGTCTTCTGAAATTGATTTATGGTTAAATCCTGGGTTTGAAACCAAAAAAGAAGTTTTACAGGCCTTCCCGAAATCGAATTTATTACCATTTATAAATCAAAGTTCACTATTTTGTTATAGCCACAATGCAAATAAGTACTGGGAGCGATCTGCTTGTAGGCCTGATCTCATTCTTGCTGATTATGCTGAGTTGAAGAATGGGCTTAATGTAGACGGAAGTAAGTTGGTTTTTTATAAGAAAGTTCAATGAATTCGAGCCGATTCAATAAGTTCATATTATTACTGGTTTCAATCAGTATAATAACTCTTGTCATATTAGGTTTACGTATTGGAGATATTCCGACGGGATTCTCGGATGTTTATCATGCTATTTTTAATTATTCAGAAAACAATTTGTCTGAACTTATTATAAGGGAAATAAGACTTCCACGTTTATGTATTGCTGTTATTTCGGGAGCGGCTTTATCCATTGCGGGTATGTTAATGCAGACCCTATTTCAAAATCCATTGGCGGGACCGTATGTTCTTGGTATTAATTCAGGATCGAGCTTAACCGTTGCCTTAGGACTCTTATCTGGTATGCAATTTTTTAACTCTGAGCTCGGTTTAATAGGTTCTGCTTTATTGGGTGCTTTTATTTTTGGATTATTTATCCTATTCACAGCCTCCTTTATTAGAAATCAAATCGGCTTATTATTGTTTGGAGTTATGCTTGGTAGTTTTGTTGCTGCCATTATTACTATACTAGAGGCAAGCTCTCAAGCACAATCCTTAAAAGCATTTGCCTTATGGTCTATGGGTTCATTAAATGGTGTGAGCATTGAACAGTTGCCACTCATAAGCTTTGTATTTATTGTGGGTTGTATAGGGACGCTTCTAATTGTAAAGCCACTGAATGTCCTAGTTTTGGGTGAAGATGAATGTAGGCTCATGGGGTATAATTTGAAATCGTTACGACTTGCTATTATATTTATAACAGCATTGTTTACAGGTTTAATTACTGCTTTTTGTGGACCAATTGCATTTGTTGGTTTGGCGGTCCCAAATTTAACTCGAATGTTATTTAAAACTCAAAATCATTTATTGCTCCTGCTGGCAAATATGCTGTTTGGTGCTTTTTTTATTTTGAGTTGTGACTTAATCATCCAAGTTTTGAGTGATATTATTCTAATACCAATTAATGCTTTGACTTCTTTGGTGGGTGCACCTTTTGTTATTTATATTTTAATTAGAAAGCTTCGATGATCTCATTTAGAAAAGGTTCTATTGGTTTTGATAAAAGTCTTTTTTCTGTCGAAGAGATCGAGTTTGCTCGTGGTGGTGTTCATGTTTTGATGGGTAGAAATGGTATTGGGAAATCTGCATTTTTGAATACTATTTCAGGTATGATTAATCCTATTAAAGGATCACCTGATTTCGACGGAAAGGCATTATATAAATATACGAACAAAGAACTTTCGACGAAGATTGCGTATGTTTCATCTTCACCCAGTGGTGTTCCTTTTTTAAGTGTTGATGCTTATTTAATGCTAGGAAGAAACCAGTTTACCAATCTTTTTGGTCGCGGTAATGCTTCAGATAATAAAGCTGTAATAGAGGCAAAGCAGATTTTTGAGATCGAGCACCTTTCTTCAAAATTCACGAATGAGCTGAGTTCAGGCGAGCTTCATCTCTGCGCTATTGCAAAAGCCTATGTTCAGCAGACGGATTATATTCTTTTGGATGAACCAACGTCACATTTAGATTATGCAAACAAAATAAAGGTCTATCAACTTTTAGAAAAATTGGCTGAAACGCATAATAAAGGAATCATTATATCAACACATGATTTAGATTTGGCTTTTAAATTCCCATTTAATTTTTATTTAATCGATTCCAAACATCAACAATTGAAACCTATAAAAGACTTCAAAGAAGTTGAGCTAGAATTTAAGTCATAGATGTATAGCTGAAACACCTTTATTTCATGTAAACGTTAAAATCAAAGGCTTGAATATACTTCTGTACACTTCCGTCCATGCCTTTATGACCAGTCACACCAGGCCTTCCAGGAAACCCTTGTCTACCTGCTTGCTGACCCGAAAGGGGTGACCCTGGAATCCCTCTTTTTCCTGCTTCACCTCGAGCACCATAACGACCTCCATTTATTTTGGTTGTAAGTTGGCTCTCAATATCCTTGGCATTCTCATGTATATATAGAATTATATTTCCGCCATTTCCACCATTTCCACCATTTCCACCGTTTCCACCATTCCCTGCATCCCCAGCTCGTTTTATTTTATCCCCACTAATTGCACCATCTTTGCCATTTCCTCCATCACCGCCGTTTCCACCATCACCACCATCACCACCTGAAAGGTCAAAAAGAAGTTCATTTCCAGCAATCATTTTATATTTCATCGCATTCGTTGAATTGTTTTCTTTCACATGCACATAAATCATGTTTTCGATAGTCCAAATATGGGCAGTGTAGTTTTTTGATGAACCGCCGTCAACTCCAAATTCTCCTGATTCTCCACTTTTCCCATCACGCCAAAGAAGTGGAGTGCCTTTATTGCGTTGATTTTTACCATCTTTCCCATCCAAACCATTATACAATATTTTCAGTCCCCCTCTAAAGTTCATCTGCATAGAATCTTCACCTGTGAATACCTCGTCCTTATTTTCGTATTTAAGTGTAAGGTAGCATTGGTCATCATTAAAAGATTTTGCTTTTTTTACAATTGTATATGAGTTGCCGTTTCTTCTCAAATCTGATGAACTAAAGCTTATTTTATTACTATTTGATACATCATGCTGCTTTCCATCATATGTTTGCAATAGAATTTCTCCTTTAAATTTGGAGCCGCTATTTAGGTTTTGATTAGGACTATATTCAAACCAAATAGCTTCAACTTGAGAAACTTTAATATTTTTCAAATGACCACAGCTGGTTAGGAATAATGATATGAAAATGAAGCACGATAATGACTTTGACATATAAATTGAATTTTACTGAAGATAGAAAAATTACCTCAGTTTTTAAGGATCCTAAGTATAGTTCGAAAAATGATTTTTAAATCATGAGCGAGCGTAGGATTACTGATGTATTTTTGGTTCAACCTGATTTTCTCGGGCATGATAGTTTCTATATAGGTCTTTTTGGGATTATTGGATTCAGCTAGAATAGCATTTTCATTAAAGTACTCAATGGATGCATAATCTGTTACTCCAGGTTTAACTTCTAGTACTCTTTTTTGTGATGTATTATAGAGTGAAACAAATTCTTCTACTTCAGGCCTTGGCCCAACAATACTCATTTCTCCTAATAAGACATTAATAAATTGTGGGAATTCATCAAGTTTATATTTCCTTATAAAAAGACCAATTTGTGTGATTCTAGAATCATTCATTCCTATGGTCAATTTCCCTCGCTGATCTGAATCAATTCTCATGGAACGAAATTTTAAAAGCATAAAGGGTTTTCCATGTTTTCCGATGCGTTCCTGACGGTAAAAAATTCCTCCTTTCGAACCGATCACAATAAGCATTGAAATAAGCATACCAAAAGGAAGAAATAAAGTAAGAATTGTAAAAGAAAATAAAAGGTCGAATGCTCTTTTCATCATTCTTTATTAAGAATTTTTTCCACGGACAAAACTACGGCATTAATGACCTCAGCTACCTGTTTATTGTTAAGATTAAAATAAACGGGTAGTGAAATCTCATTTTGATATTTTTTAATTGCTTCAGGGAATTTTTCAATTCTATAATCCAAGTTTTTATAGGCTGTGAGTAAAGGTAGGGGCTGAAAATGTACATTGACAGCTACGTCATTATTGAATATTTCTTGAATAATTTCATCTCTTTGATCTTCAGATATATTCTTTATTCTCAAGAGATACAAATGATAACTAGACGTTTTTTCTGAATCTTCATGTATTGGTAATAATGCCCATCCTTTTTTTGAAAAAACCGTATCGTAAGCGGCAAATATTTCTTTTCTTCTGTCAAGGTTTTCTTGATATCTGTCAAGTTCTACCAAGCCAATCGCCGCTTGAATATCCGTCATATTACACTTATATCCTGGAATCAACACATCATATTTCCATGCGCCCTTTTTACTTTTTGCTAAAGCGTCTTTTGATTGTCCATGTAAGGTGATGGTCACAAAATCTTTATAGATTTCATCATGATCAAAAGAATCTGTAAGGTTAAAACATACTGCACCGCCTTCGGCAGTTGTTAGATTTTTTACGGCATGAAAAGAAAAACAAGTTACATCAGCTAAGCTGCCCGATCGTTTACCGCAATATAAAGCACCAAAGCTATGTGCTGCGTCTGAAGCTATGAGAATACGTCCAAGTTTGCTTTGCATCTCATTTTTTGGAGTAAAAATCTTCTTATGTTTATGCGCTAAATTGAGAATTTCATTGTAATCACATGGGAACCCTGAAATATCAACAGGCATAATGACTTTAGTTTTGGGTGTAATGGCAGCCTCAATTTTTTCGATAGCAATATTGAAATCGTCTTCACTCACATCAACCATAACAGCTTTAGCACCTGTATGCAACACCACATTTGCGCTTGCACAGTAGGTGTATACTGGAATGATGACTTCATCTCCTGGCCCAATACCCCACCACCTCAGAAAAACTTCCATTCCCATGGTCCATGAACTTACTGCAACAGTCGTTTTACAGCCACAATAATCACTGATTTTTTTTTCGAATAATTTTGTTCTTGGTCCCGTAGTTATCCAACCACTCATTAAAGCATCATTGACTTCTTTGAGTACTTTTTCATCAATACGCGGGGGAGAAAATGGAATCATAGTTCGAAATTACATATTTTGAAGCGCATCATATAAGCCTTCAGCTATTTTATTACGGTCAAATACATCCGATACATATTTTCTTGCATTTTCTCCCATCTCATGAAGCTCATTCTTGTTTTTAAGTAAGAATATGATTTGCGCTGTCATACTCTCGACATCCTCTGGAGTATAAAATAATCCAGCTTGTGCTTTGTCAATAAAGTGATTTTTTGCCTCACCGTCAACACCAAGTAATAGTGGTTTTTTCATGGCAAGCGCCTCAAAAATTTTAGATGGAATTGCACCTTTGAAAAGATCAAGCTTCTTTAAAGGAATTACAGCAATATCAATTGATTTTAAAATTGAGGGCATATCTGATTTTTTCACGGGTTCGAAAAAATGAACATTTTCAAGACCGTATTTTTCTCTTAATAAATGAAGTTTTTCTTTTTCAGGCCCTGCACCTTGAATCACAAATTGTGCCTCGGGAAACGTTTTAAGTCTATGAGCAGCCTCAATTATGATTTCTAAGCCTTGCGCATAGCCAAGAATGCCGCCATAGAAAAAGATGATATCGTTAATTTTAAAGCCATTTTTTTGTCTAAAGTC
>Ga0115572_10000824_pt1 | contig 25587 bp, 21 predicted proteins | sample COGITO_mtgs_1206_FD_88681 | JGI IMG/M metagenome (GOLD analysis project Ga0115572, IMG submission 88681) | Pelagic marine microbial communities from North Sea - COGITO_mtgs_120607 | ecosystem: Environmental > Aquatic > Marine > Epipelagic | place: Germany:Helgoland, sampling site Kabeltonne... | reverse complement strand
ATGTCCGTCAACTTTGTCATTGCCATTTGGAATATTTAAACAGCTAGGTTGTAAATCGGTACATGGCTGGTTAGGTGCTAATGAATTGGTAATGCCTAAGTCATTTGTAAAAGCGCCTGCGACTATCATGTTCAAAGTAGGCTTATTGCTTTTAAGGCCAAATCGTCCCATAGCAGTTGCTTGCTTTTCAACATCCCAAACCTGGTTTGCTCGCCCTGAAATTCCATCTTGGTTCATGTCGTCTTCATCGCTTAAGGCAAGTATATCTTTTTCGGCAATTAAACTAACTAATCCCATGCCGTGAAGGGTTGGTGCAACGCGAATGCTATATAGAGTATCTTCACCGAGTGGGCCATAGCCTAACGATTGAAAGTCTAATTGTGGTGATCGCAACATTACTGTGTGTTGATCAGGGTAAGTGAATTTTTTCTCTACCCAATTAATATAGATATAAGCTTCTGGAGCAACGTCGTGTTTAAGGGTACCCGGTTTTTGTGAGTGTCTTAACTGATGAGCTAATGAAATTGATTGGCTTTGAATCTGATCACCATAAACTGGATGAGGAATAACACCAGACTGTTTTAATTTTTCGGTTTCATTACCGAGAGTGCTTAAACGTACCAATGTGCTTGTAAGAGGGGTTTTATTATTAGCAGGAATAAAACCTTTGCCGCCTTTTACATGGCAACTTAAGCAGGTGCGTGCATTATAAATTGGGCCCAATCCATCTCTTGCAGTTGTAATAGTTGGTGCTTTTACCCAAGGTTGGTTGGCTAATGCTTTACCCGCGTGAAATTTTGGCCTTAGATCGTTATTTAAATTTGCGGCAGGTAACTGAAAGCTGGCAAAAGGTTTATTCGAAACCGTTGTATCACCACCCGGTTTATTTTCCTCGATGGATATTTTCGGTGCAGAAAAACCAGAGTAGTCTAGATTGTTATTGGCAGATTGCCCGCATGCACTGAGTAGAATAAAACTACTTAAGACTAAAAAAAGAACCTTCATGCTTTGCCTACATCTTTATTAAACGAAACTAAAATAACATTTTAAAGCGAATGGTAAATCATAAAAATACGATTCATCAAGATAGCAGAAAGCCGAGCATTGCTCGGCTTTCTATAATCAACAAATTCCGTTTTATTGAATCAACTGAATATTAGCACTCAGTTGTTGGATCTTGAGTATCGCAATCAGAAGCATCATCTTCTACTACAGTACCTAAATCTAACTCATCAGCAGCTTCTTGGATTAAACGAGACTGCGCATTCAATGAAATAATTGTTAATGCAACAGGGCTTGATTCAGTTGCATTCATGATCAATACATCAAACGGAGAGCCATCACGAGCAGAAGTATCAATAGCTGTATAGTTAGTTTCAGTTAACTCAAGTGCAGCCGTTGTTGTAGCAACGATACCAGTTAAGCCAACATCTGTTAGGTAATCATCAATACCATAACCATCAACAGCATTTGTGGTTACATCATCTTCGCCATTTAGAGTGCTATCGTAACCAGCATAAGAACCGTAGAAGCTGTTAGATACACCTTCAGCATTCAACCAGATATCGCGGTGTGTGTTATCAGAGAAGCAAGAATGTTCATCTTCTTGAGAGTTAGAAGAGAAAGCGATTTGCATACGCTCACCCGCTAATTCACCTTCAGACAAAGTACCCATACCGGTTAAGATTTCTGTCAGCTTTTGCTTCGCATCGTCTTCGTCAGTAATCGTCGTGAAATCTGCACGGTAGTTACTGTCGTCACCTTCAGCCCACTCTGCTTGAACCGCTTCAAGATCTGCGATTAATTTATCAACAGCAACTTCTAAGAACTGGTGGCGGCGATCGGCAGCATCGTCGGCTACAGTTGAAACAAAATCAGCTAATGGGCGTTGGCCGCCTGTTGCTGTTGTATTAACAGCTTCGTCACGATCGGTGCCGTCTGTTGTGGTTTGATCAGTAGTGTTTAAATCCTGACCCCATAATAGAAATTCAATCGCGTGATAACCTGAAATTACATCATGTTCGTCATCAGCAGAAAGAGTGCTTTCTAATAACGCGGCATCAATAGTTACTAAGTTGTTGCCAATAATATTGTCAGCTTGGTTTGCTTGTGCGTAGACTGCTGTAATGGCACCGTTACCATTGATACCAGCATCATTTGCAGTCACACCAACTTGGTCGTCGCCAAAATCGGAAGTATTAGTTTCAACGTAATCGATTAATGCTTCACCTAGTGGCCATGCGTTCAGATCACCTTCAACATCTAAAGAATCTACTGGGCTGTTACGGAAACGATAAACTTCAGTTTGACCATAAGGCTCACGAGATACTAACCAAGCTGTTTTTGCAGCTTCTAGAGTTGCATCTGTTGGAGTCGCTTTAAGCGCTGCTAAGGCCGTTTTAAGCTCTATCGCAGTGTTTACAGAATCTGTATAAGCCGCATAAGCGATATCAGCATTCGTCTCAACAACTAACTGAGCTTTCTCTAAGTTGATTGTTGAGTCAGAAGAGCTACTGCTACTTCCACCACCACAAGCCATTAGTAATGATGCTGAAGTGATGCATGCTGCTAGTTTGATAAATTTCATCGCTTAAAATCCTTCGCGCAAATATTAAAGTGTCTAAGTAAGTAGGCTTAATTGCCTGTTTTTTCATAATTACATATATCGTAATGCAAATGACAATGATTAGCAATACCGATAACTGATGAGATTACTGACATATGCCAATAAGTCTCATTAACAATGTAGTATAATGAGAGTATTATGTTCGCTAAGTTCTAGTATTTTTAATTGAGGTAAATAAGTTGCTATGAAGAAGGCAATGATCAGTTTGGCATTATCGGGATTCGTATCGACCGTATTAATTGGTTGTGGCGGAAGCTCATCGAGTGATTCGCCTGCATTAGCAACGAAGGCTGAGCTGGGTGAACAGCTATTTTCTGATGTTAATTTATCTTTTGATCGTACCCAATCTTGTGCCACCTGCCACAATCCGGAGAAAGGCTTGGCAGATGATAGAGCCAATGATGCGAGTCGAGATACTGGGAATGGTTTTATTGCTTCTGCTGGCTCATTGGGGGATGACTTAAGTTCTATCGGTGATCGTAATGCACCGACTGCAGGATATGCTGCTTTTAGTCCTGAGTTCCAATCTGGCACACGCTCAAGAGTTGCAAGCCAGACAACCAGTGGTATTGGTGACTACGAAGGCTTTTTAGGTGGGCAGTTTTGGGATGGCCGAGCGAGTGATCTTCAAGCCCAGGCGGGAGGACCTCCACTAAATCCTGGTGAAATGAATATGCCATCGGCAGAAGCGGTTATTGATCGCTTACAAGAAAACTCAGATTATGTGACCGCTTTTGAAAATCTGTACGGTGTCGATATCTTTGATGATATTGACGCAGCGTATGATGCGATGACAGAAAGTATCGCTGCTTTTGAAACTGAAGATAAAGAAGAGTTTTATCCATTCGATTCAAAGTATGATCGTTCTTTAACCGGAGAGTATGAATACCCTGTCAGTTCAAAAGCCAGTTTAGGTAAAGCGCGCTTCTTTTCATCCGATTTAACCTGTGCATCTTGTCACCAGCTGCAGCCTATTGGTGATGCAGGGGAAATATTTACCAGCTTTGAATATCACAATATTGGTGTGCCGGAAAATACTGCTTTGCGCGCATTTAATGGTGCTACCGATGTGGATGAAGGTTTATTGAATAATGCTGAAGTAACGGATGTGGCGGAAAGAGGTAAGTTTAAAGTACCTACCTTGCGTAATGTTGCGGTAACAGCTCCCTATATGCATAACGGTATTTTTAATGAACTAGAAACCGTGATTCATTTTTATCAGCATACGAAAGAAAAAGCGCTGAATATCAGTACAGGTTCTGCTATAGAATTAGTGAACAACCCTGAAACGGGTGCGCCATGGGGTGATGCTGAAATTAGCGAGACGATTGAACATGACTTGCTGGGTGGAAATGATATCAATCTTGATGATGACGAGGTTGATGCTATGGTCTGCTTCTTGATGTCATTAACGGATGCGCGTTACGAAGATCTTTTAGATCAAGATAAAGTAACAAGTTGCGGTTTATAGCTTTTAAACGAGTCGCTCATATTTTTGCGAATAAGCGATTCGTTCAACCTGGCTTTGATTTAAAGTCAGTGTGCATTTATTGCAAATAAGTCTCATTTATAATTAAATGATCACCTTAAAACCCTTTGCTGGAATCTGTCCTTTTGAATTTATCTCCTGCTATTTATTCCCTATCTTTGGCTCTAAGCCTTACTTCAGTCCCGTTTGCTGCAACAGCAGAAGAGGGTATTGAGCTTGATAATATTTATATTACAGGCGGTAAGGATGAGGTTTTAAAACAACCTGGCTCGGCGACGCTTATTGATGATGTTGCTTTAGAAGAATTTGAATATACGGATTTACACCGTATTTTAAATGCCGTTCCTGGTGTAAATATTCAAGAAGAAGATGGTTATGGCCTTCGTCCTAATATTGGCTTGCGTGGAACCTCTCCTGAACGTAGTAAAAAAATTACAGTAATGGAAGATGGCATTTTATCGGGGCCAGCTCCTTATTCAGCTCCTGCGGCCTATTATTTTCCGAACATGTCACGCATGAGTGCCGTTGAAGTTTTTAAAGGCCCTTCTGCTATTCAATTTGGCCCCGCAACAGTTGGTGGTGCAATTAATCTAGTTAGCCGTGAAATTCCTTATGAATCAACAGGGGAACTTGATGTTCAATACGGTACTGATAACTTCCAGCGCTATAACCTTTATCAGGGTCAGCAGATTGATCAATTTGGTTATTTGATTGAGGGATTAAATGTTAGCGCGGATGGTTTTAAAGATCTTGATGGTGCAGGTGCGAGTGATAATACCGGCTTTGAAAGAAATGATGTGAATTTACAAACCAGCTGGCAGACACTGGGTGAAGTGAGCCAGTTATTTTTAGTTAAATTGGGGTATGCCGATGAAGAATCGAACGAAACGTATCTGGGTTTGACTCGTGATGATTTCGAAGATGATTCTAATCGTCGCTATGCTGCTTCCCGTTTAGATGAAACTGAATGGACTCATGAGCAGTTCCAGTTTACCCATCAATTAGAAATTAATGACTTGGTTGTTACGACCGATGTGTATCGTAATAATTTTGATCGTGACTGGTTTAAGGTAAATGATTTTAATAATAGCTCAGTGACGATTGATGATGTGCTGTCTGACCCTGATTCGAATTCTGATTATTACGATGTACTAACAGGCGCAGCGAGTAGTGCCAATACCGATCAGCAGTTGCGTATTGGTAATAATGGACGCAAGTATTTTTCACAGGGAATACAAACCCGCGTTAATAATAGCTATGACTTTTTTGGTTTTAAAAATGATTTAGAAGTTGGAATTCGAATTCACCAAGATCAGGTTGAGCGTCATCATACTGAGCAGAATTACAACATGTTGGTTGGCGGTACTTTACAGGCTGTTGGTGGTACTTATAAAACGACGGCATTAAATAAAAATGAAGCATTCGCGGTTGCCGTGTATATCCAAGACAAAATTCAGATTGACGATACGGTTGTGAGTTTGGGCCTTCGCCACGAAAGCATTGAATCGTCTAAAACCACGTATGGAGAATTAACGGGGGTTAAAGAATCTGAAAATACTTTGAAGCAATCTGTTTGGTTACCTGGCATCGGTGTTTATTCACAATTAACGGATGATGTGGGCGTATTGGCCGGTGTTTATAAGGGATTTACGGCAGCAACGCCTGGAACTGCTGATGATGTTAATCCTGAAGAAAGCGTTAACGTCGAACTAGGTTCTCGTTTTACCGGTAAGTGGGCCTTTGGTGGTCAAGCTGAAGTGATTGGTTTTATGAATAACTACAGCGAATTTAGCGGTACATGCAGTTTTTCTCAGGGGTCTTGCGATACAAGTAGTACAGGTGAGCAATCTAATGCGGGAAGCGCAATTGTTTACGGCGTGGAAGCAGCATGGAATCGTCAGCTATTAATGGGTGAATTTATGATGCCGATTTCATCAACGTATACATATAGTCATGGGGAGTTTGGCGATGACTTTATTGATAGCACGGGTGCATTTGGTGAAGCAAACCAGGCAATTGAGCAAGGTTATGAAATTGGATATTTACCAGAGCATCGCTTAAATGTTCAAGTGGGTATTGGTCGTAATGATTGGAAATTAAATACGTCGGTACTTTATCAAAGCGAAATGCGCAATGTACCGGGTGAAGGCAGTATTGATGAAGCGGATTTAATTGAAGCGCATACCATTGTTGATTTAAGTGCTAGTTATCAGTATTTAAGGAATCTTCAATTTTATAGTACGATCGATAACGTATTCGATGAGCAATATGTTGCGGGTGTAAAGCCTTATGGTTTCCGTCCTGGTAAACCGCGTTCGATTAATGTTGGTGCAAAATACAGTTTTTAAAATTAGGTAGATGCTCTATTTAATATTTATAAAAGCCATTACTCTTACGGAGTAATGGCTTTTTTCGTTAGGGTGGTGTTTATGAAAAAGATTGCGATCTTTGTTGACGTACAAAATATTTATTATACGACTCGTGATGCTTATGGCCGCCCGTTTAATTATCGTAGCTTTTGGAAAAAAATTGCCCAACAAGGTGAAATCGTTTCTGCAATGGCGTACGCGATTCATAAAGGTGATGATCAACAAATTAAATTCCAAGATGCATTAAAACATATTGGTTTTGATGTAAAACTGAAACCTTATATCCAGCGCAGTGATGGTTCTGCTAAAGGTGATTGGGATGTAGGGATTACGATTGATGTGATGGAAGCAGCAGCTTCGGGTAATATCGATACTATTATCTTGCTTTCCGGTGACGGTGATTTTGATTTGTTACTTAAAAAAGTGAATCAAGCGTATGGCATTACGACAGAGGTATTTGGTGTGCCTAAATTAACGGCGGGTTCTCTGGTTGAGGCCGCCTGTCACTTTCATCCTATTCGCCAAGAGTATTTACTCTGATATAAGGTGAGCTTATTTTTAGTAATAAAGTACTAACTTTACTCAAAATGTCTGTTTAGTTACTTTATCAATACGGGATAACACAGCTTGAATTTCTCCTTCCGCTATACTTTAAGCTGATTGAATATTAAACAGTGAGTTCTAATGAAGCCAACTTCCTATCTTATTATGTTTTTATTAATGTGCGCGGTATCCGCCTGTAATCAAAAGCAACCTTATAACTTACAAGGAAAAGCGGGTGATATTGGGGATGCGATGGAGCACTGTCGTGCTTTTATGAAAGATCTGCTTCCGGATGATGCCTATGTTTATATTGATTCAGATTCAAGTCGAGAAACCCCTGAACATTTTGATATCTTCTTAGATTTACAAGATAAAACTCAAGAAGGTTACGGTCAGTGTCGTGTGAATAAACAAGGGTTGATAATTTATCACGTTATTCGAGAGTTTCGTCAGAAAGCACGTTCGTTCTCTTAAACAGAATCGAATAATTCTGTGAAAGTGGATAAGTGATCAAGGGCATACATTCATTCAGTTGAATATATGCCCTAAATACTACCTGCTATGAAAGAACAGCTTTCAGTGGTTCATGTTGTTCCGCATCTAGGCGTGGGCCAAATTGGCTGACAACTTTAGATGACGCAGCACTTGCCAATCGACCTGCGGCAGCAAAGTCATGGCCATGAGTAATAGCGTACATGAAAGCACCTGCAAACATATCGCCAGCACCATTTGAGTCAACCGCTGTTGTTTCGTTGGCTTCAATTACGTGAGTTGTTTTACCATCAAAAGCGATCGCACCTTTACTACCTAGTGTAATAGCAAACGTTTTAGACTGGGTTTTCATAAAGGTCATTGCGTCTTCAAGGTTATCTGCATCTGTAAATAACAAGGCTTCTTCTTCGTTGCAGAATAATAAATCAACACCACCGCCAATCATTTCTTTAAGACCATCTTTAAAGAATTGAACCATCGCTGGATCCGAAAAAGTCATAGCTGTTTTAATGCCATTTTTCTCTGCTAGCTTTCGTACTTCAATGGCAGCCGCACGTGAAAGGTCGGAGGTTACTAGGTAGCCTTCGATATAAGCATATTCAGAGTCTGCTAGTGCCGCTTCATCTATATGCTTTTGCTCTAGGTTTGTGGTGATGCCTAGATAAGTATTCATGGTGCGTTCAGCATCAGGCGTTACCATTACTAAACATTTTCCCGTAACACCTTCATCACGGTCGTCAGTTAAGTTTGTATCAACCCCCGCGTTTGCCATATCTTGCATGTAGAAATCACCAGCTTCATCGTTGGCGACATTACAGCTATAAAAGGTTTTTGCACCGAAATAACTAGCGCCGATGATGGTATTTGCAGCACTGCCACCACAAGCACGCTTCTTAAGACCGAAGCGATTATTCAATACCGCTAAACGTTCGGCAAGCTGATCTTCTTCGATTAAGGTCATCATGCCTTTTTCAATGTTAAGATCTGAAAAAAAGTCATCTTTAACTTCAAACTCTTTATCTACCAATGCGTTACCGATGCCGTATATGTGGTACTTAGCCATGTGTCTGCCTATATAAATGTGAATAATAATTTTATCTTGCTATCAGTTTAACAGAACTCCAGCATATGACTAAGCCAGTCTGTGGTAGCATGTGGATATATGACGACTGCTAAAAAGCCGACTAGAGCTGTTAAATCTAGTACAAAAAAGAAATCAGCCCCTCGAAAAAAGCCGATTAAAAATAAGCCTCAGTTTAAGCAAAGACTGTGGTCTTGGTTTTGGCGCTTATCTATTTTGTTTATTTTGCTTCTTTCTGTGTGGCTAGTGTATCTCGATGCACAGGTGCGCTCTCAATTTGACGGTAATAAGTGGGCTTTACCGGCGAAGGTTTACGCGCGCCCGTTATCTCTCTACCCCGGTTTATTGTTATCAGCTAAGCAATTAAAAGCTGAGCTGCAGTGGAATGATTACAAAGCGGTTAGTCATGTTGTTAAGCCAGGTACGTATGGGCGAGATGGTAACGATTGGATTATTTATCGCCGTGGTTTTTCATTTTCTGACCGTACTGAAGAACCAGTGAAGATTCGCTTGTCGTTTGCTGAGGGGCGTATAGAACAAATATCAGTAGCAGGAAATATTCGTGGTTTAGAGCGTATAGAGCCACAGTATATTGGTGGAATTTTCCCTGCGCATAATGAAGATCGTGATTTGATTGCGCTGCAAGATGTGCCTCCTGCGTTAGTCGCGGCGTTAGTCGCTGTAGAAGACCGTGGTTATTTTGATCACTATGGTATTTCGATTCGTGGAATCTTAAGAGCGTTGAAGGCGAATATTGCTGCGGGGCGCACTGTGCAAGGTGGATCTACTTTAACGCAACAGTTGGTGAAAAATTTCTTTTTAACTAATGAGCGTTCATTGCAGCGGAAAATTAAAGAGGCGTTTATGGCCTTGTTATTAGAGCTGCATTACAGCAAAGAAGAAATCCTTCAAGCGTATTTAAATGAAGTCTATCTAGGTCAGTCTGGGCGTCGTTCTATTAATGGTATTGCGCTGGCAAGTAGATTCTATTTTGCTAAAAGTGTTCAGCAGCTCGACTTATCAGAAATGGCATTATTGGTCGGTATGGTAAAAGGGCCATCTTATTACAATCCTTTCCGCCATCCTGAGCGAGCCCGTGAACGCCGAGATCTAGTGTTAGGTATTATGGAAGAGCTGAGTATTATTAATAGTGCCCAAAGGATCAATGCGCAGGGAAAAGATATTCAAGTCGCCGATTCTGGTCGGGCGGGGCAACGTGAATATCCTGCGTTTATTCAGCTGGTTAAAAAACAACTGCAACAAGATTATCGCCTGCAAGATCTACAAAGTACGGGGTTAAGAATTTTCACCACGTTAGATCCTTGGTTGCAGCATGCGACGGAAACATCAGTTCAAAAGCATATTAGTAATTTAGAAAAACGGATTGGATTTAAAGACCCTACCCTTGAAGCCGCAGCGGTTGTGACAAGTGTTGATGGTGCAGAGGTGCGTGCCATTGTCGGTTCACGCCGAGTTCAATATTTTGGTTTCAATCGTGCGATGGATGCCCAGCGTTCTATTGGTTCTTTAGCTAAGCCTGCTGTCTATCTAACAGCACTTTCCTCAGGACGTTATAACTGGTCAACGATCATTGATGATAAACCGGTGAGTGTATCGGGGCAAGATGGCAGTTTATGGCAACCGAGAAATTATGACCGAAAAAACTATGGTCCTGTCTTCTTAGTTGATGCAATGTCTAAATCTCTTAATCAAGCAACAGCTCGACTGGGGATGACGGTTGGTATTGATCAGGTGATTAACACTTTTGAACGTTTAGGCATTGATAAGGACGTACCGCCATATCCTTCCATATTATTGGGTTCAGTTGCGATGTCACCCTTACAGGTGACGCAGATGTTTCAAACTTATGCATCAGGTGGTTTTGCTATGGAGCCGAGAAGTATTCAAGCGTTGACTACCACTGATAATAAAATATTAACGTCTTATGCAGCTCAGGGTGAGCAGATGTTTTCTCCGCACTTAATGGAAAATTTACGCTATGGTTTGCAGCAGGTTATTGCGCAGGGAACGGGTAAACGTTTGGCGCGTACATTTAATACCACTAAAATTGCGGGTAAAACAGGAACCAGTGATGAACAAAGAGACGCCTGGTTTGCAGGTTTTGACGACAGACATTTAGGTGTTATCTGGGTTGGCAGGGATGATAACAAACCTATGCCTTTTACCGGAGCGGGTGGTGCTTTACCAATTTGGCAGGACATTTTCTTACAGTCGGGTCTTGAGCCATTAACACCTTTAGTGCAGTTGGACTGGGCTTGGGTAAATACTCAAGGTGAAGTTGTTGAGCCTGAGTGTGGAGTTCGCCAAATGCCGTTTATGCCTGGGGTATTAAATGGGCGTAGAATTTCGTGTGATAAATCCTCATCAAGTGCGAATTCTGATTCGCGGTTGAATGATCAACAAAATGATAATAAAGGAAGTAGTTCGTGGTTCGATTGGTTGTTTTAATTTTTGTAGTTATTAGTTTTTTATCTGCATGCACTTCTATGCCTAGCTCCGAACAATATGATCCACGTTCTGTGCAGAGTTATGAGGACACTAGCAAGAACAATAATGAATTGCTCCGTTTGGATGAAGGTAAGCATCATCCTGCGATTCAGTTTTTATTATCGCAAGCTGAAGAAGCACGTCAGCAAGGGGATAATCGTCAAGCATTATCTTACCTTGATCAAGCACGACAAATTCAACCGCGAAATTCAGCGATCTTATATCGCTTAGCTTGGTTGAATTATCAGAAGGGTGATTTATCGCAAGCTCAGCAGTTACTGCAACGTGCAAAATTGTATTTGAATTCAGATAAGGTTTTGCAGCAAAGAGTAACTTCACTGCAAAATAGTATTGATGCTAAGTTAGGCTTCTAGTGTCTTTGTAGAAAGTGACATTAGCCACTGGTTTTAAACTGCTCTAATAAGCCTCGTAAATCAGATGACATGGTAATCAGTTTTTCTCCATCGTGAGCAGCCTCTTCAGCTCGGTCATTTGTCTCTTGGCTAATATCACGAATGCTGGTGATATTATTATTCACTTCGCTGACGACTTGATGTTGTTCTGAAACCGCTTGTGCAATTTGCTGATTCATTGAATGAATAGTTTCAACAGATCCTTTCATAGCTAAGAGACGTTCTTTTGTTTCTTCAGTTTGCTGCACACTGGATTCAGCACTTTGCTTACTGGTATCCATAGCATTTACTGCATCTTGGCTGCCTTTTTGCAGTTTTTCGATCATGTGTTGAATTTCTTCAGTGCTTTGTTGAGTTCGTGAAGCGAGCGTTCTTACTTCGTCAGCTACAACTGAGAACCCTCGGCCTTGTTCACCAGCACGTGCAGCTTCAATCGCGGCATTTAGAGCTAATAAATTAGTTTGATCTGCAATACCTCGAATAACGGTTAGTACAGACCCAATGCTACTGCTCTCTTCATCTAAATTCTGAATAACGCTGTAAGCTCGGTCAATATGCTGCGCTAAATCTTTAATGGTTGTTTGTGCTCGGTCGATTCTCTCTTCACTGTCTTTTGCTGCTACATCGGCTTCACCGGCAGAACTTGCTGCATCGGTGGCATAATGATTCACTTCTTGCATCGCGGCAGTCATTTCATTAGTTGCGGTGGCGATCATGTCCGTTTCTTGTTGCTGTTTTTGAGCGCCGTCCGCCATAGCTTGTGTACTTTTACTGAAGGATTCACCAGTAGAATCCAGTTGTAGTGCCAATCCGCCGACTTTACTTACAAGAATATCAAGTTGTTCAAAGAATCGATTAAAGCCTTTGCTAAAGTCACTCTTGGCATTACTGACACGGTATCGTAAATCAATAGCGCCTTCCTTGCTGATATGGCTACCAATCTCACTCAATTCTTCGGACTGTGTAAATTCAAGCTCAGATTTGCGGCATAGATAGATAATAAGACCGGCTTCGACGACAACGTAAGCAGCGTGAATTAAGACGATGCTGAAAGAGTTACGATCTTCAAAGAGATAGATGTTGCTATTAGATTCTTGAAGATAGCTGAATGAAACGTGGTGTATTGCAATCGTTCCGGCAGCAGCAAGTACTGGGCGCCAATCGCGAAAGTAAAGAAGCATTGCCAGGCTAACAAATATTCCGAAGTGAAGCTCTAACATCCCGTGGCCTTGCTGAATATGCAGAGCAGCGAAGATCATTAATGAAATACCAAAGGATATTCGTGTTGCAGCGCTTGTGGCTTGAGTTTTCGCAAGTAGAGTAGGGATTAACGCAGCAGGTAGGCCAACGACTAAGGCTTCAGTCCAGCTGTCATACCAGCCAGCAAGGACCAGAGAAAATACAAATAATCCCCAAACCACAACAGTGAAAAATCGGTTGGCTTGCTGGTAAAAAGCAATGCGCGCATGGCTCATGTTACTCATACGTAACTCCTAAGATAAAAAACAATACAATCTGAGATTGCTTGGCCCTTATCTTAGGTTAGTTCAACATTTAACCATTTGCGTAAGTGCTACTCTGTTTCTTTATTATTAATAAACACCATATCTAAAGGCCATAAAGTACGGTTAATTATGAGAAGTAGAAGGCCCATTCCTAATTCTAGGCTGGTTCTTTCAGGGTCGATCAAGAGAGCGTGGATTATTAATATCAGTGCCAATAATGAACCAATTGCAACTAAACTCTTTTGCTTGATGCATAATTGAGTTGTCTTTCGCATCATTACACGCAAAGCCATTGCTAGGCTGATAATTGTGGAGACAATAATTAAGTTATCGAGCTGCTGTGTCTGCTGACAAATCCAATAGATACCACAAACCCCTAACAAGATTCTTCCCCAAGCTTCTTTTGGCCAGTCAAATTTAGCAACCAAGCCGATTAATACGAAGCTAAGTAATGGAAATGCTGCGTATAGACCCAGCTGTTCAAACCAGTACATCGGCGTTAGGTCAATGAATTGAGCCATTAAGTTCGAGGCCGAAAAAGAGCAAATTAGTAAGCCACTGCAAAATGCAGCAGCAAACCAGCCCGGCTTCTCGTCTTTTGGCTGCCAAGTCTTTAGCATCCAAAGAGAGGTAAGCAGTAATATTAGCTGCCCACTAGCGGTTAGTAGAAGTGTCATGCTATTTCGCTACCATTTGAGCAAAAACGATATCAGCTGCTGCAATGGTATCTGCGATATCTTGCTCGCTATGCGCCGCAGACATAAAGCCAGCTTCGAATGCAGAAGGTGCAAGATAAACACCTTGTTCTAGCATGCCATGGAAGAAGGTTTTAAAAGCTTCTTGGTCGCATTCACATACTTGTGCAAAATTGCTAACGCTATCGGCTTCGGTGAAAAAGAAACCAAACATAGAGCCTGCATTATTCGTGGTAAAAGGAATGTTGTGTTTATCCGCTGCTGCTTGTAAGCCTTTGCACAGTTGCTCTACACGAGTTGAAAGCTGTTCGTATAATCCATCTTGTTGAACCGATTTCATCATGGCTAAACCCGCTGCCATCGCTAGAGGATTACCAGACAATGTTCCCGCCTGATAAACCGGCCCGATCGGCGCTAGGTATTCCATAATTTCACGTTTACCGCCGAAAGCACCAACCGGTAAACCACCACCGATGACTTTACCCAATGTTGTAAGGTCTGGATGAATGCCGTAATAGCCTTGTGCACCGGTTAGCGATACGCGGAAACCTGTCATCACTTCATCAAAAATTAATACGGCGCCATACTGATCGCACACGTCGCGTAGGCATTGTAGAAATTCTTTGCTAGGTGGAATGCAATTCATGTTGCCAGCAACGGGCTCAACGATGATACAGGCAACTTTATCGCCTTCTTTTTCAAAGTAAGTTTTGACGTCGTCGATATCGTTGAAGTTTAAGGTAACGGTATCGTTAGCAACGCCTTCAGGTACACCAGGAGAAGAAGGAACGCCTAGAGTTAATGCACCTGAACCAGCTTTTACTAGTAGTGAGTCGGCGTGGCCATGGTAGCAGCCTTCAAATTTTACTAACTTATCACGGCCATTAAAACCACGGGCTAAGCGTATAGCACTCATTGTGGCTTCGGTGCCTGAGTTCACCATGCGCACCATATCCATACCCGGCATAATGCCACATACGGTTTTGGCCATTTCAATTTCAATTTCAGTTGGTGCGCCAAAACTTAGGCCTTGGTCTAGTTGTTTTTTTACCGCTTCGATTACGTCACCGCGAGCATGACCCATAATCATAGGCCCCCAAGAACCGACGTAGTCGATATAGCGATTATCATCGGCATCGAATACACATGAACCTTCACCGCGCTCGAAGAAAATAGGGGTTCCACCAACGCCTTTAAAAGCACGTACTGGGGAGTTCACGCCACCTGGGATAAATTCCTGTGCGCGTTCGAAAAGATCTTGTGATTTATTGATTGAGTAAGACATAAAAGACTCGTATTCGTTATTTTATAAATTAATTAAATCTAGGAAGTATTACAGCCAGTATTATTGAGTGTTGATGAAACGAGTGTGTGAGGCAAGAGCCGAGCCCAAGCCTACAGGGACCGTATTCACGGCGTCTCGTGGAATAAATACTCAATCATGCTGGCGACTATAAAACCTGTAATGTTTGTTTTGCTATTAAAAGTGAATTGTTAAAAAGGTCGAACGACGACCAAAATTACGATGGCAATCAAAAACAAAACCGGCACTTCGTTAAACCAGCGATAAAACACATGGCCTTTATCGTTAATATCTTGAGCAAACTTTTTTAGCAGTGAGCCGCACATAAAGTGATAACCGACTAAAAAAGCAACCAAGGTCAATTTGGCATGCATCCAGCCCTGGCTAAAATAATAGCTTGGGTTAAGTGTCAGCATCCAAACCCCCAAGGCGATTACCACAATCATGGAAGGCGTCATAATACCGCGGTAAAGTTTACGCTCCATGATTTTAAAGCGATCTTTACTTATCTGATCTTCTGACATTGCGTGGTAAACAAATAAGCGTGGCAAATAAAATAGAGCTGCGAACCAAGTAACAACAGCAATAATATGGAAAGCTTTTAGCCAGAGCATAAGATTCTCTTTAAGTTAATTAATTGTATGCGGAACATATTAAGCCGTGTTTACAGGATTCAGCTTAGGCTGATAACGATAATACTGTTCAATCATGTCGCGACTGATAATACCAACGACTTTATTAAATTGTTCATCTCGATGAACAACTAACCATTCTATGTGATGTTGCTGCATCAGGTCTAAAGCATTCTGTAAATCAGCCATTAAAGAAATCGACTTTACCATTTTTCGATCCCCAGGAAGTAATAAACAGTCAATTTGGAAATGGTCTGGGTCAGAAACATCAGCGTCTTCCTTATCGAGTTTTTCAGCCTGAATCTCAAGGAATCGTGCAAGATCTGTTGATAGTAACAGTTGTTGTTCGGCTTCAATAAAAATCCATGCAGGCTGTTGGCTGAGTATAAGCTGCGCGCTCTCCAGATTAATTAACCTGGAGCTGCTCGCAAAGCTTTGAGACATGACTTGTCCAACCCAAGTGTTACGCAGCAACTGCTGAACCGGATTATTATTGACGTTGATATTTGTTTGAATACGGAAAATAGAAGGTAGGTGGAAGATTTCACTAACCGTTAAGCTAGCGATTACAATTGCCATCATGCCGGGTAATATAATATTTGGATTTGCGGTCAATTCTAATAGAGCCATTAAAGCAGCCAAAGGTGCGCGTAATACAGATGCCATCATTGCGCCCATACCCAGCATGGCATAGAAACCGATATTTATGGGATAATCAGGCATCAAAACAGAAGATAGCTGCCCCATAAGAACACCAATCGCGGCTCCCATAAAAAGGCTCGGACCAATTAATCCGCCAGGGAAGCTAGTTGCCGCTGCCAACCCAGAAAGAAAAAGTTTTGCGAACAGTAATGAGATGGCCAGGGCAAATACAACATCGCCATCTAGCCAAGAGTTCACGCTGTCGTAACCAACTCCCATGACCTCAGGTAAATAAAGACTCACTATGGCAGTACAAATGCCGAGAAGCCCCCATGTCTGCCAAATTGGACGAGTATTCCAACGCTGCATAAATTTTACCGACGTAATAAATAAGCTCCCAACGCCTCCGCAAATGAGCGCTAGCAGTAAAATATACGGTATTTCTAATAACGAGCCCATTTCAAGGGAGGGAACAATAAAAGCCGTTTCATTGCCGAATACTGCGCGGGTTACAATCGCGCCGATGACAGAGGCAAGAATAATCGGGATAAAGCCTTTGATGCTGTATTCCAGTAACACTACTTCCATAGCAAAGATAACCCCAGCCATAGGAGTATTGAAGGATGCTGAAATGGCACTGGCTACGCCGCAGGCTGCCAATATTCGTAATCGATGATGAGGTGTTTTTAATAATTGCCCAAATTGGCTAGCGGTGCCTGCGCCGATATGAACAGCAGGACCTTCACGACCAACACTGTGGCCGCCAATTAGTGCGATGATGGCACCAAAAAATTGTGCAGCAATATTAGCTTTAGGTAAATAACCTTGGTGTTGTTCAATGCGTTGCAAAACATGGCCGACACCAATTTTGCTTTGGTGAGGCTGCAAGCGGCTAAAAATAAATATCAATAATGCGGTTGAGCTTAGAAGTAAAATAACACGAGCTTCACTAGGTAGTGATTCGAAACCTTCATGACTTCCATTGGGTAACCAGCGCTCTAAGGGCATTTCATAGGCTAAACGAAATAATGTGATCACGCCGGCGCTTAGTAAACCAACACCAGTAGCGAGTAAGGCGAGGGAGATCTGGCTTTCTTTTACCTTCATATGATTACCCTCATGCCTCCTAATTATCTTTATAATTGATATAAGTTTTGTCGATTTCCGTAAATTATACGAATTTTTTGTCTGACTTAACTAACAATTCTTTCGATAAGGCTTATTATAAGCATCTTTATAGGTCCTGTATCTTAGATTAGAGGCGCTCAAGTGATTAAAGTAGGCATTGTTGGCGGCACGGGTTATACCGGTGTTGAATTATTAAGGCTGTTAAGTCAGCACCCTGAAGTTGAATTGACGGTGATTACTTCTCGTAGTGAGAAGGGAATTCCTGTGGCCCAGATGTTTCCAAATCTGCGCGGTCATGTCGATTTGTGTTTTTCTGAGCCGAGTGCTGAGAATTTAGCACCTTGTGATGTTGTGTTTTTTGCTACGCCTCATGGAGTTGCTCATGGGTTAGCGCAGCAAGTTTTAGATCAAGGTATCAAGGTTATAGACTTGAGTGCAGACTTCCGTTTGCAAGATGCTGACGTATGGGAAAAGTGGTACAACCAACCTCATGGCGCTAAATCATTATTACCAGAGGCCGTTTATGGTTTGCCAGAAGTTAATCGTGAGCAAATCAAACAAGCGCGTTTAATCGCCGTTCCTGGTTGTTATCCAACCTCGGTGCAACTAGCGTTAATTCCGTTACTGGAAAAAGGCCTGATTGAAACATCAGGCATTATTGCTGATTGCAAATCGGGTGTTAGTGGTGCTGGCCGTCAGGCAAAAATGGGCGCTTTATTCTGTGAAGCAGGGGAGTCAATGATGGCCTATGCTGTATCAGGACATCGTCATTTACCTGAAATTCGTCAAGGTTTAACCAAGGCGGCAGGCAGTGATGTAAATCTGACATTTGTTCCTCATCTAACACCGATGATTCGAGGTATTCACTCAACCGTTTATGCGCCGGGTAAGTGTTCGGACGTAAATGCACTGGGTGTTAATGGTTTGCAGGAATTATTTGAAAAACGTTATGCCGATGAACCTTTTGTTGATGTGATGCCTGCAGGTAGTCATCCAGAAACTCGCTCTGTGAAGGGTAGTAATATGTGCCGCATAGCGATACATCAGCACCAAGATACTGGTTTAATTGTTATATTGTCAGTAATCGACAACTTGGTGAAAGGCGCATCTGGGCAAGCGGTTCAAAATATGAACATCATATTTGGCATCCCAGAACAAACAGGGTTACAAGTAGTTGGTTTGTTACCGTAATAGAATTAGAAATTTAAAGGACGTTTGAATGGCAGTTGTAAAAGGCAGTAAACAAGAGCGTTTAAGTCTGGTGCGTTATGATCCGTGGCAGCGCTTTATGCGCGCAGTCTATTTTTTGCTTTTTATTGCTGCGGTTGCGGGAGGCAGTTTTTTTGGTGGTCAATATGCAAGTTTGCATGAGCGACAAGCATTAGGAGCCGAAAGGGATCAACTCCAAGAGCAAATTATTGCTGCTGATCAAGAAATTCGAGGATTCCGACAGCGTGTAGGTGCACTCGAAAAAGGTGGTGAAGTTGATCGTCAAGCAGCTGAAGGCATTCGTCAAACAGTTAAATCATTAAAAGCTCAGGTCGCTACGCTAGAGGAAGAGGTTTCTTTTTATAAAGGCATTATGGCACCTAGTGGACAAGATAAAGGGCTGCGTATTAGTAAAATTGATATTCAGCCACTCGACCAGCCAAATAAATATCGTTACAGCATAATGATGACTCAGGTCGCTGATAACACCAGTTATATTAAAGGATTAACGGCTGTTAATTTTGTTGGGCTCGAAGCTGGAAAGCGTAAGATAATTCCGCTGCGTGAAATAGATCAAAATGTAAGTGAGCTGGGTGTTAAATTCAGTTTTCGCTATTTTCAAGAGCTTGCGGGTGAAGTTGTTTTACCTGCAAACTTTAAAGTTGAACAAGTGCAGGTCGTTTTACAGTCTTCGGGCAATAAAGCGCAGCGCGTAGAAGAAACCATCGAATGGTCTCAAAAGGACGCATAATGTTTAGTAGTAAAGATAAAGCCTCAGCCAGTCATTACGATACCCTTATCTCACAGAAGACAGAAATTGTCGGTGACGTTAACTTTAAGGGCGGTATTCAAATTGAAGGTGTAGTTAAAGGCAACTTGGTTGCTGAACCAGGAAGTGGTGCTGTTGTGCGTATTTCAGATGGCGGTCGTGTTGAAGGCCAAATTAATGCGCCTAATGTTGTTGTTAACGGTTCGGTTGTGGGCGACATTTTTGCCGGCGAATACATTGAGCTTGCTAAGAAAGCCCGAATCAAAGGTGATGTGCATTATTACATGATGGAAATGGTGCTGGGTGCAGAGGTAAATGGCAGTTTAATTCATCAAACTAAAGATGAATTTAAAAAGGCCAAAAAGGCTCAGCCAGAAAAGAAGCCTGACCAAGCTGGCGATAAAGTTGACTAAAACAGTCGGATAAACCGATAATAGTCACTATAGTCTTTGTGAGATAGAACATGAATGCAGTTGTAGCAGCCGAACCTATTGGGTTAACCCCTGCGGCAGAAGAGAAAATAAGAGCATTATTGGTTGAAGAAGCTGATGATGAGTTGTGTCTTCGTGTGTTTGTGACGGGCGGCGGTTGCTCTGGCTTTCAGTATGGTTTCACTTTTGATGATGAACGTAACGAAGATGATAGTGTGATCAATAGAGATGGCGCTCGAGTATTGGTCGACTCTTTGAGTTATCAGTATTTGGTAGGTTCGAACGTAGATTATCAAGAGGGCTTAGAAGGCTCTCGTTTTCTCGTCAACAACCCCGGTGCAAGTTCAACGTGTGGTTGTGGTTCTTCTTTTTCAGTTTAATAATTCATTTAGTACAAAAAATTAAGGTATGCCTCGGTGAGTAGAAAACTAAGTTTAATCATTTTTTTATTCCCCATTATGGCTATGGCCGAGCTGGTGGCTATTCAGCCAAATTTATCAGCGGAGCCTTTAAAAACTGAGCTTGTATTAGATGAACAGAAACCGTTAGTTAGTAAACTTCAGGCTAACATCACTCTGCATACGCTCACTGAATTAAAACAGTTACTAGAAAAAGCTGAAAGCATTGCTAACGGACATACTTTATACAGTACTGAAGATCCGATTGCTGTTGTTTTGCACGGTGAAGAAATAAACGCTTTTTTACGCAGTAACTATCGTACAAACAAACCCTTGGTTGATTTAGCTGCACGTCTCGATGCTTTTAATGTGATTGACGTGAAAGTGTGCGAGCGCTGGATGGGGGTAAATGGCATTATGGCTAATGACCTCCCTCCTTTTGTTGAACCTGTTCCTTTTGGTGCGGGTGAGGTGAAGCGTTTAAAAGCTGCGGGCTATGCTTACTTTTAATTAGATATAATTGATGCATTTATGCAGGAAAGATTGCTCCTAGAACCCGAGCGCTTTTTGCACCTGTTGCGCTGGCCAGACTGCCAGTAAGACCATTCATTGTTCTATAGGCAAGCCAAGCAAAAGCACAGGCTTCAACCATATCCGCAGGAATTCCTAGCTCATCGGTTTGTTTAAGCTTTATCGTTGTCAGTTGACGCTGGATTCGTTCGACAAGGTAGCTGTTATAAGCTCCTCCGCCGCATAAAAACAACTCCCCTTCGCTATGACCCCAGATCTTGATACCTTGCGTTACGCTGACGGCTGTAAGTTCTATTAGGGTTGCTAAAACATCTTCTTTTTTGAAATCATTAATGTCGGGTGTTATTTGCTCTATGTTGGCTAGATTGAATAATTCACGGCCGGTGCTTTTGGGTGGTGCTTTGTCAAAGTACTCAAGGCTAAGCCATTTATCTAATAATGATTTCTGGATTGTGCCTGAGCGTGCAATGGCGCCATCTTTGTCATAGCTTATTTGCCAGTGTTTTTCTACCCATTCATTGGAAAGTGCATTTGCGGGGCCTAGATCAAAACCAAAGCTCTCTTCGGGATTATTAAAAAGGACCGTGAGGTTAGCAATGCCGCCTAAATTTAATATTTGTCTTGATCTGCCCTTATCGACGAAAACATCTTGATGAAAGGCAGGAACAAGAGGTGCGCCTTCTCCGCCAGCAGCAATATCACGACGGCGAAAATCGGCTACTGTTGTGATACCTGTTATTTCACTAACAAAGTGAGCATCGCCTATTTGCAGGCTGAAAGCGCTAGGTCTTGGTTTGTGTCTTATAGTTTGCCCATGACAGCCAATGGCTTGGATATCTTTAGCATTGCACCCATGTTTCTGTAATAAGGTAAGGCACACTTCCCCATAAAGCTTACCCAGTGTTTGGTCGAGTGCTGCTAGTTTTTCTAGTTCAACATCGCGGGATTGGCTTACATCGAATAGCTCTTTTTGTAGGCTGCGTGCGTAGGGGTGGAAATGCTTATTTAATAGTTGAAGGCGACCCGTTTGGGTAATTTCAACTAATGCGGCATCAATGCCATCTAAGCTGGTGCCAGACATAAGACCGATGTAAAGCACAGGCAATTCCTTTTATTAAAAGCTCGCATTAGATTCTAGTGAATCGTCATTGGCTAGTTGAGTTGATTGTTGGCTTTCTAGCCACTCAATCATCCGATTGGCTTCGGCTTTGAATGCCGATTTTTGATCTTTACTGATGGAGCGTGATTTTGGTAGCTTAATACGTAAAGAATCTCGATGGACACCATCAACTCTAAACTCGAAATGTAGGTGAGGGCCTGTAGCTAATCCTGTACTGCCTACATAACCAATAATTTGTCCTTGTTTTACGCGTCTGCCTTTACGTGCTTTGCGATTAAACTTACTCAGATGTGCATAAAGCGTTTGATAACGACTGCCGTGTTGAATTATAACGCAATTACCAAATCCGCCCTTGCGGCCTGCAAAAATAATTTTTCCATCACCTGTGGATTTGATCGGGGTTCCTGTTGGAGCGGCATAGTCTGTACCTCTATGGGCGCGGAACTTATTTAAGACTGGGTGTTTACGCTTTAAATTAAATCGTGAGCTGATACGAGCAAAGTCGATAGGGTTGCGCAAAAACTCTTTGCGCATACTATGACCTGACGGATCATAATATTGGGCCTCGCCTTTATCATCTTCATAGCGAATAGCCGTTAGATCACGGCCTCGATTAACAAAATTAGCGATTAATATATTGCCAAAACCAATGCGTTCGCCGTCGAGGAAGAGCTCTTCATAGATAAGGCTGAACTCATCGCCTTGTCGAATATCAAGAGCGAAATCAATATCCCAGCCAAATAGACCCGCAAGTTCAATTAAGATAGATTGAGGGATCTGCTGTTTACCACCATCGAGAAATAAAGAAGATTGAATAGTCGCAGTTGCAAATTTCGGGCGTCTGTCAGCAATTTTCTCATCAAGCTGATAATCATACTTCCCTTCAATTGTTCGTGAGAATTCATGAGCGACTAAGCGAGATGTCTCAATTCGCATATGAGTGACATTATTCCCTTCAGTTTTTTGCCACTTTATAATTTGTCCCGGCTGAAGCTTTAACGTATCTCTCGGGGCACTTTGTGCAATAGCCAATGCATCGGCCGCACTTAAAGAGTAGCGAGTGAAAATTTTAGAAAGACTATCCCCTGACTTGATCTCCGTTTCCTGCCAAGGCTCAGTTGTCGCAGTCTTCTCTATCTCATTAACCGGAATACTATTAACAGTGAGTGTTTGTATTTCACGTTTTTGTACGGATTCAGATTGTTTCCCTGCAATGAAAATAACGCTGATAACGATTAATGATATTGCTGCAATGTGGGTCTTGGGAAAATACTGCCACTGGCCAAGAGCTACCATATTTATTCTTATTCCTGAAAATTTGTATCGATGTAAAATCAAGAGTGTACAACAATAATAAGTAAAATAGTTGTCATTAGCCGCAACTCTATTGCTTTTATTAGCTGATTCGGTATTGTGACGACCGCTTATTTTCTTACTATAGACTGACAAGAGAACGTCATGACGGCAGCATTGATCGAAGATTTAAAGGCTCGAGGCCTTATTAGCCAGACAACGGCAGACGCAGAATTCATTGAATATTTAGAAAGTGGTTGTCGAACGCTTTATTGTGGTTTTGACCCAACGGCTGACAGTTTACATATTGGTAGTCTTGTTCCTTTATTGGCACTGAAGCGTTTTCAAGAAGCTGGGCATAAGCCAATGGCGCTTGTAGGTGGGGCAACGGGCTTAATTGGGGATCCAAGCTTTAAGGCTCAGGAACGTAAATTAAATACGCCTGATGTTGTTGCTAATTGGGTTGATAAATTAAAAGCACAAGTTAGTCGTTTCATTGATTTTGATGCAGGTGAAAAAAGCGCTGTTGTCGTTAATAATCTCGATTGGGTTGGTCAGCTTAGTGTCCTAGATTTCTTGAGGGATGTTGGCAAACACTTCTCTGTAAATAATATGATTCAAAAAGAATCAGTTAAGCAGCGGATTGATCGTGAAGGCGAAGGTATTTCTTTCACTGAATTCACTTATATGTTGTTGCAGTCATACGACTTTGCTGAATTGGCTGAGCGTGAGAACTGCACCATACAAATAGGCGGCTCAGATCAGTGGGGTAATATAGTGGGCGGTGTTGACCTTGCTCGTCGTATGTATGGGAAGCAAACATTTGGCTTAACACTTCCTTTGGTAACTAAATCTGACGGTACTAAATTTGGTAAAACCGAAAGTGGTACTATTTGGTTAGAGCCTTCCAAGACATCTCCTTATGCTTTTTACCAGTTTTGGTTAAATACTGCAGATGCTGACGCCTACAAATTTTTACGCTACTTCACCTTCTTATCTATAGAGCGTATAGCTGAGATTGAAAATCATGATGCTGAAATCCAGGGACGCAAAACTGCTCAGGGTATATTGGCGGATGAAGTCACGCGCTTAGTACATGGTGAGGATGCACTGCAATCAGCTAAGCGAATTACCGAGGCATTATTCTCTGGTGATTTAGCTGCTCTGTCTGAGCAGGAGCTTGAGCAAATTAAATTGGATGGTCTGCCATCAAGTGATTTAGTACTGGCAGAGATTGCTGAAACTCCACTAACAACACTTTTCACTGAGAGTGGAATAGTAAAAGCTGGTCGAGAGGTTAAAGATGCTCTGGGCCGTAATGCTGTATTGATAAACGGTGAGGCGAAAGGCGCAGAAGATAATATGAGTACAGCAGAGAGCTTTGCGATTAATAAAGCACTCTATGGCCGTTTTTTCCTAGTGAAACTCGGTAAGAAAAAGCATCACTTGTTCGAAGTTAAGAAAAGCTGAAGAAAACAGTTGACGGCACTTATAAAGTCCCTATAATGCGCCGCTCACTTGTTGAGAAGCACCTTTGAAAGAATGCTTTGAAAACAAATGAAAATAAAGGGTTGACTATTTAAAACGTTTGTTTAGAATACGCCCTCCTTTGAAAGACAAGCCTAAGGCTTTGAAAACAAAGGAAAAAAAGAGGTTGACTTAGTCATTAAGCAATATATACTGCGCCTCGCTTTGAAGTGACTTGATCCGGCAATCAGGTCGACTGAGAAGAAAGTTTTAAAAAGCTGTTGACTTAATGATTTAGATCATTAGAATACGCAGCCCGCTTAAGGTGAAAGCCTAAGCAAAGTTCTTTAACAATATATTTAGATAATTCGTGTGGGTGCTTACCTTGATTGAGTGGAGACAGTCACTTCAGTTCTTTTATTAGGATTGTTAGTGACATCAAAGCATAAAACAAGATAAGAACTCACAAACTCTTGATTAGTTTCAAGAGCGCTTTTTAATTAAAGCAAACTAGTTTTTATTTTGAGTAAGATTTTAAACTGAAGAGTTTGATCATGGCTCAGATTGAACGCTGGCGGCAGGCTTAACACATGCAAGTCGAGCGGAAACGAAAGTAGCTTGCTACTAGGCGTCGAGCGGCGGACGGGTGAGTAATGCTTAGGAATCTACCGAGTAGTGGGGGATAGCCATTGGAAACGATGATTAATACCGCATATATCCTACGGGGGAAAGCAGGGGACCTTCGGGCCTTGCGCTATTCGATGAGCCTGAGTGAGATTAGCTAGTTGGTGGGGTAAAGGCCTACCAAGGCGACGATCTCTAGCTGGTCTGAGAGGATGATCAGCCACACTGGGACTGAGACACGGCCCAGACTCCTACGGGAGGCAGCAGTGGGGAATATTGCACAATGGGCGAAAGCCTGATGCAGCCATGCCGCGTGTGT
>Ga0115572_10000819_pt1 | contig 25711 bp, 24 predicted proteins | sample COGITO_mtgs_1206_FD_88681 | JGI IMG/M metagenome (GOLD analysis project Ga0115572, IMG submission 88681) | Pelagic marine microbial communities from North Sea - COGITO_mtgs_120607 | ecosystem: Environmental > Aquatic > Marine > Epipelagic | place: Germany:Helgoland, sampling site Kabeltonne... | reverse complement strand
CACCTTGAGCACCTGTAGCACCTTGGTCACCTTGAGCACCTGTAGCACCTTGATCACCTTGAGCACCTGTAGCACCTTGATCACCTTGAGCACCTGTAGCACCTTGAGCACCTGTAGCACCTTGATCACCTTGAGCACCGTCAGCACCATTTGCACCATCAGTACCGTCAGCACCATTTGCACCGTCAGCACCGTCAGCACCATTTGCACCATTTGCACCATCAGTACCAGTTGCACCATCAGCACCAGTTGCACCAGTTGCACCTACAGCACCTGTAGCACCTGTAGCACCTTGAGCACCTGTAGCACCTTGGTCACCTTGAGCACCTGTAGCACCTTCTACACCAAAACTACCAGTTGGACCTGTTGGACCTGTTGGACCAATTGGACCCGTAGCACCTATAGGACCTTCATCACCTTCTAGATCTATTAAAAATGCTGCTTCGTCACCTACATTACCTTGAGCTAACCATAATTCATAAGCACTTTGACCTGCTGGGCCTGGATTAGGAGTAATAATGTTATCAATATTTCCTCCACTTTGACCTGCATTACCAGACGCAGATGTTGTTGCTAATGAACCATCACCTGTTGATGCATCATAAACACCATCGCTTAAGTCTTGGTCTGTAACTATCGGACCATCTTGACCCGTTACCTTTATTTGAAAATTAGAACCAGTATGGTTAGTGTTAAAATACATTTTACTGTATGTAACTCCACCTGCTACCCATGCAAAGTTGATAGTAGTACTGTCTAAATTTCCAAAATTAGCATCTTGCCCATTGATCGTTGTCCATAGTCCCCACGTAGAGCCATCCCATAACCAAACTTCTAATGTAGAAGTTGAACTTGGGTTGATTCTATTTGATGGAAAATAAACACTAACACCTACCTGTATACTAGAAGCATCGAAACCGAATGTTGCATCTGTTGGTTGAGTGTTTTGACCGAAAATTAAAGGATGAGTATGTGATCCATTATTCTTTACGACAAACTTATTAAGTTCACCGGTTGTTGGATTTAATTCCGCCATTTTAATTAATTATTATTTTCTATTTTTAGCGTTATTGCTAATTGAGCGTTATTGCTCGCATGAAAGTAAACAATATTAGGGCGATGTTTAAATTCATCACTATGTTATAAAATTTATTAGGGTAAAGTTTTAAAACACAGATTTGTTCCATTCTATTGAATGGTTTGTTTTAAAACTAATTAGGGTTAGTTTCTAACTATGTACTTAATTTTAGGGAATTAAATACAAAATTATATATCATTTTAATTCGTAAGCGTGCGCTTGCACGGGGAGTTTGTAATATTATTAGATTATAATATTAGTTAAAAGTTGTAGTCAGTTTTGTCTATGTTGTCTAGGATATAATCCATTGCATCCCTAGCGGTATCTACTATTTTAAATAGATCTAGATCTTTTTCTGAAATATTACCTTCTTCTTTTAACATTGTTTCTTTAATCCAATCTAACATAGGATCCCAATAGCCTTTACCGACTAATACAACAGGAACCTTTCTCATATGTCCAGTTTGAATTAGTGTTAATGTTTCAAATAATTCATCTAATGTACCGAAGCCCCCAGGAAATGCCACAAATGCTTGTGAGTATTTAAGAAAGAATACCTTTCTAGTAAAGAAATATCTACAATCAACAAGCTCGTCAATATAATCATTTTCCTTTGCTTCAAAAGGAAGTTGAATTTTTAAACCAACGCTTATTTGATCGGTTTCAAATGCACCGAAGTTTACAGCTTCCATAATACCAGGTCCGCCACCGCTAATTACACCATAACCATTTTGTGTACAATGATATGCAAGCTCTGATGCTTGTTTATAATATTTGTGTAAACTGTCTGTGCGGGCTGAACCAAATATTGAGATACATGGTCCAATTTCTGATAGTTGATCGAAGCCTTTTATAAATTCGCCTTGAATTCTTAGCACTTGCCAAGCATCTTCGGCTTTTTTGTTTTTAGACCATTTTTTACTATTCATATCTTATATATTAAAGGTAGGCTATGAAACGCCCGTTTATTTTTACTTAAGAGATAATATAATATTCATATATTATTATTTAACATGTTCTATACTATATTCTACATTAAATCTATCTAGTATATTAGTTGAAATATTTATACCCGATTGAGTATATGTTTTAAATTCTACATCATTTGCCTTTAAAATGTAGTAAGGTTTTTGATAATCATCCTTTTCCAAGCTCATTAAAAATGCCTCTTTCTTTTTTTAATTCTTCAATAGCTATTCTATAAGCCTCTCTCGTATCTACTTTGTCTTTAGCAATATAATATGCAGCATATTGTTCTATAAGAGTTTTGCTAATGCCAGCAGTCTTTGCTTCTTTTAAAATAATATCTACGTAAATATAATCTAACTCGTTCATTTTTAATTATTTTTTTTGAGTACGTAATAACCTTTATCTTCTTCTAAAATATCAGCTTTAATATATTTATTTAAAATTTCTAGAGTCTGCTCTCTATTTAATTTAATAATTTGATCCTGTATATAATCTATATGGATTGGTTGTCTAAATTTTAATAAGTCTCTATCCTTTATTAACATCTGTTTTTTCTTCTATTTTTAAGTAGTTTATCCATTCAATGGATTTTTTACAAAGTTCGTATTCTTCATAGGCTTCCATTTTATCTAGATTATGTTCTAATGCATCTAAAAAATTATCTCTTTTAATTGCCATTATAAAATCATCCTTTGTATGTATTGCATATATGAACTCATCTTTGTTATTTTCTAGAGCCCATATAGTTTTTTTAACTAGTAAGGTTCCCATCTCTTTCTCTCTTACTTTCATTTCAAGAAGAAGTGCTTCTTCATCTACTCCTTCAAATTCTATTACTTCATCTTTCATTTATGCGTATTAAAAATTTTCATGTGGATGCCAATTGTAACCATCGACTTCCTGTTTTAAAAGTTCATATGTTTCTTGCCAATCTTTAACTTGATTAATCTTATGGAACCCTCCTTCTAATACTTTAGCTAGATCATAATCATTTCCACCAGGTAATGTTTTATCTCCATAAAATTTAATTACTGGATTGCCATCAAATCTTTTTAAGATCCATTCTTTAGCTTGACTTTTATTGGCTCCTCTTGGGTGGATGTCAATTGATATTTGACCACCTACTGAAGCCTCTAATTCTGGAAAGCTTTTATTTATTATTTTAGCGAACTCAAGTCTTTCTCCATATCCATCATCCCATTTTCCATATTCATCTCTTTGTTCTTGTGTACAATCTCTACCGACAACTGAAAAATTAACTAAGCCAATTCTTCTTTCAATATGATTAGAAGTTTGAGTTCTCCATTTACTAATCTTTAAAAAAGATTCTAACAATTCAATAAGATCTTTATTTGGCTCCCAATTGTTTCTATAAACTTCTTCTCCTTTTACAAAGATATGGTTACCGCAACTTTGTAAACAACCTGCCGCAGCATGCCAAACTTCTTTACCAACCTGTTCAATTGTTTTATCTTTATCAGAGCCGGTTACTAAATAAACATAATTGTATTGACAAAACTTTATAAAAAAACTTTGAAATTCTGGATCCATTTTTAATCTTGATGGACTTAGTGTTCCATCTACATCAAATGCATATACTGTTCTCATACATATTATATATCGTGATTAAAAAAAGTTTAATAAATACAATATGAATTATTTTACCATTAAAGTCGAGTCTGAAGAAATTTATGTTGAAAAGAAAAGTAAATTTATAGCTTATACATTTCCAATTAAAAGTGAAAATATATTTAAAGAGGCCTTAAATGATCTTAAAGAAATTCATCCTAAAGCAAACCATCATTGTTGGGCTTATATTTTTGGAGACAATAGTGAAATTGAAAAGTGTTCAGATGATGGAGAACCTTCAGGTGCTGCTGGACTTCCAATACTTGGCCAACTTAAAAGCAAAAAACTTACTTATAGTGCATGTGTAGTTGTTAGATATTTTGGAGGAATTAAACTTGGAAAAGGCGGTATGATTAAGGCATATAAAGAGGCAGCTAGGCAATCGATAGAATGTACCGAGATTAGTGAAAAGGAAGTTTGTATTGATTATAGAGTAGAGGTTAAGTACGCTCACGTCAATAGAATAATGCAGCTCATTAAACGTAATAACATTAATATAAACTTTCAAGATATATCAGAAACCTCTATCTTTAGAATAGAGGTTCCTTTAAATATTGTTGAATACGTTGATAGTGTTTTAGAAAGTTTTGTAATAGAATTTTCTAGAGAATTACCTAACTAATTGTATTTGTTTTCCAATCATAAGACCAACGTTTAAATCTATCATTAACTAAATCATCTAGTAGCCTATTATAATTATCTAACATTTTTTCATTTTCTATTGTATACCTAGAAATTATCTTTCTCATTCTATTCATATAGTCTTCGTCGCTATTATGATTAGCTATTACGTTTTTAATTGCATCAACTGCACCGTCTGCATCAAACCCTTCATAGTAATATCCTAAGTCTTTACATAAATTTGCATTATGAACTAGTGGCCAACCTAACCAACATACATCAAAGTATAAATAGTTAAGTGGATTTTCTATTTGCCAACTAAGAACCATGTCTACGTGTTTCTCTAAAACCATGTGAGTTTGAAACCTTGCCTCTGCGCTTAATAATCCTTTTTTAAAAAGGGTAGTATCTTTTATTAATTTTTTAAAAGTATAGTTATTTTTAATTCTGTCGGCTCCTATTAACATTATTTTTTTTAATTCATCCTTTTCATACTTTACAAATTTTTCTAAAATAACTATAGGGTATATGCAATTTTTCATAATTGAAATATTTGGTTCCATTACCGCAACCTTGTTTATATCTCTTTTAGTATAGGTTTTAAAATTATTAGATTTTGCATTTTCTTCTAAAGCCATAGAATCCCATACGAATGGAATTACTGTAGCTTTATTACAATCTCTTCTATGTTGATAATAGTGTAAGTTAGTATTTTCCATTTGAGGAATTACCCATATTTGATCTGGTTTAATTATAACAGCTTCTCTTTTAGGTGGCTTATCTCCTCCTAAGTGGTTATATAATATTTTTTCACTATCTATTAAAAAATGATTTCCACATTCGTAGTTAATAGTCTTAATATTAGAATTATGCTTTTTATAAGCGTTCATCCATGTATTTTCAATACTTATACCTAATTGAATTAATACATCAAATCTTACATTAAAGGATTGTACGATATCCATTGACGTAATATTGTCATTACCTTTAATTATTTTTTTTAAAGTATTAACTGATTTTTTATTTTTAGAATTAGAGTCTGAAAATATTAAAATAATAGAGTGACCTGCTGTTGCTAATAAATTAGCCAAATATATTGCATTTTGATTTATGCCATTTGACCAAATAGAACTAGAAGTTAAATTTATAGTTATGCCTATTATCATTATTAATGCTTTAAATCTATATAAACTTTATATGTCATTCCACTCTCAGACAATTGTTCTTCTCCATTTGCATCAGGAGATGATAATGTAAAATTAATCTTATTTATATAAGAACCTGGATTTTCAACGTCTTCAATAGAAGTAAAATATTCCATTTCAACTGCATATAAATCATTTGCTAACAGTGTCACGTTTTGCATTTGTTGTTCAGTAGTAAGGGTCCATGTGTAATTATTTCCAACAGTAGATGTATTGGCAGCTGCACTTATATCTTCAATAATAAATGTATTATCATGTTTTTCCTTTGCATCAACATGTGTACTATATTTTACACCAAATGGTTTAATACTATGATCCCATATTATATATGATTTTCCACCTGACATGTCTAATAACTCTTCAATTTCTCCAGCAGCGTCGCTTCCTCCTATTTTATCATAAGTTCCACTTGCACCATCTGGTATAGAAATTACTTTAATTTCAGCATCTGTAACATCACATTGGAAAGCAATACTCATCATCATTCCTACTCCTCCACTTGAACTAGTATGGTTTCCATAATAGTCTATAAAGGGTATATCTGTAAAACCCTCGTATCCTGCTCTTTCAGTATTTATTTCCATTATCTTTCTCCAACCTGTTCCATAATATTGAGGATTGTTATTACGTGAAAAATAACCCCATACTTCTAGGTTTTCTTCACTATATATTCTAATACCATTATCTCTAATATAATCATCTCCTACTAGTTCTACATGTGGACAAATTCCAATTCTTCTATTTGTACCATTTGCTACCATGTTTTGAGAGCTTCCACTATGTGCATATGCTGAAAGATCTCTTTCATCTGACTTTAATATGATATTTTCACCGTCTCCTACTTTAAATGAGTGTAGTTTTGGAACACTTATACCATCTGATCCAGATATTGCCTCTCCTTCAGAATTAAATCTTCCATTATCTTCTCTTCCTAAGTGTAAGTTATTTCCGCTAAATTCATTTAAATAGTTTTGTACTATTAAATCTGCTTGTCCTATTTTCATTTTTTTTAATTTTTTTTTATTTATCTTAATTTATAATATAATTTCCATGTAGTCTCTTGGTTTTGATCCTCTATCATTGTAGAACTTATAGTTGTTACGTAATCACTACCATTTAATATTTCAGATATTACGCCTTCCATTGATTTAAATCCATCTGCTATAAAAAATGCACTTTTAATTCTTTTAGTTTCTGGAATAGTATATGTAATTTCGTCACCTGGCGCATATCCGCTTAAATCTATATCCACTTCAAAAATAGACATTTTTTTATCAACAGGTTCTATTCCTTCACTACCTACATAACCGGTTCTTGTAAAAATTTCATTATTAATTAGTTTAGAACCTTTAAGACTAATCATTCTATAATCATTAACGTCTCCATCAAATTTATAATCTAATATTAAATTACTACCGGTTTTTAAATCAGTTGTTGAGTTGTTAGGATGCTTTGCAATATAAATATCATGAACTTCACCGTTTGTTAAATCCTGTCCCGTTAAATTTGATTTTATATAATAAGATACAAGATAGCCATCCGTTCCACTAGGGTTATTATCTGACCATGTTAAAGTTACATAACCCTTATATTCAGGGTCAGTCACATCAACTTCGTCTAATTCAGTCCACCCTTGAGCACCTGTAAACAGTCCCCATACACTAAAATCTTTATCACTAAAAATGGTAATTGCATCATCCTTTGTATTATCACCTGCCGTGCCATCTACCCTAGGCGCAATCCCTGTTAAATTATTAATAGGATTAGTGTTATTTATTACTGTTCCACTTTCACTAGATGAAAGTGTGAATTTTTCAATATCGTCTGTATTATTAAATTGATTAGTAATACTTGATATTATTGTTAATATTGATTGAGGTATATTCCAAATCATTTTTAATTTATTTTATTTTTATATTTCACCACCGTCTATGATTAACCAGCCCTTTTCTCTAATGGTATTATAATGTGTAGTAGAAGAAGAACTTCTTTGAGTTTGTCCCATATCTATTCTTCCATAATATGGTCCTCCGAGATATCCAGTGTTATTAGTTTCTGCAACTTCATAACCTGTTAATGTATCTGTCAAGCTTAAATCTGGCAATTCACTTGCTAATTTTGTTAAAAGCATGTCATATTGTTGGTAGAATAAATCAGAATGATCAGTTGCTACGAAGTTTTTCATCCAACCTTCAATTTCTAAATTACCTCCATCAGCCCAATAATTAGTATATGGAAATGGTGAAAAGTTTAACATGTTGTTTATGTCTTCAGTCCCATCGGTATATACTCTGTCTACTCCTTGTATACTTGCATACATTTCATTTAAAGTCCCTATATAATTTAAACCAATATTTGAAAAATCCCAACCTGTAAAGTTTGTATTAATGTTACTTTTAAAGAACATTCTATTTAAACTAATTGCATTAGTTATATCCCAATTAGAAGGATATGTAGTACCAGAATATGGTGTATTATCACAGCCTTCAAAACAGCTTCTAAATTCTGTCACATTGCTAGTATTCCAATCTTTAACTTTGTATAAATTAAATATTTTACAATCCATAAAGGTTTCTTTAAGACTTGTAAGTGTTGTAGTTGTCCATTGTATATTATTTGATGGCGAAAATACTTCGCATCCTTTAAAGGTTCCTTCTAAATTACTTACAGTCCATTGTGGTAAATCACTTCCAGCATTATTAAAGACACTACATCCGCTAAACATTTCCATTAGATTTAATGTATTATTGTTTGCCCAATTATTAAGATTTTGATTAAATAATTCACAGTCTTTAAACATGGATTGAAAACTAGTGCAATTACTAACGTTCCATTGACTTAGATCTTGGTTAAAGGATTTACAACCCTCAAATGTACTATACATTGAATTAACATCACTAACATCCCATGAACTAATGTCTTGATTAAATAATTCACATCCTTTAAATACCTTGTTAAATTGAATATTGTTATTGTTGGCAAGTATTTCAACTGGCCAATTACCAATATCTCCATTAAATAATTCACAACCTTCAAACGTACTAACCATTGACGTTATTTTAAGGTTATTATCGCTCCAATATGATGTCCAATTATTAAAATTAATTGGAATATATTTTTTACAATTTTTAAAAGTCTTATTTAAACTAACACTACCATGTGAGTATTTATTAAAAATATCCGATAAATTCCAGCTTGTAATTGAATTATTTTCATTTCTTAGTAAAAGACAATCTTCAAAGTTTATTTCGCCTGCATTTTCAAAATAATAACCAGGTTCTATATTACTTTGCCATTTTCCATTATTATTAAATATTATATTTCCTTCTGGATCTGAATAACTATCCGCTCCAAAATATAAAGGTTGATCCTCTGCAGTAATATCCATAAATACGCAGCCTTTAAAACTTGGCGTTCTTTTCCATCTATGAGTTCCCCATTGAGTTAAGTTTCTTATTTTAGACGCGTTTAACACATCTTGATTTGTACTAGTCAGTGGATCAGGTATTCCTCCATAAGAAGAAGGATTAGATCCAAATTCAAGAGCTTGTGGATTTCCACCTATTGATATTTTATAATATCCTGAACTCGCATATGTATGGGAATATGTTTTTCCACTTATCGGTTGCCAATAACCTGTTCCACTGGGGTGTATTTCTAATCCATCATATGCTTCCACTGTTCCATCTCCCCAATCTATTGTAAAATCAATTTTAAATAACTCCCAATCTCCATTAAACCTGTTATTTGGATCTACCTCGTCTCTAAGTTGTACTGCAGCATCGTGAGTTTCTCCACCATGGGCTCTTCCGAAAAAATGATCATCATGTCCAGATGATCTAAAATAAAAATCGCTACTAAGTCCATGTGGGCTTCCATCATTGCTTCCATCTCCTACATAAATTTCAAATTCTAAATTTTCTACGTTTTTACCAACACTATACCATGTTACAATACTATTACTAGAATCTTGATTATCATAAGTATTAGGAACAGTAAACATGATAGTTGTTTGTTCATTATCAATATCTTTGTCTAATGTTGCATCTATTTTTATAACATCATTCATTAAAATCGCAATATAATCTACTATACCATGAACTACAACTTCTATATTTTCTTCAGGAGATAATGCAGTATTATCATGTCTTATTGCTCTATATCCATATTCATTTGTAGTTGTTTGTGTAGAGTATGCTTTACCAACCGTTCCCATTTTAATAGAGTTACTACTAAAACTTAAAAAGTTTGAGTCATGGGCACCGTCTTTAAAGTTACTATCATGGTTTATTGCAGAAGTGAGCTTTATTATTACAATTTCTTGTAAAGTTGTTCCTATGAAGTAAACATGGGTTGGTTTTCCATATAGTTGATGTTCTAACCATGGTATTTGAACACCTATCTGTGCATCTGATTGATCTATTGATATATCATGTTGGTTATCTTCTTGTACATAAACAACAGAAGATCCACTATTATCAGCATACTTAAATTTTATTTGAAAAGATTCACTCGATTGAATCCAAAACCCAGTTTCACCAGTTGATGGAGATATTCCACCATCAGTTGGGCTTTCAGGTGCATCGTTTTCATCTGTTACTATAACTTTATAGGAGTCATCTGCTACAAAATTAATAGGATCATTAGTTAATATGTTTTGAGGCATAATTGTACTATATTATTTTTAAAATATTTTATTAATTATATATCTAAAATGTTTTAAGAACGAGGGATTTTATGTTTAAAAAGCATATTCTTATAATATAATACTAATATATAATCTATGGAAATTTATTTAATTCTAATTTCATTCATGTCACTACTTTCAGGGTTTTACATAGGTAGAAAATATGAAAAAAACCATCTTGCTAAAATGGCAGATAAAAATCTTAGGAAGAGTATTGAAAAAATAAATTACATTACTGAAAAAATAAAAATTCACCAAGAAGATCAAGTAATATTAAGTGACGAAAGAAACTTAGAAATTCTACAACATACTTTAAACAAAGCATTGTCTGATGAAGACTACGAGGCCGCAGCTGAAATAAGAGATGTTATTAATAATATTAAAAATAGAAAAAGTCAATAGTCTATTTTTCTTAAAAATAAATAATCACTTTTAGGGGCAGCCGATTCAATAGATTTAAAAACCTTAGGCGAAAATCTTTCCCATTCTAAATATGTTAAACTTCTATTAATAAAATTTTCTTTAAAGTTATTATCATAATATCTTATTACATTTGCATGATACCATTCATCTGGAATTGGAAGATGCTTAAAATTTTCAGTATGATTATGGTCTACTATTATTTGAGCATGTTTTCTACTTAATATTATCCATTGTTCGTTTTTTAATATTCTACTCTCTTCTAAGCCTAATTGTTTACGGTTTACTATTTTATTATTTTGCATTTCCTCATATCCTCTAGGACTGCCTATTAAATTAATCCAAGATTTGCCAATGTTAAATATGTTTTTATATGACTTGTTAAAGTCAAAAATAGGTATACAGCTTTCTGAACAAAATACAAAGTATTTATTAGTCTTATCTTGTAATGCATTTTTTAATAGGGCATTCATTACATAGACTAGGCCCATTGTTCCCCACCCTGTTTTAAGTCTTTCAGGTATTTGTGCATCTATTAAATACTGATTTTTAAGTCTATCTTGATACTTTGAATGAGCATATAAGGTTGCTCTATCTTTTCCTTCATCTAAAAAATCATGCCATTGTTGAGGTCTATGTATATCTTCTGTTGTTAAAAATAAAAATGCTATTTTATTATTTTTATTTTTTTCAAAATCAATAGACCATTTAAATGGCTCTATATTTTTAGGAGTATATTGTTTTTGTTTTTTAATCATGTTCTCACATGTAAAAGACCAACCTATCACTACGGTTTTAGGGAGTGCCACATCTATTTTATCATATAGGTTATCATTAATAAAGTAAACGTTTTCATATTTACTAAAATCAAGTCTATCCCATACGTCTATGAAATTAGAATATATTGATCCATTCCCTGGCTTTTCAATGTGGTTTACGTTAGTTGAAAGTTTTTCAAATCTTTTTTCTTTTAAACCATAATATAAAGCCACTACATCATATTCCTTTTTATCTTCTTTTAAGAAAATAGATAGATCAGTTTTATTATCAAATATAGATAGAAAAACTAGATTTTTATTTTTCATTATTTCTTACTTTTATTCTTGTTAGGAAATGGCATGTTTGGAATTTCACAATTTAAAAATGGGCAAAGTACTTCCCATCCTTCTCCTTTGCATATGTTCATTACTAATAAATCATTAGGCCTATCTTTAAAATATTCCTTAACTTCCTTATATTTATTTTCTTTAGCTTTTATTTGTTCTTTGATATGGGCATCTCTGTCAGTTAACCATTTACGTTCTAAATATCTTGTTTTAATATTATTAACATTATGTATTGGAGATTCATGCATTTCTTTACTTCTAATCCAATCATTATTATTTCTTTCTAATATTATAAATTTACTATTAGGGTATCGCTGGTCAAGCAACTTGTAGTCACAATCATGCCATGGCCCATCTTGAAAGGCAGTTGCAGAATCTATATGTGGAAATAATATTTCTATTCCTTCATTTTCCCACCTGTCATATAAATTAGATCTCCACCCTATTTCTTTAATTCCTAAAATTTTATAAGCAACCCCTAATGATGTTGTGCCCGTTTTAGGAAGACCTATCTCGAATATTTTATTTATTTTCCCACCATTCATATTGTTTGGATTTTATAAATTTTTCCATCTTTTCTTTTGGCCATATGTTTTTAAAATATGAATTTTCATCTTCAATTGAAGAATCAAAAACTAAATTATAATCTAATAATATTTCTCTACGCCTTTCCCATTTTATAGGATTCTTTATTTTTTCATTTATAGAATAATATAAAAACCTATCAGCAGGGGCCACTATTGAATTTTTGTTATTCCAATCCCATTCATCTATTTTAATGTATTCATATCTAATAAAGGCCTTTGTAATTACTTCAGCTGGCTTAATATTTTCAAATACAATACTATCATGTGTATTTTTTATTAATTTTTTTGCAGCCTTGTAATTTAACCAATAACATTCCGTTCCTCCAAATCCTATTCTACTTGATAACTGAATTAGGTCGTAATTTATGTATTGTTCTATTTTAAAGTTTCTTAAAAATGAATTTAAACTTTTTTTACTTATATCATCTTCTAAAATTAAAACACTTTCCCATCTATTATTAACAATTTCTTTCCACATTTCATAATGACTCAAGTAACACCCAACTGCTCCATAAAATGAAGAGAAATAAAGTGTATGTGCGAATCCTACTGGATTTAATTCTAAACCATAATCTTTATAGATCATTGGATTTTCTACACTATTGATAGCAGGAAACCTTTCAATGTTTTTAAGATCTTTTATTTTTCCAAGATTATTCCATCGTTCTATCTTAGAATCTAAATTTAAAAAATATATTTTATCAATCATTTTTAATAAATTCTAATATCTTATTATATTGCAAATCACTTTCTTCAACGTAATTACATTCATACTTTTTATTTGGGTCTATGTCTTTTAAAAACTCATTTATGTTATTTTCACAATCAGTTATTCTTTTTAAATAGTCTACATATTTTGTTGGAATATCTTCAGCACTATTTTTAGGATTAAATGATGTGTACATGCTTCTTGCTTGATCCTCTATGTTTCTATTTAATTTAATATATTTTATTTCCTTAAATGGTAATGTTTCTAAATGTTTTAACCAATTTAGGTTTTGATAATATTGCCATCTAATTTCTTTAAAACCTACAATGGGTTCGTCTACTTTAAAAAAATCTACTATTAATTTATTTAAAACATTTAAAGTATCTTCTAAAATTTCGTGATTATTATAGAACTCATTACCTATCCATTTTTGACCTCTATTTATTTGTGAATTTAATTGTTCTTCTTCAATTGAAGATAGACTAGTCTTTAATCTCATATTAGGTTGATTAATAAACCTTGTCTTATACATACTAAACCAATTTGCAGATTTTATTAAATCTAATAATGCACCATAATTTTCACCATATATATTAATACCCTCGTTCTTATTTAATCTATTAATTAGATTAGTACTTCCACATCTTCCTGCTGATATTAATATTAAGAGTGTCTTCATAAATTATATATCTAAAACAAAAATAGGGGCCGAAGCCCCTATAATAAGTTTTACTTTAATTACTTAATTACTCAGAGTCTAATTCTTCATCTTCTTCTGGTAATTCAACACCGTTAGCTTCTAGTTCAGTTTTCCATGCATCTTCAGAATTATATTGTACTAATTCAAATATTGAGGTAGTTACTTGTTCTGGGGATGTCATTCCATAAGCTTTTATTTCTGATCCATCCTTTGCGATAAACCAAACTGTAGTTGCGGGATATTTGATCTCGTTCATTTTATTTTCTATTTATTTTTAGTTATTATTATATATCAGACTTACAATTGCAAGTCTGATATATTTTTATTATTTTTTATTATCTGCAACTTTGAATTGCTCCAAATGCACCTCTTTTTAAATTAAAGGTTTGTCTAGTACTTGAACCGTTTAATTGGAATGGATAATATCCATCAGCGCTTCTACTAAAATCAATCGCAGTAGTTAATGCAGCATCAGAGTATACAGTTTCTGGCATTGATTCACCAATTTCTTCGGCAACATAAAATGCTTTAGAAAGAGCTTCTGCAGAACATGCACCTTCATGACCTCTATCTGCATTTCCATAATTATATTGTACTGAAGAAGTACATTCTCCTACTTCTTCAACTGCTCCATCACCTCCAGTAAATACATACCCGTATTCTCCTTCGGTTTTAAGAATTTTGTAGTAACCTTCTGCCATATAATTTGATTCTCCTCCAGCAGAACTAGTATATATTTCATCTCCTTCAACTGGGTAAGAACCACTTCCATAAAAGTAACCTTTAGTTTCAGGTACATCTAAGCTACATGCAGTTGCACTAGTTGATTCACCTTCTCCTCCATCGTAGAAGAATTCTTTTAGCACAAATCCACCGTCTGTAATTGTCCAGCCAGCATTAAGTAAAGCTTGTCTTTTTGATTCCGCATCCCCGTGTGACGTGTATTTAGAATTACCAAAATCAACAGTTACACCAGATTTAACTGATTGGTTTCCCCAAGATATTAATGTTTTATCATAATTTGTAGTTGACATTGTAAACGGTATAGTTCCATTTTCCTGACCTCCCATAAATAAACCTTGGTTTCCAGTTATTCCAGTTACATCCCATCCACTTAAATCTTGATCAAATGGATTTGATAAAGAATTAACTGCTCTACCAGCAACGAATAAATTATTAAATGATGTACATTTTGAAGAAATATTCCATGTAGAAATGTTATAATTTCTAAATTGACCTTGTGGAGGTGTTCCTCTAAAAGTACTACCACCAAAATTACTAATATTAGAAGCGTTAGTCATGTCCCATGCGGTATAAGAACTTCCTCCATACCAATCTTCGTTAATTGTCTTAGTAGCAAATGCATCAAGATCTGTTAATCGGTAAGAACCTGCACCAATTCTCATATAGTTACCACCACAAAATTGATAAAAATTAAGGTTTTTCTCTGCATTGTCTGATAATTTCCAATTACTTGGGAAATTAGCATTAAATTGTTCAACATCATCACCTACACTAAGAGACATATTACTAAAATCTTCTAAATTACTTACATTCCATCTAAGAATATCATTTACCATTTTAGTATTAGCATCCCAAGTTCCACCTCCATAAAAATATTGGAAGTTAGTTACATTATCAGTTATAAAGTTTTCGATACCTGTTTTTGTTTTACCATGATTCCAGAACATGTAAGACATATTAGTAGCAGATGATGTATCCCATTTTTCCATATCAATATTTAATTGTACAGACCAACTACCTCTAACTGATCCTGAGTAACCTCCCATAAAGTACATAAAGTTTGTAACATTACTTACATCCCAGTTACCACATTTTAAAAGGTTCTCAGCTCCACTTTCTTTTGTTGCGATTGGATCAGGGTTTCTAAACATATATGATATGTTAGTAATAGTACTAACATCCCAATGTTCTAAGTTATCATTTGTATCTTCAAACCAACCTGTACCTATATCTGTTTTATAATTAGTAGAACCAAACATACTATATAAGCTTGTTACATTTGATAAATCCGGTGCATTTCCTGTACCAGCAGGTGCTTCAATTCTCCATTGCATAGCTCCCGAAGAAGTGGAAGCAAACCATGTGTTATTTTCCCACTCAATATCACCCCATTGTAAGATTGATTTTTTATACCAATCATTCCATACTGTGTTAAATCCTGTAAATTGATCTATCTCTATAGTATAAGTAACATCTGTTTCACTTAACGCATATGCGTGAGTAGTTTGAGAAGTTACTGTTTCTGTAGTTCCATCACCCCAATTTATTCTTGCACTATTTGCAGGAATTGTAAAGTTTGTAGAACCTGCAGGAATTATAACAGACATTTTAAATTTTCTAGGCGCAGCTCCTCCGTCAGTGATTGTCCAACCTTTACTAGCCAATGATGTTTTAGCAGCTTCAGCAGCTCCACCTGGTGTGTATTGTGATTTTCCAAAGTTTGCTGAAATACCAGTATACCCTGCAGTGTTCCATGCAATTAACATTGCATCATAATTTTCAGTACTAAATTTAGCAGTGTTCATATTGTTATAATTAAATAAACCTAAATTTTTATTAGTTAATGCACTAAGATCCCATCCGGAAATATCTCTATCCCATTGTTGAGGAATTCCATAACCACTGTATGAGAAAAAGAAGTCTTGCATATCAGTTATATTACGAGTGTCCCATGTTGCATTGTCAATATTAAAATCACCTGTACTTGCTCTATAGAACATGCTTCTAATACTAGTTACTTGTGAAGTATTCCATGCCTCATAACTGGTTCCATTTTCTAATGTAACTGTTTTTTTAGCAAGATCTTCCATTGGTATTCCACCTCTAAAGAACATGTTTTGCATGCTTACAGATGCGTCTGTGTTAATTTGCCAGTTACTAATATCTAATGTGCCTGCACCTACGTTACCATATGAAGAAAAGCCATAAAAGCTTGTAACTTTACTAACGTCCCATGCGACATATTCATTTGCTTGACCTAAGTTAACTACTTTAGTTTTAACAGTATCTCCGCCGACAGCAGAACTTGCAAACATTGAACTCATAGAAGTTACATTGCTTGTATTCCAATTTCTAACTAAGTCTCCTGGAGATCTTTGTGAGAATGTAGATGCCATGCTTGTAACTTGACTAGTGTCCCATTTATCTATTCCGAATTGTGCAACTCCAGTATAACAATTAGCAAATAAATTATTCATACTTCTTACCGGTGTTAAATCTATATTTTCCCAAGCAGTCGTTGCTGCAGCGGAAAGTGTAAATCTAGATTTACCAAAACCTGAGAAGTTTTGAGTTAATGTAGGAACATCGGTTGCAGTTACGTTTGCAGTAACTTCACCCCATAATGTGTTAGTATTCCATACATAACTTCCCCATTGTTCTATACTAATAAGCTTGTATGAATCTCCTGAACTTACAAGTGATCTATTATTTGATTGCCAGTATTCAGTTCCTTTAAATTTAAATGAAACTTGATAATCTCCTGCGACTTCATATGTGTGAGTAGGTCTACTTCCACTAAATGTTTGTACAGTACTACCATCTCCCCAATTAATATCAACATTAGTTAAGACATTGAACCATGTTTTAAGAGTTAATGATCCGTTTCCGGTTCCACTAACACCTACTCTAAATGTTCCTAGCCATGGTGTTATAGATGATTTGGTTGGATCATTTGGAAAGTCATCAGCGTTATCACCTACACCATCACTATCTGAATCTATTGTTTCTGTTGCATCATTTGGAAATACATCAGCGTTATCACCTACACCATCACCATCTGAATCTATTGTTTCTGTTGCATCATTTGGAAATACATCAGCTCTATCACCTACGCTATCTCCATCTCTATCACCCCATTCTGTTGCGTCATTTGGAAATGCATCAGTTCCATCAGGAACACCATCTCCATCAGTATCTCTTTTAAGACCTGAACTTGCACTTACTATATTACGAATTGAGTCAACTAAATAACCAGTTAACCCAGTTGCTTCAATATATCGATTTATAATTTCTAATAAATCAAATTCTTCTTGGCTCCCAGGTTGAGCATATGCTCTACCCGTTTTATAATCAACAATGTTCCAGTTTCTAAGTTGGCCATTTTCATCCTTAACTCTAATGTGGTTACCTATTACAAATTTATAACTTGGCTTAAATAAAGAAGCATGTAAGTCTCCACTATCTTGTCCTATTAAATCTGGATAAAAACCTTCAAATTTTGTATCAGTCATCCATTCTGATATTTGTGCACCATTCCATCTTTCATTCTTTGAATTTAACATAAATTCATCTGTATTTATAAGTAATTCACTTTCATTAAATGAATGCAATGCAGCACTATGAGTTTCACCAGTAACATATGTTGCTCTAGCAAATCCAGTTCCCCAAACTACTAACTGATTAGTAGTTTTTTCAACTTCAACTAATTTACCGTTTTCTCTTTTAATTTCATATATTTTACCACCTCTTGAAATTTCAGATTTTATGTCTGCCATATTTGCATCAGAATATCTAGTAGAACCTGTTTTAGAAACAGCTTTAGTATTACCCTTTGCATCGGTAACATTACCTGTTGTTTGATAATTACCATCTACTATACTAATTCTAAAATTCGTAGCATCGTTAGCTTCATTAATAAAATCTGTTTTACTAGGAGTAAGTCCTAATCTTTTTTTATCATAAACTTTATTAGATCCTGCCTTTCTTCTCATGGCACTTTCATTATAATGCATAAATATTTCTTCATAACTAATACCAGAGGATAACTCTTTTATACCTTTGAATGGCACTTCAGAAACTGCAGCTACTACCGCTGCGGCAGCTAGTTTCCAATCAGCTTTACTTGATAAATTCTTTGCAGTTGAAGTTAATTTAGAATCTATTTCCTCAATAGCCTTTGCATTTATTAAATATAATAAATCATTTTTTGAAGTATCTGATGCATTGGTACCTATTGTTCCTAAATTACTATCAGAACCTGCAGTTGCTAAATAACTATTTGCATTTTGTGTAAGTTTATTTTTAGCAGCACTTGAAATAATATCAGTAGTTGCCTTTCTTAATTGTACAGCTGCTTTTCTTTTTTCTTTTAAAGTGGCGTTATCACTAGTACCTCCATTTGTAAATCCTTCTTCTAATTCAGTAATAGCCTTATTTGTTTTTAACATTTCAGCATATAATGTAGTATCGTCTGAGTCTGAATTTTGAAGACCTACCATACCTACTTTAAGATATACATTAAGTTGTTGACGTGTTACACTACTATCTAAATCGTATAATGTTTTTCCTGCATCGATAAAAGCATCTACTGCAGTATCTCTATTCATATTGTGATTTTTCATTAAATCAACAATAAGAGTACTTTGTGCATTTAAAATTCCACCTAATGTTGCATTTGTTTTAAAAGGAGCTCTTGTTGTAGTAAGATCACTTGAATTAACAACTTCTTCATTACTTGTATCATGTACTGTTTCATTAGTTATAGAATTAGTACCTCCTGTTGCAATAATATCTCCAGTAACTGGTTCAGGAAATGTGTATTTTCCATTAGCATCAGTATATACTGTCATTAAATCTCCACTTTTACCTCTTGCTGATACCTTTGCACCTTCCATTAAAGAACCTTCAACAAATCCTGTAACTACTTCAGCCTGTATTCTAGAAAAATAATGTTCAAATTTTACAACTTCAAAATCTCCACCTTCACTTCCTGCTGGAAATGCAATAGGAACAACATATGTAGTTTGATCAGTTGCAGTATTATAAGTTACTGAACTAGGTCTAATCTCTAAACCATTTAATAAAAAGTGACTTCCAGCTTGAGCGTCACCAGAAACAACTCTGGTTAATTCATCGCCTATTGCTATTTTATTTCCATTTGCAGTCGCGTATGTTAAATCATCTATTTCAAAATATTGAGATGAAATAGGACCCCATAATTTATTATCAAACATATCACCTAGTTTCATATTATCTACCCAAACATCCTCATCGGTATTTAATATTAAAACATCTTTTTCCATTGTATAATTACTTGGAGATGAATCTATTAATAGAGCTCCTGTAACGGACATACACATGAGGTTAATTGAATCTAAACCTTCATTACTACTAATTGTTTCTAATTCGCTAAGATTTGCAAATGTCACTGGAAGTAAATCCTCAGCACCATATACTATTTGTCCTGTAGGCGGATTGTTATAACTCCATGATAAGTTGTGAGATCCACCTGTACCGTCCCATTCTTCTAAAGAATTTGCAGTTACTCTACCATTTCTATACTGAAAATACATTCTAGTAGATTGAGCACCTACTTCATCATCCATTATCCATGGAATTGTTGCATTTTGATTAGGTAATATGTACGTGTATTGTTGCCAATATCCTATTGTTCCTTCTGATGGATCTGTATATCCTTCAGAACCTTCGCCAATAGAAGATACTGCTTCATCTGGATTATAGTTATCTCCAAAGTATAACCATACTGCTATTCCTCTATCTCCTGTATTATTAATAAATACACCTGAATCTCCTTCAGTATAATGTATACCTGCTTGATCGTATACTCCATTATTTTCCCAGAAAAATTGAGTAGGTGCACCTAGTCCAAAACAATATTTTCCATTGCTTCCAACTGTAGTACCTTGCTTTGTACCATTATCAAAATTTCCACCATTCTCATTTATAAAGACTGAATGACTTTTATCCAGTACAGTCAAAGGTATATAATTAACCCCTGAACTTAAATAGTTATTATTTTCCATTTGTTTATTTTTGTTTTTTTACGTAAAATTTAATTTGTTTTTACACCCTATTGCGAGTGTTAAATTATATATTTAAATACATTTTAGAATGAGGTGTTTTTAAATAAAAAAATATAATATGTTATTTAGTATATTATTAAATATTTCGCCCACAGGTCTAAGAGCACCGTACTTCCAAATAGATAGACTATAATTTAACTAATCAAGGGACTCATAGAAAACACGACAAGATTAAACAAAGATCTTGAAGTCCCCTAGAAAAAAAAATGAAATAGGAAAAAATATTATTATGACACTATAATAAAATATTAGCTTAATACCTATTCAACCTCAGCAACATGAATCATACTCCTCTCATACACAATATACTAGTCAGTGTAATTGATTCAGCTGAGGTTCAAACATATTTAATAATATGAATAATGAAAATAATTTTATCACATACATTATAACAACAATCACTAGGTCATGGGGAGATCAATCCCTAGATAATACAGATAACCCTAGTGACACCCAAACCGAAGAAGATACTGAACAATAAGGTCATGTATACTACATTCAACCTGATCATTATTATCCTTTGCCTCCTCGGCGTACTTGGCTTTGGCTTCTACCTCTTCGCACACCTTGCCGAACTTGAATCAAGAGTACATTTCTTAGAACGCGATAAATACATTAGAGATAACTTTAACGGTGACATAGAAGCTTGGAAGGAGGCCACCATTAAATCAAAAAGAAAGAAGAGTAGTGGAGACGCCTGAACAAGTAATTACTATAATACTAATAATCTGTTTAGGATTCCTAGTTAGAGAAGTCAGAAACTGGGACTAGAATTCCCCGGAGAAATTCTGGACCAGAGGAACATTCAATTTATTTCAATAATCCAGACTAGATAACCATAGATACTTAAACCAACTATAAGGCTTACGCTGTTCTAAATAGTCTGAATACTCTAAGTCATCATGTGAATAAGCTTCCCTTTCAAAACTTATATTCATATATGCATTAGATCCATAGAAGGGTAAACGTATTAAATATTCAAGTACATACCATATATAGAATGGAACGACTAACATTTCTCGTTGTTGTCTAATATGAATCATCTCGTGTCTTACAAGTCTTTCAGAAAATCTAAGGCCTGAAACTAATATCAATGGCCAAAGACTCATACCACTCACATTCCAAAAACGACACCATTTCTCCGCCGCCCCTCCTCTTAGTACAATTCCATTTTTAATCATCATTTATTATATAAGGCTTAAACGAAAAGTTTCACTACTCGCAATACTCAATGAATAGCCCGCTTTCTTCTTTCTCTGGCCTGGAGGTGTAGAGGCGCAAAGATGACATACTTTATACTACTCCTACTAATTATAAGAAAGTCCTAGAGGTTGAGGGACCATGCCCCTAGAGACTGCTAGGCTCCCCCTGTGGTTTAATCGCGAATTGCTAGCAAGGCCTCTCCGTAGACATGTGTGCCTCATACTGTCTATAACACCTCTAGGCCTAACCACACTGAGGGGTCTGATTGGCCATGTCATGTGGTAGAGGCTAGAGGGCTTGTAGGCATCCTGTACCTAGATTGTGTATATGCTTATATTAATAATCTGGCTGGTTAACGGTATGAGGGCTTGTTATATGTTATTATATGTCTACTAGACTGTAGATGTCTAGATGTCTATCTAGTCTAATTGGTTGATTGTTACAGAGTCTTATATGTTTATTGTTGTGTATTTTTATGTGGGTGGGCGCCCTCGACTCTCTGTAGGCTCTAGGGAGGCCTTGTGGGAGGCCCTAGGAGCGGCCCTAGGAGCGGCCCTAGGAGCGGCCCTAGGGTAAATTGTTAATAACTTTGTTAAAGAGTAGTGAAAATAAGTCACTCTAGATTTTTTTATGTCACCGGAATTGATTATATTTATATTATAATTAAAACTTAAACATGACTACATTAAAACAAGACCTCGAACAAGCAATGAATGACAACTTAACGTTTAGCTGTAATGCTTCACCTACATGTTGTGGTAAGATTAAACATGTTGTAGATGGCTATGCCATTGTTGAGGTAGTTGCTAACCCTAGTGACTATATGCAGGAGTCAAATAAAGAACATGCTGACAAGATTGGCACTGTGATTATGATGCCTCAACAACATGCACATAACGCTATATACTTTTAATTGTTAATAACTATTTGAAAATAAACGCTCCTGGATTTTCACGGGTCAAAGATTATAGTTATATTTATATTATAATTAAAACTTAAACATGAACAACTTACACGAAGACGATAAAAAACTAATTAAAGATGGCTTAGCATTCTTAACCATGTTAACAATTGCTGGTTATTTAACTGTACAAGTAATATTAATAGGCGCCTAAGCTGAAACAAAAGACTAATAAACAATATAATAATTAAATAAGATCATATATGCAAACAACCACTCTATCTCCCGAATTAATCCTCAACAAGAAAACTGAGGCTCTATCTAATCAATCTCTCCGTAAAGAATCTAATCTACATGATATTCAACTAGTAGATGAAAACAATATAATGATTCATGGCCACCTTGTTGGTATGACCCAACAGGCTTATAAGTCTTTTATTAAAGTCTTAGGCTTACCCTCAACATTCACGAAGAGAATTGAAAACCTATTTAATAAAGAATCAAAGACTGAATTTATTAATGTCTTATCTAAAGCCGTAGAACTTGGCGGTGATGCTGTTGTTAATGTACATGTTAATCCATCTAGTAAACAAGTTGTTGGATTCAGTAAGGGTTCAACATTAATCTCTAATGATACATTCTTTAATTTCACAGATAAGATTATTGGTGAGCATGGCTTTACTGTAACTGACATCTTTAATGATCCCTATACTGGCGGTACTTCTATTAATGCTGTACTAGATAATCAAGTAGAAATTAAAGGCCTATCTAATGAAGCATTTAATGCTGGCCTCTCATTTAATAATAACCCAATCACTGGTATAACAGTTGCACCTCACGTTAAACGATTATGGTGTGCTAATGGTTGTACTACTGAAATGGCTAATGAAACCTATAAACTAAATGATCTAACAGGTGACTCAGTAGAGAAATTCATGAAACACTTACATGAAATGCGTCAGAATGGCTTTATTCCAAGTGGATATGCAGATACTGTCAGAGAGGCTAATAATACTACAGCATCTATTGCTGAATTACAGAGAGCTCATAGATCAATTGAGCAACATATTGGTGCAAAAGCCGATTCGATATTACAAATGGCTAAAAATGAAGATGCTTACAATAAAATGGGCTTTGATATTAGAACAATGGATGCAGATACTAAGAAACTTGCAAAATCAAATCAAAGTATCTGGAGTTTAGCCAATGCAATGACATGGGTAGCAACAAATGCCGATGATAATATGGACACTAATATGCAAGACTCAGATAGAACTGACTTACAGATTCAAGCTGGACATTTGTTATCGCGTAAATGGGATCATAAAAATGCATTTGCTAATCCATTCGGAGATTTAAACATGGACGATCAAATTGGTCTAGCACTTAACTAAACAGACTAATCCTAGTTAATACGACGTTTTAATTATATAAGTGTTGAGGTTACTAGGGCCTCAACCTTCTTTATTATGGTAGAAGCAATAGCAATTATAGTATTTTTTGGTCTCGGTTATCTATTATATCTTTGGGAAACGCGCCATGATCAATGATATAGTGACCGCGGTCATTGGATTCATCATCTTATGGCTAATTATAAGACTAGGTGAATGGATTTGGCCTGATAAACAGTAAATTGTTCATAACTATTTGAAAATAAGTGCCTCAGGATTTTTTTATGTCATAGATTATAGTTATATTTATAATATAATTAAAAACGTAACAATATATGTATAAAGTAAAAATCATTAAAAACATCGCAATCTTAGATTCTACTCAATCTAATGATAAAAAGACTATCCTACACACTGAACCACATTTTGACAAATGTAAAGCTGCTGCCAAAGCAAAAAGATTAATCAATTTCACGGCTAGTGGTCGTGTAACAACTAGTAAGGACTACCATGGTGCTTACGATAAGAAAGTGACTAAGTCCCAATCTAAGAAATTAAACGTCTCTAAGTTAATTACTACCATGGCTCAATTAAACATAGATGCGGATGCATTAGAGCCATTAAAAACAAATACTGTATTTGACAAGTTTATGTCTAATGAAGGTGGATTCTTGCCAGGTACAAATGTAATGGCTGCAGGAGCCCCAGGTGTTGGTAAAACAACTCTACTACTTGAATTACTATATGGCGTACAACAAACTGGTAAGAAGGTATTATTCATTAGCGCGGAGATGAGTGAAATGGATATGGCTAGATATATGAAAAGATTCCCTAACTGGTCGAAGCTGCCAATCCTCTTCTTAAACAACTTTACAGACAGTTGTCCAAAAGAAGTAGTTGAAAAGGTAATTGGAGAAGGTTGGGACCTCATCCTAACGGATTCATACACTGAAGTTAATGACACAGTAAAGGAAGCCTGTTCTTTAACTAGAGGTAAAGTAGAAAAATGGTTCTTAGACTTAATGGTTGACAATAATAAAGGCCTCAACAAAAATAAAATACACACTACATTCGTAACCATCCTTCAATTATCTAAAGGCGGCCAATTTGTTGGATCTAATAAACTAAAACACATGACATCAGCCATGATGGATATTAACTGGGAAGGTAGTGAAAACTCTGGTACTAGATATATGGAATTCTCGAAGAATAGATGTGGTAATGTAGGCCAAAAACTAATGTATACTATTAGTGGTCAAGGCTTACACCTAGATGGTGATAGATTTCATAAGGATCTAGAATACAAAGAACTACTACAGGCTGAGGTAGACCAATCTGACTTTACATGGGATGAGATCTTCTCTAAGTCTACTAGCACATCTGACGAATCTGTGCAAACACCACAAGAAGTATAATCGGAGTATATCCAAGCCCTCGTGGCGGCTGCAGGGCCATGGGGGTTAATAGACTAGCCTATAGGCATGCGGGGTGGTGGCCATGGGCTGTGGGCGTCGGTAGCCTCGAGTTTAAGGATCCATGGCCAACAAGGGCTGTTCCATGTACCTCATATATCTCAATACCCGTGTGCGCGTTGATATTGGTGCTGTCTAGGCTTGGTGGGCCTAAGTATACTCTGATGATACTTTATTAATTGATT
>Ga0115572_10000818_pt1 | contig 25723 bp, 20 predicted proteins | sample COGITO_mtgs_1206_FD_88681 | JGI IMG/M metagenome (GOLD analysis project Ga0115572, IMG submission 88681) | Pelagic marine microbial communities from North Sea - COGITO_mtgs_120607 | ecosystem: Environmental > Aquatic > Marine > Epipelagic | place: Germany:Helgoland, sampling site Kabeltonne... | reverse complement strand
CTTTTCTATGTTCTTGGTATTTTCTATACTCACCAACAGTCATTTCTTTGGTTTTCATTTCTCCACCGTAAACATCTCTTTTTTTAGTATCTATAGTTCCATCTAAATTATACTTAGCATCTCTAGGAGTTGCTGGAGCTTCTTTTAATGTAGCTTGAAAATTGTCAGTACCAAACTGTTCTTTTGATTTGTCTTGATTTATAGACCCATCTGCATTAACAACTATCTTCTGTTTATCACTAAGTAAAGCAGTTTCATCAATATTACTTTGAGCAGTGTCAACATCAAATTGTTGCATAGCTATCTGCGTGGCATTCCATGCTTTACCTGTTTGAGCTTTAAAACCAGTTGTTAAAGCTTCTAAACCGCCAGCTAAAGTATCAGCTCCTTTTAGCCTTAATAAGTCTCCTCCTGCAAATACAAGATTATCAAATGTACTACCAGTGTTAGCTCTTTTATATTTTATATTAGCTGTGTTAGCAGCAACATCTATAGCATTATCAATGTCAGTAACAACGTGTCTATACACTTTGTTTTCTCTTAAATTTTTATTGAAAAGATCTCTTCTAGCTTTTTCAAACTCTTTATTAGCAGCTTCGACATCTTCCGCGTTAGACATATCATACTTAGAAGATATTTCTTCTGCCATTTTTTTAAAATCTGGCTCTAACTTTAATTGAATATTTTTAGCTTGCCTATTTAATATAGGATCGTTAGCTATTACCTCTTCTCTTCTCTTTTTTATATCTTCGATTAACTGAGCTTCACTTTCGTACTTGCTTGAACCAGCAAAACCCGCTCCACCTATAATATCTTTAAAGCTATCATTAATCTTTGCTTGAAATTCTTCAGTAGGTTTAAATTTGTACTTTTCTGATTCTTTATCAAAATCTATATTACTATATCTAGGTTTTGCTAAATTGCTAATTTTAGCCCATTTTTGTTCTGGAGTTAAGTTTGATTGTTCAATACGACTAACAGAACTCATGTACTGCTCTTGCTGTTCTTCTAGTGTTTCTGTAGACTGCATTTCAGGTTGTCTACCTTTCATTAATTTATCAACTTCAGTTAGCTCTTCAGCTGGCTTGCCAGATATAGAATCTACATAAGTTTTTAGTTTATCAAAGTCAGCATCTTTATCTTGTCTACCAAAATCACCTATATGAAAATCAAATCCACCAAGATCAAAATCTTTTCTAATTTCTTTACCAGTTTCAGGATCAATTTTTAGTACACTAACTCCATTACCTACGTTTGCTTCTTCAAAAGTAATACCTCTATCTGCATACTTTTGATTCATTACTTTTACAAAGTCAGTTTCTTCTAATTCAAAGTCATCTCTATTTAAATCTTTTTTATCTTTTTCTTTTTGAACAGCTCTATCAGAAGCGTCTTTTTCATGAGATTTTTGACTAGCTATACCATGTTCTTTTTTAGCTTGTTCTAATTCTTTAACTCTATCGTCGCTAGATAAATCTCTGAAGTTGTCTTCTTTTGCTAATAACTCATCTACAGTTTTTTCACCATTCCAAGTGTATAGCATCTTTTCATTTATTAGTTCGTTAGTTATGAAATCAGCAACTTTAACAGGTATAATAGTTTCATCTTCAGGTTCTTCTATTTCAACAGTTTTATCAACAACTTCATCTTCAATAGCGCCTTGTTCATCTGGTAAAAGTACTTCTTCTTCTTGAACAATTAAATCTTGCCAAGAATCACCACCTGTATTACCATTTGTGTCTTGGTTTGTTTCTGTCTCAGAGCCTACTATTAAATCTTCCCAACCCATATTTTATTATTTTACTGGAACTAATTGATTTTTACCGTTTTTATTTGTTACTTTGTAACTCTTGCCAGCAATAATCATAGTAGATCCTGGCTTAGCTTTTTTAACATCTTCTCTTATTTTGCTATCTTCAATTAACTTAAACTTTTCATCTACACCGATTTGCTCCATTAAGAACTTTTCAAATTCTGCTTTGCTCGCGCCTTCTTGATCAGCAAAATCCCCAGGAGCAAATCCCATATCAGCTTCGACTTTATCTATTGTTGCTTGATCTATTTTTTCTGGTAGAAATTGAAACTTATTTTGTAAATCATCTCTTTTTTTAGCTGTAACTTCAAATTCAGTTCTATCTTCTCTATTGTTCTTAGTTAACTGCCACATGGTTTTAGTATCATCTTTTTTTCCAGAACCAGAATTTCCTGCTGGCTTTTCTATTTTTCTTTTACCTTTAAGTGTTTTTGGAACTGTTATTGCGTTTTGATCCCACATTTGGTCTGCCATATATCTTTTAGATACTGCTTTTTGATTTTTATCTATTAACGCCTGTTGCTCTGGAGTAGCATTACTTGGATATTCACCATATACAGAATTTTGCCATTCTTCCATTGCATCTGGGCCAACGTATCCCATTTCTTCTAAATTAATGTCTAAAGTAGGATCACCTCCACTAGCATAGAAACCAAGTGAGTTAGGTGGATATTGACCATTTTCATCTGGTTCACCATCAGGTATTTCATCTTGCCAAACACTTAACATTTTATCTTGATTACCTATTATATTATTAAGATAAGCGCTAGATTCAACTTCATTTACAAATTTATTTTTAGCGTTAGGATCTGAACTTGGCACTCTAATTAATTGTTCGTAACCATCTTCCATGCCTGATATTTTTGTTTTACCAGTTGGATCTCTTGGATCAATGTCACCATTCGTAACAGCTATATCTTTATAATATTCACTAAAACCAGTTTCTTCTTGACTAAACTTAGTATAACCTTGACTTATTATGCCACTTATATCTGCTTTTTCATTAAACAACTGTTTTTCTGGATTAGCAGCCATTACAGTACCGTTAATAAAGTTTGAAGACTTTGGATCAAACTCTCCTATAATATCTCCATTTTCGTCTCTGTCTGGAGCCCAGTAATATATAGTTCCATTTTGTTCTACTATTTGAACATCACCATTATTTTTTATTCTATCTAATACTATTTTAGAAGACACAGATCCAGTGCTAGAAAGAGTACCGTTTTCAACAGCATCATCTAATCCAGAAATATTAGTAGCAATTATTCCAGCTCCACTTTTAAACTGAGGTATTAAATTTTCTATTTGCTTGTTACGGATCATAGCTTCTCTATTTGTTATTTCTCCGTTAGCAGCCATGTTCATATTGTTAACGTAAGCTTCTATTTTTTCGTCCCAAAATCCAACAATACTATTGTCCATATTACCAGCGCCTGGCTTTGTAAATTCATTTACCTTGTCTCTTAACTGAGATTCTTTAAGAATATTATTTTCTTCAATTTGTTTAGTTTCTTTTTTTTGCTTTTTAACAATATTCATTATGTTAGCAGAAGTGTTTTCTAATGATCTCTGTATGTCACCAGCGCCTTTTACTGCTGCACCAAATTCTTTGTTTATTACTCTTTGTGGATTACTATAACTCATTGTTTTTATTTTTTAATTTACTCTCCCTCCATAGAAGTTTCTGCTATACTTCCAGCTGCTGAAACTACTGATTGTCCTATTCCAGATATTGCAGCTATTCTAGCACCTCTTGCATCGGCTGCATTTTGCATGGCATTGTCTGCCAAAGTAGCAGCTCTATCCATTTTAGACTCTTGAAAAGCTATAGCATCTTTTTGAACTGTCATATCTGCTTGCCCCATCATTTCTTGTAATCTTTGAGCTCCTTGAGCTTTTGCTTTTTCAACACTAGCTTGACCTTCTGCTCTCATCTTATTATTACTAGCTTCCTGCGCGTTAATACTAGCAGCTATACCTCTCTTACTTTGAAGAGCAGCTTGAGCTAGCGCTGTTGCACCACCGGCAGCTTGTCCAGTTTCCATCATAACATCTAAACTGTTAGCAAGAGCTTGATCAGCTTGTTCTGCTTGCATTTTAAAAGCTTCAGTAGCAACAGTTAAATTAGCATAAGGGTTACTTAAATCTTCAAACTGATTCTGCATATTTTCATACGGGTTTGTCATAACTGGTCTATCAGCTTCTAAAGCTGATAACGCTGCTTGTTGTTCGGCAGCTATGTCATCTTGTCTTTGCGCTTCTTTTTTAGCTTTATTTGCTGCTATTGCACCTGTTGTTACTCCTGCTACTGCTGTAACCGCTCCAGTAATAGCACCTGCTGCTTCTCCCATAATTTTTATATTAATTTTATCATTTCTTTTCCTGGTTTATCTTCGTCTATAAACCAACCTAATTTTTTATGTATGTTAACTATTGAATTAGTTTTTCCAAAAGCAAACATACCTTTTTTACCCATATTTCTACTAACTTGTTCTGCGCCTTTTACAAGAGTTTCAATAAGCAATGCTTTATCTCTTTTCTTATAGTTAGGGTCTGAAACAAGCCAAGTTATCCAAGATAGACTAGAATTAGTATTATATATAAAAACAGCAGCTACACTTTTATTTTCTTTTTCTATCATTAATCCGCCTGTGCCATTCTCTGGTAATATATCTTTTCTTGGTGCTGATTTCCAATTAAAACCTTTCCACCATTTTTCTAAAGTCTTATAATCAGACTTTGTTATTTTTCTTATTTTCATTTAATTTAATTATCTTGACGATACGTTGTAATTTACTCCTATTGAATATAATTCCTTCATACCACCTGGGTCTGTGTTAGTATCAGTTGAAAAAGTTATATCTAAATAATAACCTTTTAAACCACTCATAGAGTTTCCAAATATTATTTCTCCTGGTGCTTGTGTTGAAGTATTAATAAAGTTTGCTACGTATCTATTTTCTTTTCTATCAAAACCAGCTCTTAATAAAGGTGTGTTTATTGGATTAGCTGCAGTACCAACGTTACCTAAGCTATCATATGCTCCTTCTACGTAACTGTTTATAATGTTAGCGTTATCGTCACTAAAACTAAAACCACCTGACAAAGCTCCACCAGTTGTTCTGTTTATATCTCTACCTGTTCGATCAGAAGTTATTACGCTAGCTTTCCAGCCACTGTCACCCTCGTAGTCTATAGTTAAAAAATTCTTTTGTAGTGAAGGCTGAGAGTTTGCTACTATTGATACTGTAGAAACATTTGATGTGTTGTAAAAAGTTCCATGTGAAGAACTAATTTCATAATGTGTATATAATCCAGTTAACTGTGTAGCGCCACCCGTGTAAATACCAGGCGCATATGGTTGGTTGTTAAGAGTTAGCATTTTACTCTTTAAACTACCTATAGCTGCTGGCATATAACTATAAAAACTTGGCCAACCATTAACAGAATCATCAAAACCTAAAGTATAAAATGTAGTATCACGATTAGGTAATGAGCTTGATATTCCTACTGGATCACCTGTTCTTGCATTATTATACTGTAAAGAAACAACATATTGTTTATTATAAGCATCCCAACCACCATAAGCTCTACTTCTATATGGAGCTATTAATTTTAATCTACCATTAGTAAATGGATTCATAAATGTACTATCTAACACTTTATCAGTAAACAATACTAAAGCACTTCCAAAACCTCCTAGGGGCGCCAATCCCATCGCGGTAGCTGTAGTATCTATATAAGTAGCACCAGAATCACTAGACCAAAATATTTTAGAACCTGGTATTACAGTAGACTTATTTAATGCAGGAGTTGCAAAAACTGTAAAATAACTTACATTATTACCTTGGCTTGTATTGATTTGCGTTATATTTAGATCTTGAGTATATTCATTTGTATAATTATCGTTCATTGTAGCTAGATTATCTCTAAAGAAGTCTCGCATACCATATTCTGATATTTCAGTTATACCATTTCCAGATAATCTTAATACTGCATTTCTGTTTCTATCAACAAAATACTTTCTAAAAGCGTATACTGCAAAAGACTCAGGATTTTTACTTATACCATATTCACCAGCATAAGGTACTATTTCACCTAGTACTTGCCTTTGACTAGTAACACTACCACCGCCCTCAGCATTATATATAGCATTTTTATCTATTAAAGCTCTGCTACATTTATTCTCTTGTAAAACAACTACGTCATTTTCATCAGCAAATATTTTCTGTATAGAACCATATTGAGGATTTGCAGATCTTGTTAAGTTAGTTCCTACAGGAAACTCATTAGTTCTATTTGTGCCTGTTCTAGAATTAAATACACCTGAATATATTATAGTGTTAAATCTATGTTGTTGTAACGGCTCGTCTTCATCTAAATAAGCTCTTACACCATAAGACATGGAGTTGTTATTAAAACCTCCTCTAATGTACATTTCTTCAATATAGAAGTTCTGTGGACTAACAGATTCAGTAGTGCTAACGGTGTCAGGTCCATCAGTATCAAAACCAGGATTAAATGTTAGTGGTGGTGCAAACACATTGTTAATTGGCCACGTTCCTAAATTAGCAGCTGATCCAGCACCGCCTAGTACTGCGTCTGCTGTTCCTGTCTGCCTCACTGGTTGAGGCGTTAAAATTCTTTTATTCCAAATAGAATTATAGTAATCTACTTCTATTAACGGTAGTTTGTTTGCCATAATATATAATCACTTGTTTTATTGAATAATTTACTAGTTTTCTTTTAGTCTTAAATCAAATCTAGAAATTGTACTTGTTAACCCATTGCCATTTTGATCTGTAGCTCTTATTTCTACTTCTATGTTAGCTGATACATACTCTTCACTAAATTTGCCAACGTTTAGGTTACAAGAATCTTGTTGCACAATTAGACTCAACGATAATCCTTCTATTAAACTAGCTAATACATATCCACTTGTTCCAAAAATTGTTGGACTTTTAACAAATAAATCCCAAGTAATGCCTGTTCCAGCACCAAAATTGCTGGTATTACCACCGTTTGTTGCTTTAGTTTTAGTGGTGTTACTACCGTCGTCGTTACCCCAATTAGTAGGTCCTGGAGCTACAGGTGCTCCAGTTCCTAGTTTTTCTGTTACATAATAAACAGTACCTGATGCGTTTACCCTGCTAGTATTAAACACTGGTGCTGTGTTTGTTACAAAAGTAGGTATATTAATACTGTAAGGCACTGGTAGTATTCCAAATTGTAAAAAGTTAAAATTGATATTAAAATTAACATTATCTAAATTAGCATTACCTGAGCTATACATTGGGTTTGTAGCTGTTGGCTTTAATAAATAAACACTATCAGCTTGCTCACTCGTAACAGATGATTGTGTTACAGTAAATGGAGATTGACTTATTGAAGTTCCATTTTGATAAAAAGCTGTGCTAACAGCAAAGTCTATAGCACTTGCGTAAGTTATTAAAGCACCATTTTGATCTACTAATTGAAACTTAGCTATAGTAGCGCCAGCAGAATATTGTAAAGACTCATTAAAACTTACAATACCCAAAGGAGACGTACCAGTACCACCGCCACTTGATGGGTATGTTACAAACTGTGTTGGCACAGTTAAATTATCTCTTATTAAAGTGTTTAATTCTTTTACAGTTCCAGACGTGCTTGTTTCATAATATATCTCTATATTACTTATCGTAGGATTAGTTTCATATATTGAAGGTAAAAACTCTGTTTGAGAAGAAGGTTTTGCAGTTTGAGAATCTGAACCTATATTAAAAGAATTTTGTATTATCGCTGTAGGTGGATCTGTGTCTGCATTATATAAACCATTGTAGCTACCTCTTTTAAATAAGTTATCAAAATTACCTATAGATTGTACTTTCATTGTTTGTAATCCTGGAAATACAGGACCTGAAGCGGTTGTAGCTAAGGGAAAATAAGGTCTATCAGTAATAAAAGAACTGTTTAGTTTACCTACTCTAGGTATTAATCTTACATTACTAGTAGAGTATTGCTGTTGTACAGGAGTTGTCTCCATTAAAGCAGGTGGAACCTTATTAGCATTATCAGTTAATAAAGTAGTAACATTTAAAACGCCATTGCTAGACTCTGTACTAAATACAGAATCTGCAGCTGCTTCTGTAGCTTTAGCTGTTTCTGTTAATTCAAATTGAGTATAGTTTAATACATTGTTTATGAAATATGTTTTACTACCAGGCGTAACAATTTTCATACCTTCTAAAAGTGGAAAAGTTAAGTATTCAATGGTTCCTATAGGATCCACAGTAACTATTTTACTACCAATAACAAAGCTACATGTTAAATTGAAAGGCTTAATAACTGGTGTTCCATTTAGTAAACTAGGTAAATAAACATTAAAATAATCTTGTTCTAATTGTTTTACTACAACTTTATAACTGTACCACCCCGTAGCGTTACCAGCAGTGATAAAATCTACAGACTGTGCAACAGCTGGATATACAGCTGGATCTTCTCCATCTTGAGTTACTATACCGTATCTATTATTAGTGCTAAAAGGATATGGTGCAATAGCCCATTGTACTACTACTTCGTAATCAACGCCTGAAGCAGTCCACTTCATAATATCTCCTGGTTGTATTGAGTCTCTAGCACCTCCAGTTGCTACTTGAATAAACTTATTAGTAGTATCAGATGTAACTATAGCGGTTGTTGCTAAAGGATCTTCATATAAACCTGGATAACCACTTGCGTAGTTTATAGTTCTAGGTATTTGTTCTGTAAATAAAACTTTTAACGAATCACCTGGCCAGTTAACAATACCAGAATTAACTACATTTTTACTAGCTGGACTAGCTGTTAAAGGTGTCGTTACAGAAGGTAAATAACCATGAAACAGTGTTGATCCATAAAAAGTTTGTGGATCATCAGCAAATGTACCTGTTGCTAAAGTAAAGTTAGTATCAGAGAAACTTGATAATATAACATCAGATGATCTACCATATCTATCTTGAAGTATTAAACCTACTTGATATGTTCTGTTTTGCTTTAAACTATGATTAGGATATGTTATATTACTAAATTTACCAGGTAAATTACTGCTTATCGCATTTGACTGATTTTGTGAAGTGCTGCCTGGCGTTAGTTTTCTACCAGCTGAAACATAATAAGCTAAACTTTCAGGCGAAGTATGTCTATCAAAGTAGTTAGCTAATAAAACTCTATTACCTGACGATGTTAATGATTTAGCTCTGATAGGTACGTTATCGTATACTCTAGTAGTTTCAGAAGATCTAAGAGTTTTTATAGGTTGCTTAGACTGATATATATATTCTAAAAAATTAGTTGAGTTAGAAGTTATAGATGTATCATCTACGTCTATTGTTTCAGCAATTTTAATACTTAAACCCATAGACTCTTTATATAGTATGTCTATTTCTTTTACTTTTAAATTATTAGCTAAAGTGTTTATGTTGTATTCACAGGGTATTCTTAGTTTAACTTCAGTAATTTCATTTTCCATAAAATCTACTATAGTGTTTTGACCTGCAGTATTTTCTTGTGGAACATAATTATTGTCATCTGTACCTGTGCTTTTTTGCTTATTAATATCTTTTAAAAAATATCCTTTTTGTTTTGGAATAAAAACTTCTTGAGTAAAAGGAGCTATAACAGAATATTGTCCATCGTCATATCTAAACCTATATGAAAATCTTACAAACTTATCTTCTAAAAATTTTGGATCACCTGGAAAATTATAATTATAATATTTATTAGGCCAATGTACTGTAACAATATCACCTTGTGAAAGTATTTGGTTAGCATTTACAGGTGTTAAAGTACCTCCAACAAATCCGCTAAGCTCTGATACAACAAAACCTTTAGCAGCCGAAGCAGGATTTAAAACATCTGTTATTACGTAGTACTTATTAGGGTTTAAACTAGGGTGTGTTATTCTAGCATAACCTACCGCTGCCAAGCCAGTGTTTTTAGGAAAATGGTTTGCTATTTGAAATGATTCCCAATTACCACCACCTGTTACTTTTTCTAAATAGTTATAAGGCGATCGCGTACCGTACCTGTACAGTGCTTGTGCGTAGTCATAGTTTCCAGACGCTCCGCTAGTGTATACATATCCACCTGAGCTAGCACTAACACTATCAAGTTTAAGTTTAACTTGATCTTCTCTTAACCAAGGAGATGATACATCTTTCGATGTTTGATCTACAAAATGAACCGTATAGTTAAACGCGGCTCCATCAGGATCTGACTGTGTAGTTACTTGAGCGCTTATATCTCTATCAATAAATACAGCTAAAGCAATACCACCACCTGTAAACGGGTTTCCTGGATAATTATTGAACGTTTGAACATAAGCTACTTTAAACTCCCAAGTGTTATTATCATTACCTTTAACATAACCTTGCAAGCCAATATTATCTTCAAGCGCGTTTATCATAGTAGCACTCATTACGCTTTTGTTAAACAAAAAATAAGGATATATAGAATCAAATGTAATATAACCTTCAACTCTTCCAGCTGTTGTTGTAGTAAGAAAAGCAGATTGTGAGTACTCTTCAAAAAGCTGTATTGGCTTATGAGGATAATATTTAGCTAGTGATACATGATCTTCATTAAAATAGTAATTAGGATCTGACTCTGCTGTTTCAACGTTTATATTTCTAGGTTGATTTCTGTTGTCTGTCCAAAACAACTGGTTTTCTATCATAGCTGTATCTAAGATAGGACTATTATATGAAAAATTTAAAAACCTACCAGAAACGATAGTGTTTACAGTGTTAGATGTTAAATCTGCTACAATTATTTTATGTGAGCTATTTGGTGAAGCAAATAAAGATATTTGATCTGATGAACTATCTTGAAAGTCAGTTGCAAATATATACACTTTGTTAGTGTTTTCGTTTATAAACCAACCTATAAATTGTAGTAAATAAACACTATTAGTATCTCCTGAAGTGTCAGAAGTTAGTTGATTGAAAAGTAAATTACCTAAAATATTTTCTAATGCACCTACGTCATCAGCCTCTGATCTGGATACAGCAACGTTTTGACCGTCTCTATATTCATCAGCCCCTAACAATCTAGCGTCTAAGTCTTTGTTCATTTTAGACTTAGTAAATGTGTGGTTAAATTTACGTTGCATTTAATTTAATGTTTAATCCATTTAGATTGACCTCTAAAAACTTGAGTTATTTCTTCAAGCTTTAAATTTGATAATCTTATTTTTGCGTTTCTTGTTTTAACGTATGAGTCTCTCTTGTAGAATTGTTTTGTTCCACCATCTACGTCTCTTCTGGATGCGCATATGTTGTACATTATTTTTGAATATAAAGCATCTTCTATGAACTTAGGTACTAGAGAGTTAAGATCATAAGCTAAACCATCAGAAATGTATTTTAATTCTACAACTCTATTAACTAAATTACTACTAAAACTAAAAGTACCTGTTCTTTCGTTAATGCTAAAATAACCGTTACTTTGAGAGTATTGAGGTTCTAACCCATATCTCTGTCCGTATGCTTGTTTCCACCAAGTGTAATCGTAAACTCCATTTTGAGCAAAAATATCATAATCACCATTAATATCATTTTGATTTGCTTTATTCCATCTATCTTCTATTACTGATTGAGATGCTTCTAAGTTAGTATCATAAGAACTTTGAGTAGGTATGCCAGTTGCGCCATCTTGAATAGGTAGTTCAGTTGGGTTTCCACTAAGTCCATCAAGTGGGTATATAGGATGTAATATACCATTAGAATCAGCATAACATACGTTTACGTAGTTTACATAATCAACTGGTATAGGAACAGAAAGACCTGTTGGAACTGTTAATTCTTGAGCTTTAAAAGCTTTTAATGTATCATAAGATAACTCTTGCATAGCTCTTCTAGCATGAAATAATACCTGTGTTCTACTTACTGTAGTTAGTATTTGACCTTCTCCAGTATATGCAAGTAAAAAATTACTAATAACATTATTTAATGTTAAATTTCTGTAACTACCCCAATTATCTCCTCTAGCTATGTCAGTTAATTGTAAAAAAATAAAAGCACCATTAGCAATAGCTGGGCTTATTTTTATAGTGTTGTTAGTAGTGTCAGTTACAATAACATTACTAGATGTAATTAAATTAGCATTACTAGGTAAAGTAGTAGCTGTAGCTAAAGCATGAACAACAAAGTTGCCAGTATCTCTTACTTGATCCCCTCCTATAGTATCAAAATTACTTATAAGTGTTGTGTTTAAATCTGGAAACTCCCATACATCTTTAGTGCCACCAGTGGTATTTCCTAATGGACCATATTGCCCGGCATAGTATTGTTGATCGTTTTCTGTTATAGGTATTGTAGCTGCTGTTTTAGTCATATCTTATTAGCTTTGTTCTAGTTGATCTTGTGCAGCAGATGCTCCAGCTGCGGCTTGCATTAATTCTGGATCTCTTATTATAACTCCAGTATACATTAGTATTTTTGTAATAAGCTCTGTTTGATCTACATCTGATATTTCAAAATCTACAGATCCAGGTCCATTGTAAATATAACCACCTACGCTATTAATTGTAAAAGCCCATTGTGGAGATGTAGGTTTTTTAACATATTCTACCATATAGCTTTGAGCACCTGTGCCATTGCCGACGTTAGCTGCCGCTGTGGCTATACCTGGTAATATGTTTAATTTATTTCCCTCTATATAACATATAGGATAATCTTGTGATGGAGATGTTAATTGAGAACGCCTTGCTTGTAGAACCATGTGGCGTGATAATTTCTCTACTTCAACTGGTAGTTTAGAACTATTAGTATATTCTAACATACCAAATCTATGTAGATCTGCTGGTAAAGTCGCTTGGCCAAATATACCTGATAAAGCTACAGTAGCGACTGCTGATGTTTCAAATGTAGCTATTTTTTCTCTTAGCAGTTTAACGCGATTCGCATACTCAGTATTGTTTTGAGGACTTCTTAACTGTTGATTTAAATTTTCAAAGTAACTTTCAAATATTTCTAATTGAACTTGTGTAGCTACCTTGTTAAATTCATCAGGAGTTAAATAACCTCTTTGCTCTTTATTAAGAATACTTAATACAGTTGTGTATACAGTGTTAACGTTAATTGCCATATTTATATATTTAAAAAAAAGGTGGCGATTAAACCACCTTTAATTATAATCACTTGTTATTTGAATTTTTTCTCTATTGATCGATAAACTTCTAATCCTTCATCAGTCTTAAACCAAGCGGCCATAGCTGAATAAGGGTTTTCATCAAAAGGAACATTCATGAGTTTTCTACTATTACTAGCCCATAAAAAAGATCTATTATCACTGCTTAAGTTTATTATTTTTTCTTCAACAGCTCTAATAGCAAAGTTTCTTAACTGTACATTTTCATCTTCTGCAAGATCAATAAACAATTGAGGATTTCTTTTAGCAAATAATAGTAAATCTCTTCTTAATTCTTTAGAAGATAACTTACCAACGCTTGATCCTACTTCTACTCTTAATATAGCTTCAGCATGGTCTATGTCCATTTCATACGCCATATTCATAGCTTCTATTTCAACTTCTAAATAGTCAAACTGATCTTCAGCTTCTACTATTGGATCAAACATTTTAAATACAACACCATTATGTGGGTGTTTTTCTAAAAATTCTTGTAAATTTCTTTTTTCTTTAGGAACAAATATATGTCCAGAATCAAATATAATATGCTTCATTGTTACTTGACCATCTTGCTGATCTACAAAAATGCTTTTTTGATTAGTTGCATATCTTAATTCTCTTTCATAACCTAAATCTTTATCAAACCAAACTAGTGGGTATCTTTTAGAGTGCCTACTAGGTAAAGTGTATGTTAAAGGTTTTTTGTTACCTACAAGATAGTAATTTCTATCTTTATATTCCCAGTTATCTACTGGCTTTTTTTCTACAGGCACAGCCTTTTTGACTTGAGCCTTTTTTGATTTTGTTTCTTCCATAATATAATATAATATAATAATTAAAAAAGACCCCGCCTAAGCGGGATCTTAAATATAACCTTAGTTAACTTAAAACTGATGAAAGCTTTAATGTAACTACAGGTTTAATTGTTCCTACTAGTACTCCAGTAGCTGTGACTTTTTGTTCAACAATTGGTCCAACTAACGCTGGTCCACTTGTTCCTATTGCTAAGCTAAACGCTTCTGCAAATTCAGCTAAATATTGAGCTTCAGTTAAAACAAAAGAGTTAGATCCGCCTTTGGTATAAACAATATTAGCTTTAGCTAATTTGCTTGATCCCATGTCTAAGGCATAAATAACATCAATTGTAAGCGTGTTGCTTGATAGTACTGCTGTAAGTTGTAATACGCCTTCGGCCATTATAACTTGATCTTGTGTGATTTTTAATAAACCCATTTTCTTATTTTTTAAATGTTAATAATTAATTAAGCTCCTTTGAATAACACGAAGTTATTAGCAGCTTGAGTTACTAAACATCTTTCAGATAAGAAATTAACTCTCAATGTATCTAAATCAGTAGTGTAAGCACCACCAACAGATCCAGTGATCCATGCTTTGAATCTTCTGTCTTCAGTCTCAGAAGCTCTAAATCTTACGTGTAAGAAAGGACGTCTGATATTTGATCCTAACATTTGATCGTATACTGTAGATGTACCAGCTGGTATCATAACACCATCAATAGCGCTAGACATACCTCTTGTAGTAGCATCGTTTAAGTATTTCCAATCAGTCTTATAGAAGTCATAAGAACCTCTTCTAAAACCTGAAAAACCAAAGTTAAGTGCCATTTCAGCTTCGTTATCAAATAATCCGTAAGAAGCAGCGTTTGTTGAAGCATAACCACCATTAGTAGCAGCTAGCATATCATCAAAATCAAGAGCAGTTTGTCTTGATAAGAATAACATGTTTTCTTCAATTGCACCTTGCTTATCTAGTTGCTTTAAGATCTCATCGAAATCTCCTAATGCACCTGAACCAGGAGCAGCAGCGCCAGCAAAACCAGAGTATACATTACCTCTTGATTCGATAGCAGCAAATAAACCTTCAGTTCCTTTGATGTTTTGAGCAGCACCACCTGGTCCAAAGTTTCCACCAAAAGCTACAGTGTTAGCTTGAAGTTCACCTTCAACCATTGCCATTTCTAAATAGTCTTCAAATCTTAATCTAGTTTCAGACTCAGCTTTTAGATACCATAAGTATCCAGAAGTACCATCTTCAGTAGCAACTTCGATCCAACCAATTTGAGCAGCATCAGAACCACTTAACTCATAATTATCTTTAAGGATAATTGGTGAGTTAGTAAAAGTTGTAACACCTGGCTCAATTGCACCTTGCATCCCGTTACTTCCTTTTGGAAATTCAGAACCATATACAAATAAGCTACATGCTCCACCTGTAATACCAGCTGGTAAAGCAGCAGAAGTTGACTCATATAACACACAGTCAATTGTATATCCGTTAGTAGTACCACCAGAAGTTCTGTCAGTTACTAAAGCTTTTGCAGATAATAAACCTGTTGCGTTGTCAGTTATTAATATAGTGTTACCATCTCTAATAGCAGAAGTAGCTGGGTTACCAGCACCTGGTGTAATCGTTATAGTAATACCTGAACCAGCGTTAGCTGCTACAGCGGCATTATCATAAGCTATGTGTAATCTATTTTGTTCAGACCAAACTACTTGATCCGATGTCATTGGCATCTCAGCACCAACCATTCTTAAGAAACCAGATAATGTTCTGTTTCCGTATCTTTCTACCTCTTGCTCATAAAGCTCAGGTAGATATTGTTGCGCCCACTGATTGAATGCACCGTCATTAAAATCGATGTAATTGTCTTGTACAGTTACTTGATTTGGCATTGGTACAATACTTGCAGGGAACGAACCTCCTGTTGTAAAACTCATGTTTTATTTTTTTGTATGTTATTTTTTCTTTTTAATTTTCAACTTAGAACTATCAACTCCACTTATAGCTCTGACCTTCCAACCGTTTGGCAAAGTTTCCCCTGCGTCTAAAGGTTTTGGATCACTATTAATGTTTTTAGATGTTGCTACAATATCTCTAGTTGCGTCGGCTTTACCTTGCTCGTAAAAATGTTCAGCTAATCTATCAACGTTTCTAGCAGCGTATAATGCTTTATGGTATCCATTCATATCTACAATGTTGCCAGTTTTATCAGTATACTTACCAATAATTTTAGAAACATCATTTTGAGCTTCTGCCATTGCGGAAGGGTTTGATATTTTATATTTGAATCTTTTATCTCCTACTTCAAAATTGAAACCTTCAAATTCAGTATTGAAAAATGATTCAGTTTTATTTACAAACTCACTCCTAGCTTGTGTTAATTGTTGTTGTTCATTGTTGTATCGTTGGAAAAATTCCATAGCTTTTTTCTGCTCATTGGTAACAGATGGCCTCAACTTGATTTCATCATAATATGTACTCTTCATTTGCTCCAAAAAGTCCTTGGCTTTCGCAACTTCTTCTTTGTACGCTAGTTTTTGCTTACGTACAAATCTTTCTTCGTCCACTTCTTCATCAAAAGTAAAGTTATCTTCCATTAAGAAACTAACTTCTTCTTCGTTTAAATGTGGTCTAGTCTTTTTATAATACTCTTTTATAAGTAGTTTATCATCATATTTAGTATAGTCTTTATTTAGAGTCACGTAATCTTCAACAGATCCGCCAGTGTCTTTCATAAAGTTTACTAACTTTTCAACGTTTTCAGGTAGTGTTATTCCTGAAACTTTTTCGTCTCTAATAGCTTCTGCAGCTTCTTTCTTTAAATCTTTAGCTTCTTCTTGTACAGCTTCTATAATTATTTCTTGTTTTTTCTCTTCGGTAGGTTTTTCAGGTTTTGGTTCGGGTGTTCTCTCCTCCACTTTTTCCAAAGGTGTGGTTTGTTTATTTTCATCCACGACTGTTGTGCTTTGCTTTGAAACGGTATCCTCTTCTTTTTTCTTTAATTCTACTTTTGTTACTTCTGGTTTTTCTACCATTTTTCTAGGTCTACCAGGTTTCTTTTTTTCTATTTTTAAAGAGCCTTTACTAGCCTCTTCGTTTTCTACTTTTGACATAATATAATATAATAATTAGTAATTACATAATTTCAGGTGCTAAAGGTGGATTACTAATACCACTCAATGGTTGAACATCACTTCCTGCATCTGGTTTTTCAAAATCTATTGGTAATAGATCGTTTTTCTTTTGGTCTATCATCGCGCTCTGTTGAGTGCCTACTATTCTAGCTCGTTTATCTTTTCTTTCTTCTATATCAGCTTCTCGCTGTGATTCTTTTATAACTTTTTGTTCGCCTAGTTGCATGTTGTAATTAAACTCAAGTTCCATCAGCTCACGCTTTATTTGAGATTCAACTCTCATTCTTTCTATTTCGTAACCTGACTTACCTTTTTCAAACTTAAGTTTTGTATCTAATACAGCTTGTTGCTTTTGAACTTCTGACATTGCTGCAGCTTCACTAGCTTTTGCATTAGCTTCACCTTGAGCAGCTATGTTTGCTTGCTGTGCAGCTTGAGCAGCTTCAGCAGCTTTCTTACGCTTTAGCTTAATCATTTGGTTAGCTAACTTAAGATTGTTAATTTGTCTAATATCTATAGCATCTTCTAAGTTTATACTACCGCTAGATAAAGCAGCTTGTATATTAGCTTCTAATTGTTCTTTTTCTCTTTCATCTGGTATTAAATCAAAGTATATGCCAAAATCAGCTAAGTGTATTTGAGAAATATCAGTTAATTGACCCACGTTCCAGGTCGATATGCTATTTTTTAAAGCTTCTTTAGTTAAATCAAACTCTATACTATCAGCTGTTCTTAAAACTATGTTCTCACATGTTTTGACAGTTAGATATAAGTAAGCATTTAGAATATGTTTAGTGGCTGTGTTAGAATTAGCCGCTGCTAATTTTTGTAAACCTACTAAAGAATCAGAATTAGGAACACTACCATCTCTAGCTTCATTAAGTCCGGTGACGTCTCTAATCATTTGTAAGTAGTATTGATATGTAGATATTAAAGAATTTACTTTATTACCACCATCACTTTTAACAAGTTCTTGTATAGGTACTCTTCCACTATTAGGATCTCCTTCAGTAGTCATTGATCTACCTAAAATACTACCTGTTTGGAAATACATGTTTAAAGCTTCTTTAGCATTGTAATTAGTTCCATTACCTAAATCTACTTCTGCTAAACCATCTACATCTAAATAAACGCCATCAGGTATTACTTTAGATATTACTTGTTGTATTTTTAAATGAGTTAACTGTATCATGTCTGCAAAACCCATCATTCTACTAACTAAAGACTCTACTCTACCTTGATAAATTCTAGGAGCACATATATTGTAGTTCATGTTAACTTTAACTAAGTTTGATTTAGGTCTTGTCATGTTCTCTGCCATTTTCCACTCTAACATCATGTCGTATCCTAAAACTTTTGCACCACTGTATAAAACTTCTATTGATCTACTAACTCTATCAAAATTATCATTTTCTTCAGGATTAAAAGTATCAGGTTTTTCTAAAGATTTTTCTAAACCAGTTGAAGTTCTTTTTATTTTAAAGACTTGTTCACTATAAGTTTTGTATTCAAAAAATAATATGTATATAGCATTTCCATCTCTTCTACCATTCCAATTATATAAAAAACTACTATTACCTTGGTATTGTTCTAACCTTTCTAGTTGTTCATTATTTAAATCTGGAAACTGCTTTTTACACTCTGCTAATGATAAAGGTTTTACTTCTCCACAATACCACAAGTCTTCAAAGTTTGGATCCTCACTATATGAATGAACCATTCTTGAAGGATCAACGTAATCTACTGTAACACCTTCTGATTTATTCCAACTTGTTTTAGATGCTCCAATACCTAACACTACTAAGTCTTCAATAATTCTTTTCTTTGTTAAGTCGTATTTGTTATAAGCTAACGTGTTGTTTATAGCTTCTTCACAAGCTATTTCTGAAGCTTGCTTATAACTAAGTTGCATGTGTAAATCTAATTCTTCTTTGTTTTCTGGTAACTCAGCTGGATTAGTTGAGTTAAACATATTCAAACTTAAATCTTGTTGTAAAGACTGTAAGAATTTTTTAGCTTGCATATCTCTTAATATGTCTTCTGCATATTTAGATCTAACTTTTCTTGATTCAGGATCTTGAGCATAAGCCTTTATGTCGTACAACTTGTCATCCATGCCATTAACAACTATATCTACAAACTTAGGTATTATAGGTACTGGTTTCCAGTCTAAGTTTAAATAAGACAAATCACCATTTATAGCCATTTCATCTTTGTATTTTTGTACAGGTTGTTCTGCTCTAGCGTATAATCTACGCATTCTAAAGTTGTTGTAATTGCTATTAAATCTATTTTCAACCCCAGATCTAGTACCACTAAACCAATCGCCTTCTATAGCTTGACCAACTTGCTTTCCATAATCAAGGCTTTTTTTAACCTCATCAGGTACAACCTGATCTGGAAAAGAACTATAAGTATTTGTTATCTTCATGCATTATATTATTTGTGACATAGATCCGTCGTTGTTGTATCTTCTTATTCCTAAGTTAATTTCGTTTTTAGTTCTAATTGGTATAGGTCTATACTTGTTTTTATTACAAGCCATTATTGCTAAACCAGAACTAATAGAAGCATCGTATTTTGTTCTATTATTTATATTGAACCTACTCCAGTCATCTAGTGTTCTCTGGAAATACATATTTCCATATCCTTGTTCTAAAGCGCCTACGTGATTTTCAATATAATATTCAATCGCTGCTGCGTGTGCTTGTTTAATGTCTTCACTAGTATTTGGTATTCCACCTATTTCTCTTTCCGCTGGAGACAACTTGTTAAATAACTTATCAGGTCTATTCATTGAAAAACCTCTGTAGCCTCTACGTTTAAAATAATATAACAATCTAGGCTTATTGTTTTCAGCAAGTATAGGCATACCATAAAATATACAAGCCATTAATACATCTTCAAAAAATATTTCAGCTGTATCAGGTCTAGCTACATATTCTAAAAAAAACATATTAGATGGAGCTTCATCCATTGTAAACTTTGTTAATCCATGAAGTGCTCCTTTAGAGCCCTTACCGTCAACAGTACCAGAAATATCATAACTATCACATCCGAAAGCTCCAATGTGTTCGTTAGCTGGATATTTAATTCCATTTTTTATTATTACACTATTTTGTAAATTAACAGGTGGTATCCAAGAAATATTAAATCTACCTTTTTTATTTGGATAAAAAATAACTTGAGTATCTTTTATACCATTTGTCCATTGAAAATTACCAGTAGTAACACCTACTTTATGGTTCATTTCTTCGTTATAATCTATTTGTTGATATATTCTAGTCAGATTAAATAAACTATCTTTTGTTTCATCTCTGAAAGCGTGTTTTTCAGTTCTTGGAAATTGTCTGTAATATTCATTTAAAGCGTCTTGATCATGCTTTAAACCTTCGACTTCGTTTTCCCAGTGTTCAATAACTCCTGTCGTAATTGTTGAACCATCGATACTTTTGATTGGACTTGATCCTCCAACGAAGATAGGTAATCCATGAGTATCCATGAATCCTTCGTAGTTCCACTCCATAGGTATGAACAAGCTATAGAGTCCAGAAGCTGTTTGTCCGTTTTTATTTCTTTTAGTAACGTCTGAATTATTGTATAGTTTTTTAAAATTTTCTCCACCTTTATCTAAAGCATTTGAAGTTGAGCCCATCATACACTTACCTACGATTCTAGATCCCAGTCTTAATGTAGTTTTTGTAACTCTCCAGTTGTTTAATATATTATCAGGTCTTTCCCATTTACCACTTTCATCATGAGCTAGTATTTTTAGCTTCTCACCATCATAAGAGTTGTCACCTGTGTTTTTCCAGTCAATAGTCGTATCAAGACCATCTAATTCTTGTAACTGCTCATTAGACTCAAGTTTTCTTCTAGTAAGCTTTGATGCCGGAACACGATATGCCAATTCAGTTTTTGGTCTGTCCATACCATCTTGAATGGGCTTAAAAAAGAAAGGGTAGTTAACTGATATAGGTACAACTTTATCGGTAAACATTTTTTTGGCATCTGCACCAGACTTTGAAAGTATACCGAATCTGGAGTCGCTAGATATTGTAGCTTGGTTAACAAGTTCCGCTGACGACATAAAAGAAAATCCAGATCTTCTGTTTTTAAGATAACAAATTCCGTATGACCTGTGGTCTGCTTTACATGCTTCCCAAAATATAAAAAATAATCTATTTGACTCTCTATATTCCGGTGCTCCAATATCAATTTTTGACCATTGCAAGTACATGTAATGAGTGCCAGTAATGTAAGTAGGAGTGCCATTGTTATAAAAGTGAAATCCTTGTTCCCGTCTAGTAAATTCATCATCAATATAATCGTACCATTTTTCTTTAAAATATAATGGATACTCTTCCCAGTCAAACCTGCTTTTAATTCTGCTTAAGTCTTTTGGGTAATTTTGTTTTTCCCAATATTGCTCTGCTTTTTTTTCGCTTCGTTTAAACGGTTCATTTGTTGCTGGTAAAGCAATCCTGAGATTTTGTATTTCAATGATTTGTCCAATTTTTCCAGTTTTGCTTATTACTATAAAATCGTATTCTACGTTGTAACCATATTCCCATTTTTTAAATCTATTGTTTTTAGATAGTATTTTTGGGTTTACAATATCTTTTAATTCTTTCCAAAGAGTTTGTTCGTAACTCACTTGCTTCTCCCTTCCGCAAACTTAAGTACTCTTTTCTCTTTAACCTGTTTTGGCTTGTCGTTAATTCTTTCTTCTTCTTCTTCTATACGTTGTAGTATTTCAAAAGCGTCCATTATACAAAGCTTTTTTGTAGCTGCTGCGTTCTTAAGTCTGTCAGTAGATACATCATCTTGGGTATGCGTAATTATTTTTTCTTTAGCAACTTTAATTAGCTCATCAACTGCCTTTCGCCCAGCTTGGATTATATTCTTTCTCGTTTCCTTCGTACTCATGAGTTAATACTATATCATTTGATTTCATACAATATAAACGTTCATCTTCAATAATAAACTCAAATTCAGAGTTTGGTGTAAACGTTATAAGTGTCCCAGGTGTTATTCCTAAGGCTTCTAAAGAACTATTACTATATTTTACTATACCAACATTAGGTTGTTCTTTTTCGTTGTCTAATATGTTTTTATTTTTTACAGGCTTTATAAAACAATAATTTAAATGTGACTTTAAATTGTACATATAAATTTGATCAGGTAATACAAAGTATAAGTTGTCTTTAAAAAAAGTTGAGCTATTACGTTCTCTACCTTTTTGATCGTACCATCTACGCATTATATTGTGATGTATATAAACTTCATCACCAATTTTTACTTTTGTATTATAAGCAGCTGGAGTTGAAACTACAACTGCTTTTTTACTTACAAAGATATGACTTTCTATATTAGAATTAATAATTAACTCTTTATCACCAATTAACTTAGTGTTTTCATATCTTTTATCTAATGGTTTAACAATAAAGTGGTATAAACTGTTCATTAGTACTTTAAATCATATTCAACAGAAATAGCCATATTACTATTGAATTTTTTCCAAGGCAAAATTTCTTTTGACTTACTTATAAATATGTTATATGAATTGTCTTTATCATCAAATAGTATATTAGATATTGTGTGACCACCATATACTTCTTGATCTAAAGAATAATGCATTGCATCATTTTTATAATCGGAACCAATACTAATCTTTCTTATTATTGACATCTTTATTTCTTTTCCAATCACCAGTAGATAGATCTATATCTACATGACCATATTTTTCTTGAAGATCTTTTTTAGTTGCATCTATTGTAGCGTTAGCATCACCTAAGTGGTGTAACAAAGAATGCTTCTTTGATTCTTGGTAACCTATTTCTACTAAAATATTATTTACTTTTTGCTGTTGCTCTTGAATAGTTTTTAGTTCTTCTTCAGTAACCTTACCAAGAGGTCTATTTTTTATATTTGACATTTTATTTGATTTGATTTGATTTTGTTTGTTTATTTAATAAACAGCTATTAAGTCTGTACCGACTGTAACAGCTTTTGCTAATATTGGAACTTTATCTCCTACAACAGTTCCTGGTTGTACATTTTTAAACTGAATTACATTATAACTTTCAGTATATAAAGTAATGTTTTGTGCTGAACCACCATTATATATAACAGCGCCTCTATCTTCAATTGTTTGATTAGGTAATGTTAAACCCTGTGCTTTTACAGCTAATTTAGCTCCAGTACCACCACTTGTTGCAGCTGTTAAAGTTATAACTTCGCCACCTTGGTATCCACTTCCTGAAGTTATAATATCTACACCTGTTACTGTACCAGTTGATGAAACTTCAGTTATGTTAACTTGTATACCTGATCCACTTCCAGTCGTAGACGCTTGAGTTAATGTATCGCCAACATCTGATTGATCATAACCAGATCCAACAACACTTATACTAACAGCTTCTATTGCTGGTATTCTTATGTTTATCGCTCCAGCTGTAACTACTACAGCGTCGTGGCCAAACACTCTTGGTTGAGCCATCATATTTCCTTCTAAACCTCTCATGTTTATTTATTTATTTTTGTTATTTTTTCAGCACCACGACTTCCGAAGTATGCTACGTAAACTGTTACCAGCAATGTTTTTAATAAGTTTATCCAAGCTTCATCTACGTCAAATTGTAAATGAAAAGAATCTACAGCCATCATAAAAACAGCTGATGCAGTTAAAAATATTAAAGCTAAAGGTCTAGTGTTTTTACTTAACCAAGAGTCTGACTTCATATCAGATCTCCATCTGCTAGATACTTCTTTCATTTCAGCTATATCTTGATCTATAAGCTTCATAGCTTGTTCTTTATCAACCGCCTTAATCTTATTATCACTTGTTATAAGATTTTTTACTACACCTAGTGTTCCTTGATTAGGTAGTACGTCTCCAAGAGCTTGTAATACCTTAGGAGCTTTACTTGATAAAAAGGCTCCTATTTTTGTTTCTTTAAAAGTTTTCTTTTCCATTAATACTAGAATTGAGGGCAAGGTTGGCCTTTAACACAAGTTGATAACATTTTTCCTACTTTGCTTCCCTTTGTTTTCTTTGCTTTTGTTGGTTTTCTCTCTTCAACACACTTTTGGTAGTGATTAGACCATCTCATTCCTTTTCCACAATCTGTTCCTGGATCACCAATTTTCAGTATTGGAGTTTTTGTTGGTGTTTCTGGTGGATTTTCTGGTGGAGTTTCTGTTGGATCTTTTTTAAATCTTTCTTCCTCTTCATTAACTTCTACTATATCACTTGATGGCGGTGTAAACTTACCTTCAAATCTAGCTTTTAAACCAGCTACTGTACCGTGATCTTTAGCAGCTAATTCTTCATATGTAGCTCCAGCTTCTAGCATCTTGATCATTGTTTGATCATATCCAGCACCAGCTTTACCTCCGCTAATAGCGGCTTTAACCCTATACTCAGGTTTTGAATTAGAACTATTTTCTCCTTTTCTATATCTAACTTCTCTTTTAGGATTGTTAGGATCTGGTTGCCATGACCCCCACTCTCCCATTTTAACACCTGTAGCAGTTTCGTTTCCACTTACATCTGTTTCTTTCTTTTTGTCTCCTGGTCCTCCTTCTTTTGTTTCAAAATTAAAACCTTTACCAAATTTCTTAACCATTGCAGAACCAAAGTTCTCAGACATAGATACTGTTTCTTGATCTTGCTTTCTCATGGGTTTGTTTATCTCTCTAAAAGCAAAAGCAAAATTACCAGATTTAACGTCACTAGATCTATTAAGTTTATCTTTTTTTGGTCTCATATCTATCTTGGCCATACTTTCGCCCGCTTTGTAAGCTGGTGCTTCCCACGGTGTTGTTCTATCACTTTCATCAAACTCAGATCTAGGGGTTTTTTTCATACCTTTTCCGTCCATGTTGTGATAAACAGCATCGTTATCATAAGCTAGTTTATTATCCATCATTGCTCTTAAATGATTGTCTTCGTGAGATTCTGCAACTTTTCTAAGCTTAGAGTTTTTAGGAATATTCTTATTAACAATCATATTGCCGTTATCATTTGCTCTAGCTACTAAACCGCTATTATCTGGTATATTGTCTGGAGTAAAAGGAACTTCGTACCTAGCTACCGGATCAATTTTTATTGGTTGTCTTAATTTAAAACCCATATCTTTATATTATTTTTGGAACTTTAATTCCGTTAAGTAATTCTTTTCTACCTTTACAACCGCAGCCTCCCGGTATTTTATCAGCTAATTTTTTTATACCAGTAGCTTTAGTAAATTTTTCCACTACATCTCCAAGTCCAACTGTTTCCATGTTTTACCATTTAACTTTGTCCGCCCAATAGGCCGCAGACATTTTACCTTTTGCTATATTTTTACCGTGTCTATCTTTGAAGCTTTTTCTTTTAGCTTTCATTTTAGATGATTCACCTTTTTTAGGTTTGCCAGCTGTTGATGCTCCTTGTTGGCCAAATCTAATAATCTTTTCTTTACCACCTTCACAAGCTTTTACTATATGTGATTTAGTTCTATGAGTTGGTGTTCTTCTAGGTTTATTACAAGCCATAGCTTTTTTGTCTACTTTATCTGACATAGCTATACCTTTTTCGTTCTTGCTAGCCCATACTGCTTTTCTTTGTGCGTCGCTTGCAAATCCCATAATTTATATTTTTCTACCTTTTTTATCTACTTTTATTTCTTTAACTATAACTCTAGTACTAGGCTTTTTGTTCTGTAACTCTTCTAGCTGTCTGTTTAGTTCTTCTAACATAGCGTCAGCTTCAGTACCATCTTGTATCATAGCTGAAGTTATTTTAATTTCTTCTTTTAATATATCAGTTGTTTCCTCT
>Ga0115572_10000813_pt1 | contig 25814 bp, 24 predicted proteins | sample COGITO_mtgs_1206_FD_88681 | JGI IMG/M metagenome (GOLD analysis project Ga0115572, IMG submission 88681) | Pelagic marine microbial communities from North Sea - COGITO_mtgs_120607 | ecosystem: Environmental > Aquatic > Marine > Epipelagic | place: Germany:Helgoland, sampling site Kabeltonne... | reverse complement strand
TATATAAGGCATTAGAGGCGGCACAACTTTCCTCATTTATTGATGAATTAGAGCTTGGAATAGAAACTAAAGTGGGGGAAAGGGGGGTTCAACTCTCAGGAGGACAAAAACAACGAATAGGAATTGCAAGAGCATTGTACCACAATCCAAGTGTATTGATTTTTGATGAGGCTACTGCGTCATTGGATCATGCAACTGAAAAGCAGGTGATGAATTCGATTTATAACTTAAAACAAGATAAAACCATGATCATTATTGCACATCGGATTTCTACACTACAGGATTGTGATCAAGTTTATGAGGTTAAAAACGGAAAAATAAAATTAAAAGAACTGGAATGGGCAAAAACATCATAGGGGTAATTGGCTTGGGATATGTTGGCCTACCCTTGTCAATAGCTTTTTCAAAAAAACACAAGACTTTTGGTTTTGATATCAATAGCAAAAGGGTTGAACAGCTCAATAAAGGCATTGATTCTACTGAAGAGGCCAACCTTACTGAACTTACTAATCAAATTAAAAATGATTTAGTTTTAACATCAGATCTTCAAAAATTGGCTGATTGTAATATCTATATTATTACGGTCCCCACTCCTATCACGCAATTTAAAACCCCCGATTTATCTTATTTGATTTCAGCTTCCCAGACCATCGGAAGCATATTAAGAAAAGGAGATGTTATTATTTATGAAAGCACGGTTTACCCTGGATGTACTGAGGAGGAATGTGTGCCCATATTGGAAAAGTATTCTGGATTAAAATTCAACAAAGACTTTTATTGTGGTTATTCTCCAGAGCGGATTAATCCAGGTGATAAAATCAATACGTTGACCAAGATCAAAAAAGTAACCTCAGGCTCAACTCCTGCTATAGCTGAGACGGTCGATCAACTCTATGCCTCAATCATTGAAGCGGGTACCCACAAAGCTTCATCTATTAAAGTAGCGGAAGCTTCTAAGGCCATTGAAAATGCCCAAAGGGATCTGAACATATCATTTGTCAACGAATTGGCATTGATCTTTGATAGGGTAGGTATTGATACCACAGAGGTGATTGAAGCGGCGGCTACCAAATGGAATTTTCTCAAGTTTAAACCTGGTTTGGTAGGCGGTCATTGTATCAGTGTAGATCCATATTATTTGGCGCATAAGGCTGAAAGTTTGGGTTATTATCCTGAGGTGATACTTTCGGGGAGAAGGGTCAATGACAATATGGGAATTTTTGTGGCCAACAAAGCGGTAAAATTAATGAACCAGAAAGGGATTCCTGTAAGGGGAGCCAAGGCACTTCTTTTGGGCATTACTTTTAAAGAAAATTGCCCAGATACCCGCAATTCCAAAGTACCCGATATCTATAATGAATTAAAAAGTTTTGGGATGACAGTTTCAATTTATGATCCTCACGCCAATAGCGATGAGGTGGACAAAGAGTTTGGAATCAAAATGGTTTCAAATATAAACCAATACGATGTCATCATACTAACTGTTGCTCATGATGAATTTATAAAACTTGATTTAAATGCTTTAAAAAATCAAAAGGAGTCAGTGGTTTATGACCTCAAATCGGTTTTGGATCTCAATCAAGTTGATGCAAGACTATAGGATTATGAAGAATTATTTTGCACACGAAACAGCGGTTATAGATAGTGATTGCTCAATTGGACAGAGTACAAGAATTTGGCATTTTTCTCATATCATGTCTCGTGCACAGTTGGGGGAAAACTGTAACATTGGTCAAAATGTAGTCGTCTCGCCAGAAGTAATTCTTGGAAACAATGTCAAAGTTCAGAACAATATTTCCATTTATACAGGCGTTGTGTGTGAAGATGATGTTTTTTTGGGTCCCTCTATGGTTTTTACCAACATCACCAACCCCAGATCGGCGGTTGTTCGTAGGGATCAATACGTTAAGACCTTGGTGAAAAAAGGAGCTACCATAGGAGCCAATGCCACCATTGTTTGTGGAAATGAATTGGGAGCCTATTGTTTGATTGGCGCTGGTGCGGTAGTAACCAAACCCGTCCTACCTTATGCTTTGGTAGTAGGCAATCCCGCCAAACAAATCGGTTGGGTAAGTGAATATGGTCATCGTTTAGAATTCGACAAAAATAACTTTGCCTATTGCCCAGAGAGTGGCGAAAAATATATTTTAAAAGCTAATTCAGTTAAAAAAGAATGAAAAATTTTGTACTCATAGGCGCTGCAGGATATATCGCCCCGCGGCATATGAAAGCCATTAAGGAAACGGGTAATAAACTTATTGCTGCATACGATCCTTACGATGGCATTGGGATCATGGATAGTTATTTTCCTCAGGCCAGTTTTTTCACCGAGTTTGAGCGTTTCGATAGGCACATTGAAAAACTAAAAAGGGGAGGGACCAAAGTAGATTATGTCTCCATCTGTTCCCCAAATTACCTCCACGATTCCCATATTCGTTATGGACTTCGGATAGGTGCCGATGTGATCTGCGAAAAGCCTTTGGTGCTCAACCCTTGGAATGTAGATGCCTTGGTGGAGTTGGAGGAAGAGTATCCCAACAAGGTCAATACCATACTTCAATTACGCTACCATGAGGCCATTTTAGCGCTAAAAGATAAAGTCGACAACTGTTCAAAACAAAAGATTTATGAAATCGATTTAACCTATATTACTTCGCGTGGAAAATGGTACCATACTTCTTGGAAAGGTGATATAGATAAATCGGGAGGTATTGCTACTAATATTGGGGTTCACTTTTTTGATATGTTACAATGGATTTTTGGACCTATGAAAGATTTTTATGTTTCCGTCAAAACTAATGATACTAATTCAGGTATTTTAATTTTTGAACAAGCAAAGGTTAATTGGTACCTGAGCATAAATTCTGAAAATTTACCTCAATCTGTGAAGGATATAGGACTAAGTACTTTCAGAGCACTTTCTATTGAGGGAGAGGAAATTGAGTTTAGTAAGGGTTTCACGGACCTTCACTCAATAAGTTATAAAAATATCATTGAGGGAAATGGGTATGGGCTTACAGATGCAAAAAGCTCAATAGAGATAGTTTCTAAAATAAGAAATACTGTTTAATTATGTGCGGTATTGCAGGAATAGTAAGTAAACGGAATACCCCAATTAGGATTGATAAACAATTACTTAATAAAATGTCATCTTTAATTAGCCATAGAGGTCCTGATGATAATGGAATAAAGGTTGACGAAAAAAATCGTTTTGGCTTAGCACACAGAAGATTAAGTATTGTGGATCTAACCTCAAGAGGCCACCAGCCAATGACCTCTAACAATGGTAATTGGATAGTTTACAATGGAGAGTTGTATAATTTTAAAGACGTTGCAAAGAAATTATCACTTGGTAAAGAATTATCCAAATCTGACACCTCAGTAATTCTGGAAGCCTACAATAAATGGGGAGAGAATTGTGTAAAACATTTTAGAGGAATGTTTTCATTCGCAATATGGGATGAAAAAAAGAATCATTTGTTTTGCGCGAGAGATCACTTTGGAATTAAGCCTTTTTATTTTCATGAGTCAAAACATTCAATTTATTTTGCTTCAGAGGCTAAGGCGATAATTCCATTTGTAAACAACTTAACTGTTGATCGAAAGGCTTTAAAAGATTATTTAGTTTTTCAATTGTATTTGTCAAATAAAACCTTATTTCAAGGGATTGAAGAATTACCGCCTGCTCATTATATGATTATAAGGGAAGGAGAGGTTAGAAAGTTCAAATACTGGAACCTTGAATTTAGGATTGATCGATCACAAAATGAGATTTATTTTCAAGAACGTATTCAAGAATTAATTGAAAATTCGGTTAAAAATCACTTAATTGGCGATGTCGAAATCGGAGCATATGTGAGTGGGGGACTTGATTCAGGAGTAATCGCTGCTCTAGCAAATAAAAATTTAGGTGAAAAAGAGTTAATTGGTTTCAACGGAACTTTCTCTAATTATGGAGATAATTTTGATGAAAGCATTTATGCTACTCACATAGCTTCTGAAAATAATTTTCCTCTCCTAATAAATGATATTTCATCACAAAATTTCATTGATTCGATTAATAAAGTTATTTATCATCTAGATTCTCCTGTTGCGGGACCAGGAGCTTTTTCGCAATTTATGATTTCAAAACTTGCTGCTCAACATAGAAAAGTGGTTTTGGGTGGTCAAGGAGGAGACGAAATATTTGGTGGTTATACAAGATATTTGATTGCATATTTTGAACAGTGTATAAAAGCTGCTATTGATGGAACATCAGAAAATGGAGATTTTGTAGTGACCTACGAATCTATTATTCCAAATCTATCTCAACTTAAAGCCTATAAACCAATGTTAAAGAAATTTTGGGAAACGGGTTTATTTGATGACATGTATGAAAGATATTATAGATTAATTAATAGAGCTCCTAGTTTGGGTAATGAAATAAATTGGGATTACATGGATAACTATTCATCAAAAGAGGAATATAAAAAGGTTTTTTTTGGAAATAATATTAATAAAGGCTCTTATTTTGATTTAATGACCAACTATGATTTCAGAACTTTATTGCCTGCGTTACTTCAAGTAGAGGATAGGATGAGTATGGCACATGGTTTAGAATCTCGAGTCCCATTTTTAGATGTTGAATTAGTAGAGTTTTCATCAACTATCCCTGCAGATATAAAGTTTAAAAACGGCAATCCTAAACATATATTTAAAAAGGCTTTAACAAAATATTTACCAAAAAAAATTGTTGATAGAAAAAATAAGATGGGTTTTCCAACACCAATTAATATTTGGTTTAAAGGAGATCTTAGAGAATTTATTCTAGATACATTTAATTCAAGAAATGCACTCGAAAGAGAATATATAAATAGTGAACTTATAGTAGATGAAATTGATAAACAGGGATTATACAGTAGAAAATTGTGGGGATTATTATCTTTAGAGTTATGGCATTGCCAATTTATTGACAAAAAATTATGAAATTATATACTAAGGAGGGACTTGTAAAATACACTTCAAACGATTTAATTAAGAAAATTTTAACTGATTTTGAAAATCAAGAAGATTGTCTTTATACAACCCATGATTGGCTAAAAAATGATATTGTTAAGAGATATATTTTTAGTAATATTTATGATGAGATTATTAATTCATCCGGTATAAAAATTCTTGATATAGGAGGGGGTTATTCGTCTGTTACAAAAAAGTTTATTGAAAATCATGATTATACCTTGTTAGATATAATGTCTCATGATTCTCATATTTCATTTGATAGATTTTCAAAAAAAATTAAACTTAACTGGATTAATTATGATTGGTTTGAATACAAAATAAATGATCATTATGACATAATTATTGTAAATGACCTTTTTCCCAATGTTGATCAAAGACTCGATTTATTTATTAATAAATTTAGACCACATTGTGACAAACTTGTTCTTAGTTTAACATATTACAATAATGAAAGATTTTATAAAGTTAAGAGAACAGATGCTGATGAAATTTTATTCCTTAAAGCTCTAAATGGGGAGGAACTTTTTAATATTCTTATAAAATATAGTCCTGATATTAATCTCTCATTATTTAAACAAGAATCAAATGAAAGCTTATTTAGAAATGGAAGATCTGTAATAAAATATGATCTAAAATAAAAACTATGATCAAAGTTGCATTTTTTGGAGATTCAATCTGTCTTGGGCAGGGTATATCTATTCACAACGGATGGGTTCCAAGATTATCAGAATCTATTGAAAAAAAACTTAAAAACAAGTCAAGTTTAATTTTCAATTCAAGTTATAATGGAAGAACTTCAAGACAGGCTTTACTTCAAATGCCCTTTGAAATTTTAAACCATAAACCAGATATTTTATTAATCCAATTTGGAATGAATGATTGTAATTATTGGGAAACTGATAATGGTTTACCACGAGTTAGTTTAAATTCATTTAAAGAAAACATAACTGAAATGATTAATAGAGGTTTTAATTGTGGCTCAAAATATATTGTATTAAACACTAATCACCCAACTCCAAAAAAATCAAATTTTAAAAACCTGGATTTTAGCTATGAACATAGTAATAATATATATAATGAAACTTTAAGAAGTATTTCTTCCGAAAACAAGAATCTTATTATTAATGATATAAATTCAAAAATTTTAGATTTTTTAAAATTTAATAAAATTGGATCTAAAAAAATTGTACTTGAAGACGGAATACATTTGAACTCACTTGGACACGATTTATATTATGATTTTACTTCTAAAATTCTAGATAAATTAATTTTTCAATTATGAGAAGAATTTTGTTTTTAGGTCAAAAAATTTTAGGTGAAAAATGCTTTCATTATTTAAAATCGGGTCAGTTTAGAAATCTTAAAGTAGTAGCTGTTTCATCAAATAAGGATACAGCTAAATGGTGGGGTACAAACCAAATTTATCTCGATCATCAAGATTTAGTTTTTATCAATAATTCTAAAAGGAATGATAAAATTATTCAGGAATGTATTGAAAAAAATAAAATTGACACTATTATTTCAGTTCAGCATCCATGGATACTTAGAAAAGAAACTCTAGAAAAAGTAAAATATAATGCATACAATTTACATTGCGCAAAATTACCAGAGTATAAGGGAAACAAAATTTGTTCTCATGTGATTTTAAATAATGAAAAATATCACTATTCTACTATACATATGATGTCAAAAAAAGTTGATATGGGAGATATTATATTTGAGGAAAAATATAAAATTCATCCTTCTGAAACTGCGGAGACTTTGTATCAAAAAGGCAATGAAATGAGTTTTAAACTTTTCAAAAAATTACTAAATTACTTAGATAATGGTATTGATTTACCAAGAAAAAAAATTAAAAATAAAGGAACTTTTTTTTCAATTAATTCATTGAAAGATTTAAAAAAAATAAATGACACATCAGATTTTGATGAAGTAGATAGGAAATCAAGAGCGTTTTTATTTAATGGTTTTGAACCAAGCTATTTTATTTTAAACAAAAAAAAATTTTTTGTTATTCCCGACTCTAAAAATTTGAATTATGAATAATTCAAATTTATTAAAATTACTTAATGATCTAAAAATTGTAATTTGTATACCAGTTGGAAGAGCAGGGTCATACTTTTTTCAATCACTAATGGATAATAATGATCAAATAATTAGTTTTCCTGATCGATTTGATTTTAAATCTTTTGATTTAGAGCTATTTGTCAACAACAATAAAAAATATTTTAATTCAAAGTATAATAATTACAATAGTGGAAATAAGTTTTTATCACATGATGAGAAAGTAAAATTTAAACTCTGTGAAAAAACTTTTATCAACAATTATAATGAATTAGCCAATATTAAAAGTTCAATTTCCAATAGAGAACGTTTCATTTTATATCACCTTGCCTTTGCTAATCTAATTAATAAAGATCTTAGAAAGATTAGGTATATTTTTTGCCACATACATAATTTAAATGGTGAGGAGCTTAAAATTTTAAAAAACCTAGTTATTGATTTTAAAAAACCGAAAATTATTGTAATGACAAGGGATATAAGGGAGACAATATCTTCATATTTAGATTTTAGTCATAAAAAAAATTCAATCAGAGGAATTGAATTAATAAAAGGTTTACATCTATACTTAACATCTACGTACATCCCTTTTTTCAAGTTTTATAATGAATTAAAAAAGCCTGATATAAAAATTATTGATCTTAATTTATTTCATTTGAAAGGTGAAAACAACATAAAAAAAATAGTAAAGTGGTTAGAAATAGAATTTGAAAATAATATGACTAAATCTACCGTTCTTGGAGAGCCATGGTTTGGTAATTCATCATCAAAAAATAAAATTAATGGGTTCAATAAGTCAAGGGGAAAATTAAATTACTCAAAAAAATTAAGTGTTGAGGAAATAATGATTATTGAGAGGCTATTTCATCAAATAATCTTAAAATTTGGGTATAATTTAGATTACACTATGAATGAGTCAAAGCATCTAATGAAAGTAAATTTGCTAAACTATAATTTTTTAAAACCATTTTCGTTAGTTGAAATTTTAATATTATCTAAAAGTATTAATAATAAAGTATTTAAATCATTTCCAGGTTTCTTTAAAAATATTATAATTTTTTTCATATACGGCTGTTTTCCAAACATTAGAAGTTATTTCAAGTTTAAAAAATTAATTAAAGAATCATTTTTTGAAAAATCTATTTCGGATTTGGAAAAAATTCGATTCGATAAAAATATTTTTTTATGTCAAAATTAATTTGGTTGACTGGATTAAGTGGAAGTGGGAAGACTACAATTGGTAGAGAATTATACAAGAAATTAAAAAATAAGGAAATAAACACAATTTTTCTTGATGGTGACGACTTTAGGGATCTGATTGGTAATGATTTAAAATATAACATTGAAGACAGACTGAAAAATGCAATTAGAATTCACAATGTATGTCGATTTCTAACAAATCAAAATATAAATGTTGTTTGTTCTACTATGTCTTTATTCGAAAAAATTCATCAATTAAATAGGGATACAATTGAAAATTATTTTGAGATTCTTATTGAGTGTAATCTTGATGAGCTAATCAAAAGAGATAAAAAGGGGATTTATTCTCAAGCACTTACAGGCAAAAGAAATGATGTAATAGGAATCAATCAGGAGTTTGAAATTCCTATTGAACCAACATTAAGAATTGACAATACAAAAAAAAATAAATTAAACTTTAAAGTAGATAAAATTATAAAATTAATATACAATGAAGACTAAATGGGACTATACAAAGCTTGCCGACTCTTATTTAAAAAGGCCAGATTATTCTCCAACTGCAATAGATAAAATGTTTGAAGTTGCAAATTTAAAAAAAGAAGATAAGGCATGTGATGTGGGAGCTGGAGTCGCTCACCTTACATTAGAACTCAATAAAAGAGGATTAATTGTGGATGCAGTTGAACCAAATGATGCAATGAGGAAAAATGGAATTTTTCGAACAAAAAACATGGGAATTAATTGGTTTGAAGGTACAGGTGAAAAAACAGGTAGAATTAACTCATATTATGATATTGTAACTTTTGGCTCTTCATTTAATGTGTGTGATAGGGATAGTGCTTTAGCTGAGTCAAATAGAATTTTAAAAGATCAAGGTTGGTTTGCATGCATGTGGAATCATCGAGATATTGAAAATAACAAGTCTCAAATTGATATTGAATCAATAATAAAGAAAAATATCAAAGGTTATGTTTACGGAACTAGACGAGAAAACCAAACAGAATTGATCAATAAAAATTCATATTTTGGAGATTCATTATACATAGAAGGTTCAGTAACCCACAATTTAAAAATAGTTGAACAAATCGAAGCTTGGAAGTCTCATGCTACACTTCAAAGACAAGCTGGAGAAAATTTTTTTAAAATAATTGAAGAAATTGAAGATTATTACAATTCCTTGAATAGCAATTTTGTGGAAATTAATTATACTACAAGAATTTGGATGGCAAAAAAAAAATAACTTTAAATTCATAATCAATTGTTTTTTAACAAAGCTAATACACTTGAATTTTTATCGGATAAGACCATCCACAGTAAAGTACTCCCTTTAATAAGGTTTAATACTGATTTTTATCGTAAAAATAAGTTTGAGATTTTAAAAAAAATTAAAGATTATTTCAAAAGTGATAATCTTATTATTAGATCCTCTGCGGTAAATGAGGATACAATTTTTTCATCTAATGCGGGTCATTTTGAAAGTGTTTTAAATGTAGATAAAAAAGATAGTGTACGACTCTCAAAATCAATTGAAAAAGTGATTAAATCCTTTGAGAGTGAAAAACATAATGAAGTCTTAGTTCAGCCTATGTTAGAGGAAATGACTAGTTGTGGTGTTGCTTTTACTGCTGATATTGATACTCTTGCACCATACTATATAATTAATTATGATACTCGTGGAAATCCAAATTCAGTAACGTCAGGGGGTAGAGGAGATTTTAAAACACATATTTATCTTAAAAATTCTGATCATTTTAATTGTGATCCTTCAATAAAAAATTTAATCAGAGCATTTAAAGAGCTTGAAGAGATATTTAAAAATAATTTTTTAGATGTTGAATTTGGTGTCAATTCAAAATCAGAGATTTTCATTTTCCAAGTTCGTCCAATAGTAACTTTTAATAAAGAAAATAATTATGATTTGAACCTTAAAGAGGTTCTATATAAAGTAGAGAGAAAAATTGAAAAGTTAAGAAAACCTCATCCTAATCTTTTAGGTGATAAAGCAATTTTTGGAGTAATGCCAGACTGGAATCCTGCCGAAATAATTGGATTGAAACCCAGAAGATTATCTTTAAGCCTTTACAAAGAATTAATTACTGATGGAGTTTGGGCATATCAGAGGGATAATTATGGATACAGAAATCTCAGATCACACCCTTTATTAATATCTTTTTTAGGAATACCATATATAGATGTTAGAGTTGATTTTAATTCATTTATTCCAAAAAAATTAAATGATTTAACAGCAAATAAACTTTGTAAATTTTACTTAAATAAATTATCAAAATTTCCCTCATTTCATGATAAAATTGAATTCAAAATCGTTCACTCATGCTATTATTTTGGTTTAAATGAAAATCTTGAAGAGTTACTTGAAAATGGATTCTCTAAAGAAGAAGTCAATCAAATAATAGAATCTCTAACAGAAATCACTAACAAAATTATCGATCCATCATCTGGCCTTTTTTATAGTGATTTAAAAAAAATTGATTTTTTAAAAGATAAAAAAGATAAAATCCTTAATTCAGATTTATCTAAAATTGATAAAATTTATTGGTTAACTGAGTATTGTAAAAGATACGGAACCCTTCCATTTGCAGGAATTGCTAGAGCGGCATTTATTTCTACTCAAATTTTAAACTCTTTTAGGGATTTAGGTATTTTAAGTTCTGATGATTACGAAAACTTTTTAAAATCGCTTGGAACTATAACAAGTCAAATGGAGCAAGACTTATACAATTTATCCATAGGTAGGATTTCAAAGAAAAAATTTCTTAGTATATATGGTCATTTAAGACCAGGAACTTATGATATCTTATCTCCTAGATACGATCAGCAGTTTGATAATTATTTTAACACGATTAAAATAAAAAAAAGAGTATCAGAACCATTTATTTTTTTGAAGTCACACACAAACAAAATTGATGAATTAATAAGTAAATCAGGATTGAGGATTACATCTGAGGGGTTAATTAAATTTGTTAAAGATTCTATAAAAGCTAGGGAGTATTCAAAATTTATTTTTACGACGTGTTTGAGTGATGTTTTGAAACTAATTGAGGAATTAGGAACAGATGTGGGCAAAACTAAAGAGGAAATGTCTCATGTTGACATTAAAACAATTCTAAGCCTGTATAATGATTTAAATGACAGTTTTTTAAATGAAATTTTTGATGATGATATATTGAAATTTAAAAGATTATTCAAATATACAAATGCCATAAAACTTCCCCCTTTAATCCTCAAACCTTATGATATTTACGGTTTTGAAAGTTTAGTTGAACAACCAAATTTTATTTCTTTAAATAAAATTAGATCTTCAGTTGTATTAGAAACTGAAATTCTAAATAAAGATTTAGAAAATAAAATTGTGATGATAAAATCTGCAGATCCTGGATTTGATTTTTTATTTTCAAAAAAAATAGGAGGATTAGTAACTCAGTTTGGCGGGGCAAATTCTCACATGGCTATTAGGTGTTCAGAATTAGGAATACCTGCTGTCATTGGTGCTGGAGAATCAAATTTTAAATTATGGTCCAATGCTGAAATTTTGGATATTGATTCAATTAATCAAGTAGTTAAAGTTATCTTGTGAGGAAAATTGGAATTACTCAAAGATTAGTAGAAAATCAATCTTACGAGGAGGTTAGAGAGGCATTAGACTTAAATTATTGTAAGTTAATTTATGAGAGTGGTTTCCTTCCTATTATTTTCTCTTACGAAATAGATTTAGAACAGTACTTCAGTTTAATTGAAATTGATGGAGTTCTATTAACTGGTGGAAACGATTTATCAGTATGTAATCCGAACAAACTTTCCACTAAGCGTGACATCTATGAGAAAAAACTTATTGATTATTGTGAAAAAAATTTAATCCCAGTTTTTGGAATTTGCAGGGGAATGCAGATTCTAGCCGATTATTTTGGAAGCAAATTCAAGAAATTAAATAATCATGTCAATACAAGACATAAATTAGATGTTAATTCATCTTCTAATTTTGAAAAACAACTAAAAAAAATAAATGATGTTAATTCCTTTCATGATTATGGAATTGATCAAATTTCAGACAATTTAATTGTATCGGCTAAAAATCAGGAAGGAGTTATAAAAGCGATCGAGCATAAAAATCTTTATTTTTTTGGACAAATGTGGCATCCTGAAAGAGAAAGACCATTTGATAAATTTCAAAAAATTGTTATGAGTGATTTTTTTAATGAAAATCTTGATCAAATAATTCAAATTGCAAAAAGAGCCTCGGAAAGCGTTATTAAAATTTACAATAAAAATAATTTTTCAGAAAGTTTTAAATCAGATGATTCCCCACTAACTGATGCTGATTTAGCAAGTAACAAAATAATTTTAGATGAACTTAAGAAAATTTCCAATTATCCAATTTTATCTGAGGAAACTGAAATAGATTTTAATACAAGAAAAAATTGGAGAAAATTTTGGTTGATAGATCCTTTAGATGGGACTAAAGATTTTATACAAAGAAATGGTCAGTTTACCATTAATATATCTTTAATATGTGATAATAAACCAATTTTAGGGGTAATCTCTATTCCCAGTACAGGAGAAATATTTTATGCTATTAAAAATGGTGGGGCATTTAAAAATGGGAAGAAAATATTTAATAACTCCACCAGAGTCAATTATGTTGGTGCAGAAAGTAATTTTCACACCTCAATGAAAACAGCTAGTTATTTTAAAAACCATAAAATTAAAAATATTATTAAGTTAGGATCTTCCATTAAGATGTGTAGGCTTGCTGAAGGAGTTATAGATATTTATCCAAGATTTTATGGGTCTAAAGAATGGGATACTGCAGCAGCTCAAATAATTCTATATGAATCAGGATGTAAGATTATAGATATTGAAACTAAAAAAGAATTGTTATACAATAAAAAAAACATAAATAATAATCATTTCATAGCTTCAAGAAATGACATAAATTTAGATACATGAAAATGATTATTCTAGCTGCTGGCGAGGGAAAAAGACTTAGACCATTAACAAATGATATCCCCAAATGTATGGTTAAGTATAATCAAAAGCCCATAATTGAACATATAATTAATTCTGCATATGACTGTGGTTTATCTAATTTATCGATAGTTACTGGTTATAAAAGTGAGGTTCTAGTTGAGTATCTTAAAAATAAAAATATCAAATTCTTTCACAATAATAATTTCAGATCGACAAATATGGTCACAACATTATTCAATGCTAAGGAATTTATGGATGACGATTTAATTATTTCTTACTCAGATATTGTTTACGATAAACACATTTTGAAGGAACTTATAAATAGTAAAAATAAAATAAGTTTGGTGGTGGATCTTAAATGGAGAGAGTTATGGCAAAGAAGAATGGAGAACCCCCTTTCTGATGCAGAAACTTTAAAAATTAAAAATGGTTTAATAATAGAACTTGGGAAAAAACCAAAAAGTTATTTAGAAATAGAGGGCCAGTATATTGGCCTGATCAAAATATCTAAGGAAATGATTAAGGATATTATTTTACATTACGAGAATTTAGATACAAATGCAATTTATGATGGTGAAAGTTTTGATAATATGTATATGACAAGTTTCATTCAATCTTTAATTAATAATTCTTTTAATTTTAATCCATTATTCATTAACGGAGGTTGGCTTGAAATAGATTCAATAAATGATTTAAAACTTAAAATTGAATAATTTATGAGCAGATTATTCATTTTCTGATTTATGACATTAGTAATATATTTTTCAAAATCACCTCTTTCAAAACAACAAAGGACAGTTCAAAATCACATTCTTTCCTTTATAAATATCGATAAAGAAGTTGTGTTTTATAATATGTTTCCACATTTTAAAATTAAAAATTATTTAATAAACCAAAATTTTAATTTTATTGTTTTCCATTATACATTTTTGGCGTTAAGTGTTACTGACCCCAAAATTTTATTAAGGGTTGGTAAAAAGCTTTCTAATTTGAAGGGAATAAAAATTGCATTCCCTCAAGATGAATATACAAATTCCAATACCCTTTGTGAGTTTTTCAAGTTAACCAATACTGATAAAATTTTCACTTTACTTAATAAAATAGATTTTGAAAAGGTATACCCTAAACACAAATCTGGTGTCAGTAAAATTTTTACTGTTTTACCCGGTTATGTCTCTGAAAATGATTTGAAGTATATTAAGAAAAAACCAAAAAATAAAACAATTGATATTTCTTATAGATCAAGAAAGACGTCTCCTTGGCTGGGAAAGCATTCATTTTTAAAATGGATGATTGCTGAAAAATTTAAAAAAGTTAAATTAAAAAATCTCAAAATTGATATATCTGTATCAGATAATGACAGAATAAGTGGCGATGATTGGTTGGATTTTTTATGTAAATCAAGAACAGTTCTTGGTGTTGAGGGAGGATCAAGTATACATGATCCAGATGGGGTTTTACAATATGACTATGAAAGTTACTTAAAAAATGAAAATCCTAAAATCTCACATCACGAATATTATAATATGTTTCTTAAAAAATATGAGGGAAATTTGAATTTAAAATGTCTTACTCCTAGAATTTTTGAGGCCATAATGTGTAAATGTTGCCTGGTTTTAGTGGAGGGAAATTATTCCGGAATTTTAAAAAAAGACATCAATTATATTCCTGTAAACAAAGACTTTTCAAATATAGATGAAGTTTTGAACAAAATATGTGATAAATCGTATTGCGACGAAATAGTAAATAGGAACTATAAAATGATTATAAAAGATAAAAAATATTCATACAAATCATTTATTGATTACGTCGTTAAAGTATGTAAAATCAAACAATCTAAAATGAATTTTTCAAATTATTTTAAAAATTATCATTTAGTTAATAATTTTTCAAACAATTTACTTGTTTTGATTTACTACTACGCGGAAAAACTGATGTTGTTAAAATTATTACGAATTATAAAAACACGTATTAAATGAAAGTACTTATAACAGGTGGACTTGGACAGATTGGATCGCATGTTGCCGAATTATTATTGGATGGTAATAATAAGGTTAGTGTGATTGATAATTTAGAAACAGGAAGAAGGGAACATCTAAGCAAAAATCATTTGTTAGATATTCACATAAATACAATAGCAGATAGAAATTTCGTTTTTGATCTGGTAGAATCATTTAAACCTGATATCATTGTCCATGCTGCAGCCTCATATAAAAGTCCAAATGACTGGTATAATGATACCCTAACAAATTGTGTTGGAGGTTCTAATATTATTGAAGCTGCCAAAAAGTTTAATGTGAAAAGGTTTATCTATTTTCAGACAGCATTGTGTTATGGTCAAAAACCAATTGAGCAACCTATTTCTCTGCAGCACCCAAGAAATCCCTCTGGTAGTAGTTATGCAATAACAAAAACCACCAATGAATTATTTTTGGAATTATCCGGGATTGATTTTGTAAGCTTCAGACTAGCGAATGTAATTGGTCCAAGAAACGTTGCAGGTCCTCTTCCAATTTTTTATAGCAGACTCAAGGAGGGTAAAAAATGTTTTGTAACTGAATCTAGAAGAGATTTTGTATTTGTTAAAGATTTAGCAAAAATTGTTATTAAGGCGTGTGAGGGGACTGGCAGTGGAGCCTATCATTTCTCTTCAGGCAAAGATGTTTCAATTTTGGAGCTTTATAATTCAGTCGTCAAATCAATGAAAATTAATGAATATCCGGAACCTGAAATAAAAAAATTAGGAAAGGATGATGTTTTCTCAATATTACTAGACCCTGAAAGGACGTTTAATGATTTTGGGAAAATTGAATTTACACCCCTTGAAACTACTGTTCAAGAGGCTATTGATTATTTTCAGAAATATGGAACACTTGGGGAATATACCCATCTTAAAATTGAAAATGAATGAAAATACTTATAACAGGTGGAGCAGGAACTTTAGGATCAAATATCATTGAGCGTCTTTACAAAAATAAATCAGTTGATATTTTATGCATTGATAATTTTCAAACAGGTTCAAGAAAGAATATTTCATTTTTTCCTAGTGATAAAATCATAGAGGGTTCTGTAAGTGATCGCGTTCTTTTAGAAAATGTTTTCAAAAGATTCAGTCCTGAAATTGTGATTCACTCCGCAGCTTCTTATAATGATCCAAATAATTATTATGTAGATGCACAAACAAACATTTTAGGTGCAATAAATATTGCAGATTTTTCTAAAAAATATAGAATATCAAAAGTTATTAACTTTCAAACGGCACTTTGCTATGGGATTCCTCAGTCAAATCCTATCCCAGTCGAACATCAATTAAATCCTTTCACAAGTTATGGTATGTCAAAAACCTTTGGTGAGAACTATATGGCCAAAATGAATATACCGCTGATTTCACTTAGGTTAGCTAATATTTGTTCTAAAAATTTAGCAATTGGCCCAATCCCTACTTTTTATAAAAGAATTAAGGAGAACAAAGGTTGTTTTTACACCAAGACCGAAAGAGATTTTCTTGATTTTGATGACTTTTTTGATTTGTTAAAAACCATTTTATTTAATTCGGATCAGTTAGGATTTTATAATGTTTCTACTGGAATAAGCAATTCCATTAAAGATATTTTTGATAAAGTTAAAGTTTACGTAGGTCAAGATAAATATAAAGCTGAATTAAGAGAGATAAATCAAGATGACGTGCCAAAAATAGTTTTGGACTCAAGTCTAACAACTCAAGTTTTTGGTTGGAAACCTAAGATTAGCTTTGATGAAATGATCAGAAAGCAACTAGAATATTATGATCAGTCTGGAATTATCGAAATACATTCTCATTTTAAAAATTAGTATATGAATGAAAAAAAAATTTTGATAACAGGTGGGGCAGGTTTTGTTGGGTCTAACCTAACCCATTATATTCTTCAGAACTATAATGCTAGAAAAATAATTATAGTCGATAATTTAATTTCATCTGAGACTTTTAACATTCCTAAGGATAAAAAAATTGAGTTTATTTATGGATCAATCGCTGATGATCAAGTTTTGAATTCTCTTGATACTGATATCGAGTTTGTTTTCCACTTATCCTGTTATCATGGAAATCAATCTTCCATAAAGAACCCTTTAGATGATCATGAAAATAATACACTAACAAGCTTAAAACTGTTTAATACTCTTAGCGATTTTAAGAAACTAAAAAAAGTAGTTTATGCTTCAGCTGGCTGTGCAGTAGCAAAAAAAAAATATGGCAAACCAACAGCAACAACTGAGGATGCAAGTGTATCCTTATATCAGGATAGTCCTTATTCAATTTCAAAGTTAGTTGGCGAGTTGTATGGAAATTATTTTTTCAAACAAAATAATCTCCCATTTGTGAAAGCTAGATTTCAAAACATCTATGGCCCAAGGGAATTTTTGGGTGCAGGTATTTGGAGAGGTACAATTAATACAATTTGGAGGAATGTAATTCCAACTTTCATTTGGAAAGCTATAAATGGGGAAGATCTAAGATTAGATAATAACGGTGATACTTCAAGAGATTTTGTTTTTGTAGAGGATATTGTAAGGGGTCTCATAGCATGCGCTGAAAAAGGACAAAATGGTGAAGTGTATAACTTAGCAAGTGGAATTGAGACAAAAATAAAAGTTGTTGCAGAACATATTTTGGATTTAACTAATAGTAAATCAAAAATTCAGTTGATGCCTAGAAGAAAATGGGATAATTCTGGTAATAGACTTGCCTCGACTGATAAATCCAAAAAATTATTAAATTTTCAATCAAAAATTGACTTAGTGAAAGGGCTTGAAAATACTGTATCTTGGACAATTAGTAATAAAGAAATAATATCTAGCTTAATTGGGAAACACAATTTTTTTTTTGATGACTAGATAACATATCATTAACCAAAATATAAGTAATTAAATCAACTCAACTAATAAACTAAAATTGATAAAAAATATTATTTCAATTAAAATTGAAGTAATCTCTATTAAGATTATAAAGGGAGTTTCAAATTAAGGCTACAAGTATTCATATTTCGCTAACAAATTTAGATTTTGAAACGAGAGTATTCAAACAAGCAAATGCAATTTCTGAAATTCAAGAAGTAGAATCAGTATTATTAGTTGGTGTTTATTTAAATGATTACAGACTATTGTGGAGATTGTATAACATTTCTGCCTGGGAATCTAAATTTAATGTTATTATAAAAAAATAATTTTTTTTGAAAATTTTACATATAACCCATACAGATTTAATCTCTGATAGCCAGATATTGGATTCATGGAAAAATTTGATATAATTTCAAAATTAGATTGGAGGGAAATTTTTCCTCATCCATTTAAAGAGATTGATGCAGATCCTATTTGGTATTTGTTAAAGTTAAATAAAGAAGCATGAATATACTTCACCTTACTCATACTGATATAAATGCGGATAGTAGAATAATCAAAGAGATAAAGTCCTTATCTAAAGAACAACATTATAATATTTATGGTGTAGGGGTAAATTATGAAAAGGGTACTGTGAAAGAGGACCTAAAAAAAATTAACATTAAAATAAAATCACTTGAAATTTTCACAAAAAATTTAAAAATATTACCTAGACAAATAAGACACCCTCTTGTTTTCTTGGAATTATTTATTAAAGTTATGTTTTTTGTAAATAAAAAAAATTTAAAAATCGTTCATTGTCATGATACATTAGTATTACCAATTGGATATTTTATAAAGAGAATTAAAAAATGTAAGTTATTTTATGACGCACATGAGTTAGAATCTAATAAAAATGGCCAATCAAAATTAATGTCTTGGGGGACATTATTTATTGAAAAGAAATGTTGGAAATCTATTGATCTTCTTATTTCAGTTAGTAAATCTATTCTTGATTGGTATGAAAAACATTTAGGTTTAAAAAAAAGTATTTTAATACTTAACTCTCCCGAAATTAAAAAATCGGATTTATTACTTAATAAGATTTCCCCAAACAAAGGAAATTATTTTCATAAAGAATTTAATATACAAAATTCGACCTTGATTTTTTTGTACTTAGGATTTTTGACCAAAGGCAGGGGTATCGAAAAAATAATTGATGCATTTGATTCAGACCAGATTAATTCACATGTTGTATTTGTAGGTTATGGAAACATGAAAGATTATATTCTGAAAGCTTCAAAAAATAATGGAAAGATACATTACCATGAAGCTGTAAAACACGACGAGGTAGTTAAAATAAGCAGAGATGCAGATATTGGATTGTGTTTGATTGAAAAAATTTCGCTAAGTGATTATTATTGTTTACCGAATAAATTATTTGAATATGCTTTTTCTGGTTTGCCAGTATTAGCCTCTGATTTTCCTGAACTAAAAAAAATGGTTCATGAATTTAAATTAGGGTTATGCTGTAAAATTGAAACTAGGGTAATAGAAGAGGCTATCCAAAAAATTGAAAAGGCTCCTCTTCCAAAGGTGGATTCAGATTTGAGAGAATTGAGCTGGGAAAGTCAGGGAAATAAACTTTTAAACGCATATAGATCAATTAAATCTTTTTAAATGTTTATATACATGCCATTTAAAATATTTAAGTAATGAAAATTCTAACTGTAATAGGTGCAAGACCCCAATTCATAAAAGCTGCATCTTTTTCTCATGCTTTGAAATCAAACGATATGGTTGAGGAGGTAATTGTTCATACTGGTCAACACTATGATCAAAATATGTCTAAAATATTTTTTGATCAACTTAATATACCTCATCCAACTTACCGTTTAGATTCTGGCGGAAAATCTCATGCAGCTATGACGGCATATCAGTTATGTGAAATAGAAAAGATATTATTATTAGAATTACCCCATTTTGTCATATTATATGGCGACACTAACTCAACACTATCAGGGGCACTTTCTGCTTCAAAATTAAACATACCGATTGTACATATTGAAGCAGGATTGAGAAGCTTCAATAATAATATGCCAGAGGAAATTAATAGAATTGTTACCGACAGGTTAAGCAAAATTTTATTTTGCCCGTCTCAAAAGGCAAAGAATAATTTAATTAAAGAGGGATTTGAGAATTTTGATTCTGAGATTTATGTTGTTGGTGACATTATGCTCGATACAATTAAATTATTTACAGATAATATAAAATTAGTCCCACCTGAAAAAACGCCTTATATAATTTGCACTATTCACAGACAGGAGAACACAAATAAAATAGAACGATTAAAGGAAATAATTGAGGGTATAAATAAAATTGCTGACTCTATTAAAATTATTTTTCCAATACACCCTAGAACCCTTAAGATTATTGATGATTTTAAAATAGTATTAAATAATAATATAATTGTTAAAGACCCCATGTCATACATCGAATTTATTAACCATATCAAACATTCTGAAATAGTGATTACAGACTCTGGCGGTATTCAGAAAGAATCATTTTTTATGAAAAAAAATTGTTTAGTTCTAAGGGAAGAAACAGAATGGGAGGAACTTGTAGATTTGAATTATAATAGGTTATGTGGCTTTAATAAAGATAAAATTTTGAAAGCCTTTAAAGAGCGAAAAAACTTAAGATCAAACTTTAATTCGCTCTTATACGGTGAGGGTAATACCTCTAACCAAATTATAGAGATTTTATACAACAAGTTTTGTGATTAAACTTCTAAAAATAAAATCAATGACACCTTTTGATAATTAAATAAACTATGTGCGGAATATTTGGAGCTTTTACAGATCAAAGAATAAGTAAAAATAAAATTAAGAAATTAGCTTTTCATTCTGAGCAAAGGGGAGTTGATTCTAGTGGTCTTTGCTTTATTAAAAACAATACTTTTCAAGTAATTAAAGCCGATTTTCGAGTAAAAAAACTACTTCAAAAACAATATATAAGTCCTACACAAATAATTGCAGGCCATAGCCGTTTAGTAACAGATGGAATGGAGGACAATCAACCTGTGGTTACTGAAAATGTAGTTGTAATTCACAACGGAATTATTGTAAATCATTTAGAATTGTGGAAAACAGTTAAAAGAAAAAAAAACCTTCAAATAGATACCGAAATAATTAATGCTTTAGTTGAAAACTATTTGAAAAAAGATGATGATTTAGATAAATTATCAGAATTTTTATTAGCAAGCCTTAAAGGAGTTGTCTCTGCTGCTATTTTTCTTCCAAAGAAGGGAAATTTGATTCTACTTTCAAATAATGGTAGTTTGTTTTTTGGAAGCAATAAAGGATTCAATTATTTTGCTTCTGAAAAATTTATTTTCGATTCATTAGGTATTCAAAATACAGAACAAATTCTCGGTCATAAAATATTCAAAATTAAAGAAAGTAATTCTATTAAAACGGAGAACATTGTCACTCACAAAAGGAATTTAATTCCAAGTTTAAATATTATTAGCCCTGAAGTTAAATTATTGGAATTTGATCAACCAAAACTAAAAAGATGTACAAAATGTGTTTTACCCGAAACCATGCCCTACATTGTTTTTGATAAAATAGGTGAATGTAATTATTGTAAAAATTACAAGAAAAGGAATCAGCCTAAACCTTTTTCTCAATTAAATGACTTAGTAGCACCATATCGAAAAAAAAATAATCAGGCTGAGGTGATTGTTCCTTTTAGTGGAGGAAGAGACAGTTGTTTCGGACTGCACCTTATTGTTAAAGAATTAGGCCTAAAACCTATTACCTATACATACGATTGGGGAATGGTCACTGATCTAGGAAGAAGAAATATTTCTAGAATGTCTTCGGAATTGGGTGTTGAAAATATCATTGTTGCTGCGAATATTCAAAAGAAAAGAGAAAACATAAGAAAGAATGTAATGGCTTGGCTTGATTCACCTAATTTAGGACTGATTAGTTTATTTACTGCCGGTGATAAGCATTTTTTTAGGCATGTCGAGACTATAAAAAAACAAACAAAGATTAACCTAAATTTATGGGGGATCAATCCTCTTGAAGTAACCCATTTTAAGAATGGATTTTTGGGAATTCCACCAGATTTTCATGAGGAACATGTATATTTGAATGGGCTTCAAAAGCAATTCAATTATCACAAGTTGAGGTTTAAAGCAATGTCAAAAAATCCAGCTTATTTTAATAATTCCCTATGGGATACATTATCTGGAGAATATTACAGAAGTTTTAAAAGAAAAAAAGATTATTTTCATGTGTTCGATTATTGGAAATGGGACGAAATGGAGGTTGATAATACACTAAAAATTTACGATTGGGAAAAAGCACCTGATACTAACACAACTTGGAGAATTGGTGATGGTACAGCAGCTTTCTATAATTACATTTATTATAAAATCGCCGGTTTTACAGAGCACGATACTTTTAGAAGTAATCAGATTAGAGAGGGGCAGTTATCCAGAGAGGAAGCTATAAAATTAATAGAGGACGAAAATTTACCAAGATATGCAAATATTAAATGGTACTTAGACGCAATCAATCTTGATTATGAGCAAGTAATAAAAAGAATCAACGAGATGCCTTTCATACTTGAAGAAGTTGGATAGAATCTGGATCATTTCTCAAAATTCAGGTACACCAAATTTAGGAGGGGTTCAGAGGCACTATTTTTTTGCTAAGGAATTTGAAAAAAATAATATAAATACGACTATAATATCCTGTCATAAAAACCATCTTTATATTCAAAAACCAAAAAAAGGAATTTGTGAAATTGAAGGTGTAAAATTTCTCCAACTTTTCACTTTTCTTTCTTTTTCAAAAGGTATATCGAGGTTTTTTCAAATGTTCGAATTCGCAGTAAGAATATTTTTTTTACCATTCTATAATTTAAAAAAACCTGATGTTATTATTCTAAGCTCGATGAGTATCTTTCCTCTTCCGGCTGTCCTTTTTTTAAAGAAATTTTATGGAGCAAAATTTATATTTGAGCTTCGAGATCTATGGCCTTTAACACCTATTTACTTGAAAGGGGTTCCTAAAAGTAATTTATTGATTAAGCTAATGTTCTATCTTGAAAAATTAGCTTTTAAGAAGGCTGATTATATAGTATCTACCATAGAGGAATCAAGATCTTACATTGACTCTATTTCCAATAGACCAAATAAACTAAAGATAATTCCCAATGGAACTTCAAAGGATTTCATTCATAAAAAATTGAAAATAAATAAAGGGAATATAAAAATTGTTTATGGCGGCTCATTTGGAATAGCAAATGCACTAGATCCTTTAATTGAATTTTTAGAAAAAAACAACCTTCCTGAAAACATTGAATTTCATTTTTATGGTGATGGATATGAGAAACAACAAGTAAAAGAAAAACTAAAAGGGGTAAAAAATATTTTTTTCAATGAAAAAATACCAAGAGATCAGCTAATTAAAATATTACCAGATTTTGATTTTGGTTATGTCGCATGGCATAAAGTGCAATTATATGATCATGGCGTGTCAGGTCAAAAATATTATGATTACATGGCTAGTGGACTTCCAATTTTATCGGCAAGTGGTAAAATAAAAGATTCAGTTTTTAAGTTCGGTTGTGGGTTTCAATTTGAAAATACTCCAAAGGCAGTAGAAAAAGCTATTTTGAAAATCTCAAAAATGAAAAGGCAAGACTTCAGGTCTATGGGTCAAAATGGATTAGACCAAATTCAGAATTATACCTACGAAAATCTAGCTAAAAACTACATTACCATTTTTAATAACTTCGAATAAGTTCCAGACTGCTTATTGTTTTTATTTTTTACAAATGCAACGGTTTGTGTTGAAACACTCCAAGAGAGTTTAACGGATATAAGGTAAAGTTAGGAGACAGTAAGGTGCGGCTATAAATACAACTTCAAGAGTTATTGAGAACAAACAGTTGACAACTCAAATGGGTAAAAACTCCAGGGAATTATTTCTTAAAAACTTTACTTTAGAAAAAGTAGTTTCTCAAACCTTTAAATTATATGATAAACTAATTGTCAATAAGATTTAATAATCAAGTTCTTTTAAATTGTTAATTTAAATAGGTTTTCTTGTAAAAAAATGAATATGCCATTCAATTCTCATACAGCCTCTTTAGCCGGTAAAAAATCTCAAAAGAGGAAAATCAAAACTTACTCCTAATATTCAAGATAAACTTGATGTTTAAACTTCTGAAAATCTTGATTACTTTTTTGGTCATTAATACGAGCTAAGTAATTAACAGCGTATTAAACTCACTCAAATTCTTCTTTCATATACCGCTCCAAAATAAGGCACCCACCCACCAGAGCCTCTTCCCGGTTATGAAGATCAGCCACTGTTTTTAGAAGATATTTAACATCTCCTAATTAAGAGCTGATCCGCTGAATAAATAAATCAGCATAATGATCTTGTTTAAAATTCTCTCCGATATACTCTAAAAAAGTAGTTTCCTTTTTATGCCCAGTAATTCTCATAAGAATTGGCGTCTCTACTTTTGAGTAATAATTAGTAGCAAAACTTCTTCTAAGATCATGCGCTATAATTAGCTCATATTTTTTAAATAATCCTTTAAGTTTTCTTCTGGGTTTTGCATGCATCTTATAACCTGTAACCCTTTTAGTGATCCCACCGAGTTTACAGATTTGCTTTATATGTAAATTAAATAGCTGTGGATAGCTATAACTTGGAAACTCCTCAAGCAGTATCTTTTTAATTAAAGGATCTAAAATCCCAACAGTTTCTGCCCTGCCCGTTTTTTGTTGTAAAAAATCAATATACAAAATATCCTTTGGTCCCTCTCGAAGCTGATCTGGTTTTAAGGACAGCAGATCCGCTACTCTTTGACCAGTATAAAGCCCGATCAGCATCCACTTCCATGAGTTTATAAGATGTGAGTGTAAAGTCACCTTTTTAATAAGCTCGATTTCCTCTAAATCAAGGGTCTGAAGAATTCGCTACTCTTTTTCCAGTCCAAAAGAATCTATAAACTGATAATTAGAACTCACTGGATGGCGATCTCTTTTTGCTCTAATTAAAACCGTTTTTAAAAGGCCTAATTGTTTGCCTACAGTTCCCACTCCATAAAATTTTTCATGAAGTAGGTAAGAAGAAAAAGCATCGATGTCCTGAATTTTAAAATGATCTATAAAAAGTAAAGTGTCTTTTTCTATCTCATACTCTTTTACATGTTTTAATAGATAACTATAGCGCTTAATCGTATTAAGGCGAAGTCCAATAGAGCCTGTTTTTCTGTTCTTTTTATAAGGCGCAGTTTTGATCTGATCAGCTATAGCAGATATTATTCTTAAATTATGGTCTAACAGATAATTAATAGATATATTATTAATCAGTAATTTAAATGATTTATTGTCCCGCATCCGGTCTAAATCTTCTATTTTTAGAATCTGAAAACGAACTATTTTAAGTTTTTCATTGATCTTTCCAGCCTCTTTACATCGGGGACTAACCCGCTGACTTTCATCTTGCTAAAAACTGGGATTGATAAAAAGTGGAAGAGGACAGCTTAATTTTTTCCCTTTGAAAGGTGCAAAAAGATATAGATTCGTACCTTTCTTTTTTGAGCCGACAAAAGCCCAAATTCTATTTTATAAAAATCTAACATATGTTAAATCATGTTATCGTTTTTTCTAATAAATT